>Ga0210057_1000345_pt1 | contig 77493 bp, 71 predicted proteins | sample CryGeyCG2114_010_2_FD_183968 | JGI IMG/M metagenome (GOLD analysis project Ga0210057, IMG submission 183968) | Groundwater microbial communities from aquifer - Crystal Geyser CG10_big_fil_rev_8/21/14_0.10 (SPAdes) (version 2) | ecosystem: Environmental > Aquatic > Deep subsurface > Groundwater ... | reverse complement strand
GTGAGCTTCCTCGAAAAAAGCAGACTGAAAGGCTGGAAAATCCTCGTAAGCGTAATGAGTGGTCCGGATCTCACTACAGGTGGCAACAGGCCACGGGTATGCGGACTCCTCAAGAAGTATACGATGGCCGAGGCGGCGACTGCGATGAGCAGGCGTGTGCCAATGTCTCGATGGATAACCAAAACGGCTACGAAGCTTACAACCTTACCTACTGGGATTTCTCTCAAGGCAATGTTGGTCATGCAGTGAGCATCGTGAAAGATAAGTATAACGGTCAGTGGTTCCTTGATGAGTATGGGGTGTTACATAAGATTGACGTGGCCCCCAATGCTGATCGGGACACCGTTGCTCGCGCGGCCTTGGCTCAGACTAATGGGCACTTGGCCCTGCGTATCGTTAACGGAAGCCATGCTTGGATGCAGGTTGGTAATTGTCCTAGTGATGGACTTTACTATATGTCTAATATGGTAAAGGTTGGTTCCGTTCCTAGGGTTACGAGCAGGCCGAAGCTGGAGTATGGACACGAGCGGTTCACTAAGCGTGACTTCTTGTTCTCCTATTAAGTAGTTTGGAAACGAGAAAAATAAAGGCCCGGGCGATTAATTTCGCTCGGGCCTCTTTTTTTAATATGAATATTTGGGCTCAACTAGAGTGGTTTGCATCAGAATAATTGTTTTTTTAGTGCGATTATTTTGAACAATAATTAAAACAACCTTTTCTAATTCTATGTCATGAGTAAATTGTATAAATTCACCATTCATATCATGAATATGAATTCTTTTACTATCGTAAGCAATCCAACCACTTTCAAAAAAAAGATTTTGTTTATCTTGTAAAAGAACAAAGATGCTGTTATCCCAGCCTTTAGGCGCGCTCTTTAGCCAATCCGGCCTGTTACTTTTTTCCATGGCACCCCCTTATTTTAAAGATGCTTTATCTTACCATATTATTATAAATAAGTCTAGTTGATTATTAAGAATTATAAATATTTGGTATATTAAAAGTATGAAATCTAATTTTTATAGAATGTTAAAGTCTGCCGTATCAATGGTACTGTCTATAATAGTATTTTATTTTTATTTGAAATTACCATTATCTACATATTGGCCAGATTATCAGTATACGATACGCGCCTGGCTTATTGGTATAATAATTTTATTAATTGTTTTAATTAAGTTAATTTTAAAGATTAAAAAATTAGACAAAGTATTTAGGGCAGAAAAAAGTATAGCTTTTGTTTCGGCTGAGCTATCTGATAAATTTTCATATTTAAGAAATATTGTATTAGACGATAAAGATGATATAGATCAGGTTATTGTAGGGCCTACAGGAATTTGGGTAGTAGAAATAGAAGAGTTTAAAGGAAAAGTTACTTTTAATGGTCAGAAGCTAAAAAGGGGTTGGAGGCCTATAGAAAAAGATTTATTAGAAAAAGTCTCTAAAAAAACTAAAAGTATTAAAAATTTTATTAGTGATAATCTAGATAAAGAGTTTAATATTCAACCAGTTATCGTATTTAGTAATCCTGACACTAAATTATATTTTGGATTCGAGAAGCTTAACGGAATATACGTTATTAACGGAAAATGGTTAAATGAATTAGTAGAAGATAATATAGAACAAAAACTAGACAGGGACGAAATTATAAAGATAACAAATTTATTAAGAGAATATTCACAACATAAATGATTGAAATTTTAGCATTTTTAGTGATGATAGCGAGTTTATCGTTATTAATTTTAGTACATGAAGCTGGGCATTATTTTGCTGCGAGATGGTGCGGTCTTTTAGTAGAAGAGTTTGGTTTTGGTTATCCGCCCAGAATTTTTGGTAAAAAAATAGGAGACACTATAATTAGCTTAAACTGGTTGCCTTTTGGTGGGTTTGTAAGAATTTTTGGCTATAGTAATTTACATGAAGAGCAAGAATTAAAAGATCAAGGAAGAAGTTTTAGTAACTTAGGAGTATTTAAAAGGATATTTATAGTTATTGCTGGAGTATTAATGAATTTTTTGTTTGGTTGGATTTTATTATCTATTGTTTTTATGGTGGGAATACCCCAATCTCTTTTAATCACTAATGTAACGGAGGGTGGTATAGCTGATAGCATTGGTATAGAAATAGGTGACCAAATTATGAAAATAAAGAGCGTTAATGAATTAGTTAATTATATTAATGAAAATAAGGGTAAGGAAATTTCGTTAGAAATTAAAAGAGGAGATGAAGATTTTATTAAAACATTAATTCCTCGTATTAATGTTCCTGATAATGAAGGTAATTTGGGTATAAATTTAGTAGAAACGGGTCATCCAAAGCAGAATTTTATGAGTGCTGTTATAAGCGCCTTTATAGCCTCTCTTTCAGTATTGTGGAATATATTTTTAGGATTTATAGAATTGATTGTCGGGGCATTTACAGACTGGAGTGTTTTCGGTAAATTTGTTGGTCCAGTTGGGATAGTAAATGTCGCAGTTGAAACAACAAAGCTGGGGGTTATACCTTTTATCCAATTTTTGTCTTTTATATCTTTGAATTTAGTAATTTTAAATCTATTACCGATTCCAGCATTGGATGGTGGTAAATTTATGTTTCTAATAATAGAAAAAATAAAAGGCAGTCCTGTTAGTCAAAAATTTGAAATGATAACCAGCGCTTTCGGATTTTTATTTTTAATTTCTTTACTTTTAATAATAACTATTAAAGATATTTTAATGCTCTTTTGATTTATCCTAGAATAGGGACGGTATTTTACTAGAGGAGCTATTAAGTTGCTTTGGGCTATATAATAATATTTATTATTAGCAGTAATTGTAGTTTTTATAATTTAGGTTTTTAATATCAGGCTTAAAAGAGATGTTAATATAATACCTTTAGTCTTTTTTCTTGGTTGGTATATTGATTAAGAAATCAAAGGATTAATTAGAGTAGGACGCGTCTGTAGAAATGATTGGAGTGATAATTTATATTTTACTAATCACATTAATCAGCAAGGCTTTTTATGTTTATTTTAAAAATAAAACTGGATCTTGACCGGTTTTTTTATTTATAAAAATAGTTTACAATGTATATTATGTTACAGTCTAAACTCTTTTCAAAAACAACTAAAAATTTACCAGAGGGCGAAGTAGCAAAGAACGCCCAATTTTTAATTAAGGGGGGGTTTATCAATAAATCATCTGCTGGAGTATATACTTTATTACCACTTGGCTATCGAGTATTAGAAAAGATTAATAAAATAATTAGAGAAGAAATGTCCGCTATTGATGGCGAGGAGGTTTTAATGCCAGCTTTAGTACATAAAAAATATTGGGAACAATCTAAAAGATGGGATGTAGATATAATCTATAGAACTGGTAAGAGCGAAAAGGATAAAGAAATAAAAAAACCAGAATATGGTTTGGGCTGGACTCATGAAGAAGTAATTAGCGCCATTGCTACTAATTTTATAAATTCTTATAAAGACTTACCTAAGGCAGTTTATCAGATTCAAACTAAATTTAGAGTAGAGCCTCGCGCTCAAGCAGGGCTTCTTCGCGGCAGGGAATTTTCTATGAAAGATTTATATAGTTTTCATACAGATATAGAAGATTTAGATAAATATTATAAAAAAGCTATTAATGCTTATAATAAAATTTTTAAACGATTAGGATTAAAGGCTGTTGTTACAGAGGCTGCCGGAGGAGATTTTACTAAAGAATATACTCATGAATTTCAGGTTTTTAATGAGGCTGGAGAAGACACTGTTTATTATTGTAAAAAATGTAAATTTAGCCAGAATCAAGAAATTTATAATAATTCGGCTCATAAAAATTGTTCTGGAGAAGTGACAGCTTATAAAGCAATTGAAGTGGGCAATGTTTTTAAGCTTGGTACTAAGTTTTCAGAAGCTTTTAATATTAGTTATTTAGATAAAAATGGTAAGAAAAATCTGGTTATAATGGGTTCTTATGGAATTGGTCCTACAAGAGTTATGGGTGCGATTGTAGAGGTTTATAATGATGAGAAAGGCATAATTTGGCCAGAGACCGTTGCCCCGTTTAAAGTGCATCTTATAAGCTTGGCTAAGTCTAAAAAAGCAGAAAAACAAGCAGAAGAAGTATATAAATTATTAGCTGGACAGCTAGAAGAATCAGAAGTATTATTTGATGATAGAAATGCCTCAGCCGGCGCAAAGCTAAATGATTCTGATTTATTAGGAATTCCGCTAAGAATAGTTGTTAGTGATAAAACCACCGCCGCCAAGAAGTTTGAGATTAAAAACAGATCTGATAAATCAGCTAAGTTAATAAATATATCTCAATTAAAGTCACTTATTAAAAAATTATAATATGAAGAATCCATTTTCATTTTTTTCGAAAAGTATAGGTATTGATTTAGGAACAGCCAATTCACTTGTTTACGTTGCTGATAGGGGGATAGTCACTCAAGAACCTTCTATTGTTGCGATTAATAATAAGACTGGTCAGGTTTTAGCCGTAGGAGAAGAAGCTAAAAAAATGGTCGGCAGAACTCCAGCCCACATTACTGTTTCAAGACCTTTGGTAGATGGTGTAATTTCTGATTTTGAAATTACTCAAGAAATGCTTAAACACTTTTTCAAAAAAATTGGCGCGAGTAATGGTTTATTTCATTACAATCGTGCTGTTATTGGTGTTCCTACTGGACTTACTGAAGTAGAAAGAAAGTCTGTAGAAGATGCGGTTATTGGCGCTGGCGCCAATAAAGCCTACGTCATGGAAGAGCCGTTAGCAGCTGCCTTAGGAGCAAGACTCCCCATAGAAGAGCCAACGGCCAGCATGGTGGTTGATATTGGAGGAGGTACCACCGAGATAGCTGTTATCTCTATGGGTGGGATTGTTACTTCTAAGAGTTTAAAAATTGCTGGCGATAAATTAACTAACGATATTATTAATTATGTTAGAGATGAATTTAAATTAGCTATTGGCGAACCAAGTGCTGAAGAGGTAAAAATGGTTATCGGTACTGCTATGCCAGTAGATCAAAAATTAGAAATGGTAGTTAGGGGTAGAGATATTTCTTCTGGACTGCCCAAAGAAATTAATTTAAAAGATTCTCAAGTTCGTTCAGCTATATCTAGATCATTAAAATTAATAGTTGATTCAGTTAAAGAAGTAATGGAAACAACTCCACCAGAATTAGTTGGAGATATTCTTAAAAATGGTGTTCATATGTGCGGTGGTGGAAGTTTATTAAAGGGCTTAGACAGGTTATTAGAAAAAGAACTAACTGTTCCAGTAAAAGTTATTGATGATCCTTTAACAGCTGTTGTTAGGGGGACCGGTATTGCGGTTGAGCATTTTGATAAATACTATTCTGTGGTTAACAATCCAATGCGCCCTAGAGAATTAAACATTTAAAAAAGTCTCTTAAAAAAGACTTTTTTTATTATCTTAAGTTGATTATTATTTATATATGATTAAAATAGACGAACATCTTGATTTTGAGCATTCCATTATCGAGAGTAACGCGACACAGCTAGATTCCTTAGAACTACCTCTTTCTAGAAGAGTTTTTGTTTTAATGGGGTTAGGAGCTTTTATTTTTGCTAGCATTGCCGTAGTTAAGTTTTTAGATTTATCTATTCAAAAAAATGATTTTTACACTGCTAGAGCAGAAATGAATGTTGAGCAGCCCATAACTATTCCAGCAAAAAGAGGAGTTATTTATGATCGCTATGGAGTTAAATTAGCAAGCGATGAAGCTGCTAGGCGAATTGTTTTAAATGCGGGGCTAATTAAAAGAGCGGATATTGATTTAGAAGAAACTCTTGGCTCTTTAGTAGATATTTTGGATATGGAAATCACTGATTTAGAAGAGATGGTTTATCAGGCTGATTTAGAAAAGAGCGCTTTAATCACTTTAATCCATGACGCTTCTGAGGATCAGATAAAAGCTATTTTAGATTTAGATAATAATGCTTTAGAAATTCATGATGATTATCGACGCGATTATCCGGGCGGCCCGGCTTTCGCTCATGTCTTAGGATATACTGGCTTAGCAGAACTTAGAGATTCTCATGGTAAAACTGGCTTAGAAGAATATTATAATGAATTATTAACTGGTGAAGATGGTATAAGGTTGATATATAGAGATGCACAAAATAATATTTTGGATGAAAAATTATTATCAAATCCTAAAAACGGAAATGATTTGCATACAACTATTGATGCCGAGTTACAAAAATATTTTTATATTACCTTACAAAATAAACTACTGGAATTAGGTAGAACAACTGCAGTGGGAATTGCTATAAACCCTCAAAACGGAGAAGTTTTAGCTTTGTTGAATATTCCAAGTTACGATAATAATATTTTTACCAAAAGTGATAATATCTCTAAAAGATATAGTTTATTATCAGATCCTAAACTACCTTTGTTTAATAGAGCTGTATCTGGAATTTATAATCCAGCATCAACCATTAAGCCCTTAGTTGGTGTGGCGGCTTTAAGTGAGGGAGTAATAGATTCGTCAAAAGAAATTTATTCAAAAGGCTATATAGAAATTCCTAATCCATATTTTCCAGATCAGCCAAGTAGATTTTTAGACTGGAAGCCTCATGGATGGGTCAATTTGAGATCTGCTCTCGCTCGATCTAGTAACGTTTATTTTTATGTTGTTGGTGGTGGATATGAAGATGTCAAAGGACTAGGAGTAGATAAGTTAAAAGAGTATTGGAAAAAATTTGGTTTTGGAGTAAAAACTGGTATAGATCTTAATTCAGAAAATGTAGGATTTTTACCAGACCCAGAAGAAAAGTTTGATCGCACAGGTATAGAATGGCGACTTGGAGATACTTATAATGTATCTATCGGCCAAGGAGATTTATTAGTAACTCCGATACAGCTGATAAATTATATAGCTGCCATTGCTAATGGAGGTAAATTATATAAACCACATCTACATAATGATCAAAATGGAAATTATTTTAATGTTATAGGAGACCTTTCTTATTTAAAAGAACTTATTAAAGAAGTTCAAGAAGGTATGAGAGATGCAGTTACAGAGTGGTATGGTACGTCTTATATTCTTAATGATTTGCCAATTTCTATCGGAGCAAAAACTGGTAGTGCTCAGGTTGCTAATAATACAAAAACAAATGCCTTTTTTGTAGGTTATGAGCCATTTGAAAATCCTGAAATACTTATTTTGATTCTAATTGAAAATGCCAGAGAGGGGAGTTTGAACGCAGTTCCTGTGGGTAAAGATGTTTTAGGCTGGTATTATAATAATCGTTTAGCAACACAATAAAAAATAGGATATAATATAGTTTATGAAGGGGAAATCGCAATTACGTAGAGATTTAGTTTCTGGTGACTGGATTATTATTGCTCCGGGTAGAGCTAAAAGACCACACTCTATAATTGAAAAAAATAAGAAAAGAAAAAGATTAGGTAAGTCCAGTTGTCCTTTTGAGTCACCTCAAAAATATGGACATAAAGAACCATATATTCAATATGATGAAAATGGAGATTGGGCTATTCAAGTTATTGAGAATAAATATCCTGCTTTAAAACATGAAGGAATTTGTCCTATTATTACTAATAAAGGCCCATATAAAATAGCTGATGCAGTAGGTCATCATGATCTTATTGTTACAAGAGACCATGATGACAATTTTCCTATGCTTAGTAAGGCTAGAGCAAGGCAATTATTTGAAGTATTTAGGGATAGATATTTAATGCATTTAAATGACGAGTGCATTGATTACGTTTCTATGTTTCATAACTGGGGCCCTAAAGCCGGTGCCTCTATTTATCATCCTCATTATCAAATAATGGCTATTCCTGTTATTCCTCCAGATATTAATCACTCCTTACGAGGATCTGCTCGTTATTTCAAAAAAAATAAAGGAAAATGCGTGCATTGTACAATGATAGCTTTTGAAAGAAAAAATAAAAAAAGAATTTTATATGAAAACAAGGGAGCTATTGCCTTTGCCCCGTTTGTTTCTAAGGAGCCCTTTGAATTAAGAGTATTTCCTAAAAACCATTTGCCTTATTTTGAGAACACTCTTGATGTTGATTTAGATTATGTAGTTGATGCCCTTAGAGTAGTTCTTAAAAAAGTTAAAAAAAATCTTAAAGATCCAGATTATAACTTTTTCATCCATACATCTCCTATTAAAGATAAAAAAGATTACAAACATTATCATTGGCACGTTGAAGTTATTCCTAAATTTAGTATTTCAGCTGGTTTTGAATTAAGCACTGGTGTAGAGATTAATGTAATTGATCCTGATGAAGCTATTAGGTTTTTAAAAAAATAAACAATGAACGAATTAATAATAATTTTAGCTGGAGCAACGCCTATAATAGAGCTTAGAGGTGCTATACCTTTTGCTATGACTGAATTTCAAATGCTTCCATTAAAAGCCTTTTCTTTGTCTGTTTTTGGTAATTTATTACCAATAATTCCGCTATTATTTTTCTTGAATAATTTTTCAGCTTTTCTTATGCGAAAAAATAAACATCTTGAAAGATTTTTGATATGGTTATTTGAAAGAACAAGAAGGCAACACACCAAAAAATTTGAAGTTTGGGGATCTCTCGCATTGTTTCTTTTCACGGCGATTCCGCTTCCGCTTACTGGTGCCTGGAGCGCATCGGTTGCGGCATTTGTTTTTGGCGTGGATTTTGGCAAGGCGATGACGTTTATTTCTCTTGGTGTGTTGACTGCTGGGGTTATTGTCCTTGCTTTAACTATTGGGGCGGGTAACTTGGGCGTGATTTTTGCCTAGGTATCATTTCGCCCCCACAGTTGTCATTATGGGCATGGCTAGGAATCCATATTTGACAGAGGACAAAAATTTTGATATATTTTTACTGAAAAAGTAATTCAGTACCCTAAAATCAAAACAAAGGAGGTGTGTCATGGGAAAATCCATGGTGCGTCCAGAGGAGGAATTCGGTCGGGATCTCTGCTTAGTCAAAGAAGCGGTGATCACGGGCCGGAAAGTCGGAGCAGGTAACACGTTCTGGTCTGTGCTTGCACATAACCAGAAGCTGTTTGCCGAGGTCGTGAAATATGTTCAGCTCGGCGGCTACGAACCCCAAAGACTCGTAGTTGAGTGGGAGAACTTCTACCAGAGAGTCCTCGGTATTTCCGCGAATCTCTCAAGAGTGAAGATTCCCACACACCAGCCGACGTCGGACTTCAGCTGGATCGTTATGGTGGCGGAAGACCTCACGCTCAACCAAGTCTGGGAAGTGTGCAAGAAGCGTTTCCCGACTTGGAGCTACTACGGAGACGATCTGGACAAGGCAGTACCGATCAACAATCGGACTACCGCCAAGTCCTATGCCATCCGTATCCGCGACCGTCAGGAAGCCGACGAGGAACTCAAGAACCTGTCTGCCAACCAACTTAATGAGAAAGGTATTCCAGGGATCAACTTGCTGGAGCGCCTGCTTCTGGTGGCTAATATAACTGGCTCTGACGTAAAATTAGTCGGAGTCTTTTTTATATAAATTTTAATTTTCCTAACTCTGATCCTAATATTAGGACTAGGGATTTTTCGGAATTTTTATTTAGATGATATATCATTTAATGTGTTAAAATTAAGTTAGATATGAATAAGTTATTAATCCTAAATTGGAAGATGAACCCACAAACGCTCAAAGAAGCGATTAGTTTAGCGAAAGCGAGTGATTATAAAAATATTATTATCACTCCACCATTTTTATTTTTAGAGGAATTATCACAAATTTTAAAAAACGCTGAACTTGGAGCACAAGATGTATTTTGGGAAAAAGAAGGAGCATTTACGGGCGAAGTTTCTATAACAGAACTTAAAGATGCCGGTGTTAAATATGTTATTGTCGGACACTCAGAAAGGCGCTATAAATTTGGAGAAACAGATGAACAAATTAATAAAAAAGTTAAGGCTATTATTAACAGCGGACTTACTCCTATTTTATGTGTTGGAGAAACTTTAGAAGAAAGAAAAAATAATGAAAAAGAAAAAATTTTAAAACGTCAGTTGGAAAGTGATTTATCAGCTATCAATAAAAATCTTATCATTGCTTATGAACCAGTTTGGGCCATTGGCACTGGTCAACCAGAAACACCAGAAGATGCTTTGGCCACTATTCAATATATTAAGAATTTCATAAGCAAAAGATTTAAATTGGACATCAAGGTTTTGTATGGTGGTTCTGTTACATCAGATAATTTAGATTCGTATATTAAATATGAGGATATAGATGGCGCCCTTGTCGGAGGTGCTAGTCTAGATCCAGAAGAAATTAAAAAAATAATTAAAATTAATAAATAAAATGGAAAATTCAAAAAAATACTTTTGGTTTTTACTTAATTTAGTTTTATTAGTAGTTGTTTTGGTCGGTCTTTCGTCTGTTAAAGCTATTTGGGGCTATAAATCATCTTTATATCCAGCAAAAACTATAACAGTTAGCGCAGAAGGAAAATCAATTACCGCCCCAGATATAGCAAGTTTTTCTTTCTCAGTAGTGGCAGAAGGAAATGATCCTGAAAAAATTGCTGAAGATAATAATAAAAAAATTAATGAAGCTATAACATTAGTAAAACAAAAAGGGATAGAAGAAAAAGATATAAAAACTACAGGATATAACTTATCTCCTAGGTATGAATATGATGAAGTAAGGAGGATGAGTTTTATCAGTGGTTATAGACTAACTCAAACAGTTGAGCTAAAGATAAGAGATTTCTCTAAAATTAGTGAAATTTTAGGAGAATTGCCTAAGATAGGCATTAATCAAATCGGATCATTAACCTTTAACGTTGATGAGCCAGAACAATATCGTAGTGAGGCTCGTGAAGAAGCCTTAGAAAAGGCTAGAGAAAAAGCTAAAGAAATGGCCAAACAGGCAGGAGTTAGATTGGGCGACGTCGTTTCTTTTAATGAGTCGGGCGGCCAACCACCAATATTTTATGAAAAATATGGTTTAGGCGGAGTTTCTACTGACGCAGCTTATGCTCCTAGTCCTAGTATAGAGCCCGGGAGTCAAGAAATTAATGTAACTGTTAGTGTTACATACGAGATAAAATAATTTAACTATAAATTATGATATACTTACAAAGTAGCCGTAACGGCTACTTTGTAAGTATATGAACGAAAATACAAAAAAAGATTTAAAAATTAGTTTATTAATTGGTTCAGTGGCCGGAGTATTAATATTACCTATTTTAGTTAATATTAATTTCCCATTAACTTTGCTAAAGTCTCTTACTGTTATTATCGGTTTAGCAATTTTTACTGCAGTTGGTTATTTAGTTGGTAATTTTATTAGCAGATATATCCCTGTTATTTTTCAGTTTGTAAAATTTGGGATCGTTGGCGGACTTAACGCAATGATAGATTTAGGTGTTTTAAATTTCTTAATTTATCTTACTGGTTTTGCTACTGGAATTTGGTATTCGGGGTTTAAATCATTTTCTTTTATTATTGCCGTTGTTAATAGTTACTATTGGAATAAACATTGGACTTTTAATTCAGAGAATAAGCATTCTACATTTGAATTCGTTGAATTTTTCTTGGTTAGTTTAGTTGGTTTTAGTATTAATGTAGGAGTGGCATCTTTGGTAGTAAATTTTGTTGGTGCTCCGGTTGGTGTATCTGCCGGTATTTGGGCTAATGTTGGAGCTGTTGCTGCAGCATTATCCGCTTTAATGTGGAATTTCATCGGAATGAAGTTCTTCGTATTTAAGAAATAATTATCTGTTACCCCTTGCTTTTTTATGATATTTATGCTAGTATTACAGCAGTGAGTGTAAGTATTCCTTAGCGATGATATCGACCGAGGAATGCCCTTTCGCTATTTGTAGCTCAAAACCCCCGCAAGGGGGTTTTGAGTTTTTTAATTAATGTTTTATAATGACTTTGAGTGGTAAGAGAGCACTCACTAAATACAAATAGTTTGGAGGTCACCATTACCACTCACTCGAGTGTGCTAATAGTACATTGGGGTGAGTGGTAATGTGGTAGTTAGAATTAATATAAAAATTAATGAAAATACATATCAAGGCAACCGGATTTGATTTAACCCCAGCGCTTAAAAATTTTATAGAAGAAAAATTTAATACATTAGATAAGTTTGTTGAAAAATGGAACGAGAATGATGCAGTTCTACTAAGAATAGAAGTGGCTAGAAAAACAAACCACCATAATAAAGGAGATGTGTTCTATGCAGAAGTTAATTTAGACTTACCAGGATTAGAAGTTGTCCGTATAGAAGATACGGGTGAAGATATGTACGCCGCTATAATAAGCGCTAAAGATAGACTAAAAACTGATTTATTAAAAATAAAAGAACGTCTTTCAGAGCATAAATAAAAAAGAACCCCGAAATCGGGGGGTTCTTTTATTATACGCTAATTAGCGTATAATAATGTACATAATTCATCCCGTTAGAAAAGTGGCGGGATGCTATAAATTAATTATTAATAAATTTAAATTTTCTAACGGGATGAAATTATTAAACTTTTTATTTGACCCAACTAAAGAACTTAAAAAAGAAGTACTTGAAATTAATTCTTTAGAAGATGAAATATCGGCGCTAGACATGGACGCTATTAAAAAGGCTAGTTTAGATTTAAAAGAAAAAGTAAAAAACGGAGAAAACTTAGATACTATTCTTCCGCGCGCCTTTGCCCTTGTTAGAGAGGCTGCCAAGAAAACTCTTGATCAAAGGCATTTTGATGTTCAGCTTATGGGCGGTATAGCTATTCATAGAGGAATGATTGCTGAGATGTCTACTGGCGAGGGTAAAACTTTGGCTTCTACTTGTCCTGTTTATTTAAATGCATTAGAAGGCAAAGGTGTACATGTTATAACTGTTAATGAATATTTAGCCAAAAGAGATGCAGTTTGGATGGGTCAAATTTATTATTTATTAGGAATGAAAGTAGCTTGTTTAGTTCATGAGGGCGCTTTTATGTATGACCCAGAATATGTGCCAGATAGAACTGATAAAGAAAGAGATGAAAAAGGAAATTTTTTAGTTAAAGAAGAATATTTAAGACCAATTACAAGAAAAGAAGCTTATCAAGCCGATATTACTTATGGAACAAATCATGAATTCGGCTTTGATTATTTAAGAGATAATCTGGCTCATTCTAAAGAACAGCAGGTTCAATCAGACAGAAGAAATTATGCGATTATTGATGAAATAGATAGCGTTTTGATTGATGAGGCCAGAACTCCACTTATTATTTCTTTTCCAGACACAGCATCAAGCGATTATTATAAATTATTTTCTAAATTAGTTTTAACCCTAAATAAAGAAGAAGATTATTTAGTTGATGAAAAATTTAGAAGCATAGATATCTTAGAAACAGGAATAGATAAAATAGAAAAAGCCTTAAAGATTACAAACATTTATAGTCCAGAAAATTTAAGACTTACTCATTATCTTAATGAGAGTTTAAAGTCTCATGCCTTATTTAAAAAAGATAAAGATTATGTTGTTAAGGATGATCAAATAATTTTAGTAGATCAAAATACGGGTAGGTTAATGCATGGCAGAAGATATTCTGGTGGACTACACCAGGCTATAGAGGCTAAAGAAAAGGTAACGATTCAACAAGAGTCTAGAACCTACGCTCAGATTACAATTCAAAATTATTTTAGACTTTATAAGAAATTAGCTGGTATGACTGGTACAGCTCAAACTTCTGCTGAAGAATTTGATAAAGTTTATAGTTTATCTGTAATTACTATACCAACTAATAAATCAATAGCTCGCAAAGATTTATCAGACGTTGTTTACAAGACAACTACAGCTAAGTATAAAGCCATAGCTGATCATGTTAAAGAACTCCAGAAAAAAGGTCAACCAGTATTAATTGGTACTATTTCGATAGAAAAAAACGAAGTTTTATCTCATTATTTAAATCAAGCCGGTGTTAAGCATGAAGTTTTAAATGCTAAAAATCATGAACGTGAAGGATCTATTATCGCTCAAGCAGGTAGAATTGGCTCTGTCACCGTAGCTACAAACATGGCTGGTAGAGGAGTTGATATTGTTTTAGGCGGTAATCCCTTTAGCGAAGAAGAATCTAAAAAAGTTAAAGAGTTAGGAGGTCTTAATGTAATAGGTACAGAAAGACATGATGCCAGAAGAATAGATAATCAGTTACGTGGACGATCTGGTAGACAGGGTGATCCTGGAGAATCCAGATTTTATTTATCATTAGAAGATGATTTAATGCGCATTTTTGGTGGTGATAGGATTAAAAATTTGATGGAATCATTAGATGTGCCAGAAGATATACCAATTGAATCTAAAATGGTTTCTAGGGCGGTCAGTCAGGCTCAGGCTAGAGTAGAGGGATTCGGCTTTGATGCTCGTAAACATTTACTTGAATATGATGATATTTTGAATAAACAAAGATTAGCTATTTATGAAAAAAGAGAAGAATTATTAAAAGATAAATCTCACCCTCAGATTTTAATGGCCTTAGATACTTTTTGGATGAATCATTTAGAAGCGATGGAGGCCCTAAGAGAATCTGTCCGTCTAAGGGCTTATAGCCAGAAAGACCCATTAGTTGAATATCGTAGAGAAAGTCATTTTCTATTTAAACAATTATTATCAGATTTTGATAAATGGGTTGAACAAAATAAATCTAGAATTGAGCAATTATCTAATAGCCCTCAACCCGTTATTAATAAATCAGTAAATAATTATTTTAAAGATAAAAAAGTGGGCAGAAATGACACTTGCCCATGTGGGTCGGGGAAGAAATATAAAAAGTGCCACGGGTCATGAGAAACAATATGAATGACAAAATTTTAGATAAAATGTTGGAAATTTCCGAGCGGTTTTTTGGAACGATGAATGACTCGGATCAGATACCGATTACAAAAGAATCGTTCTATAAACTGCAAAAACTTCATCTAAAAACTGTTATATCTAGATTAGATAATGGGGAGCCGATAAGTTGGATAATTATATTACCGACTCAGATAGAGTTGATGGAAAAATTTTTGAAGGGGAAAATTAATGAACGTGAGTTGCTTAATATGACTGAACCACAACAAAAATATGAAGCGCTCTATCTCTGCGCCGCATTTACAATGCCAGAACACAGAAGAAAAGGATATGTGTTACAGATGTTCAGAGAAGCGATAGATGCGATCCCGCATGCTGAAAATGTAAAGTTATTCGCATGGGCGTTTAGTGATGAAGGCAGGAAAATAATAGAAAAATTAAATTCAATTTTAAGAGTTAATATATTGGTAAAGAATTAATAATTAGTGTAGGACAGTCAATAAATAACAAAGCTGTCATGGTAAATAAAAAAACCGCCGAAAGGCGGTTTTTTTATTTTAATCTAATTTATAAATATCTAATGTTGACCAGTCGCAGCCGCCATATCTTGCGGCGCCAGAGCTGGCGTTATAAACCTCCACTTCATCATTAATATTTAAATAAATAATAGATGAAACATGATGTTTATAATATGATTGACTTTGTCCATATCCTAAACTATTTGATTTTCCCACAGAATTTATTCTTAATTGGACATCTCCGCGTTCATTATCACTTAGGCCGTCTTGTAATACATTTGCTTGAACATAGTAATATCCAGCTTTTAATATCTTAATAGATCGATTATCTGCTCCGTTTATCATATAACTTGTATCGGTATTAATTTGTGGGGATTGCCAAGTCCAATCACCAATTCCATTTTCAATACTATTGTCGGCACACCAATGACCAGCGGCTATTGCTTTAGGGCCATTAAAAATAATTTTACCATCAGTTGATCCTGTTCCGGATTTAGTCCCAGGAGTTAATGTTATATCTGCTCCATTATAATTTGCCCCACAGGAACCAAGTGGTTTTGCTCCACCAACAATTATAGAAGAATAACCACCTCCATCTGCGCCGCCTCCATAAAGATTTAAGTTTGATATAGAGTTAAAACAAGTAGAGCTATTACCTGATCTTAAAGTTATTTCACCACCACCTCGATTGTAGCCGTTCCCACCTGTTAGATTTATTCCTAGCCCTACTGCAGTACTATCCGGACTGCCAGCAGTTAAATTGATAACTCCACTAGTTCCACCGTTAACTGTCAACCCACCACCCTGAACATCTAGTTTACTTCCTGGATTATTAGTACCGATACCGACATTGCCTTCGATTATTAATCCATTAGATGGAGCTGTATTCGTACCAGCATAAGTTGCTCCAATAGCCACACTACCCTCAACGTCTAATTTATTTATTGGGGAAATTAATCCAATACCAACATTCCCAGAATTGCTATTATAGATATCATTTCCAGTTAAAGTCCATTGGCCACCACCGATTTCTTGCCAGACACCATTTTTATAGCCCTTAAATTTATTATCAGTTGTATTGTAATAAATAGACCCATTTACTCCGCTAGGATCTGCGGACATAGTTCCTAGATTTAATAATCCACTTAAAGTTAAGTCTCCAGAAAGATTTAGATGCCTCCATTCTGTTCCAGAAAGACCGATATCATATGAATTACTTGTTCCTGGCACTAAGTCAGAATCAAAGGTGGCTGCGTTTACCCGAGCAATTGCTGAAGTTAAGTTTTTTGAAAAAGATTCTGCAGTGACCTCTGTATTATAACTAATAGTTAGATTAACTTGTAAAGAATCGTGACCCGGATAAGATGATGTTTTATAAAATTCTAAGCCATCTGCTTTTACCCTGTCATTAGTTAGCGCTTGTGGGTTTTCACTTCCTTGTTTTAAATAAATAAAATCGCCAGAACGATATATTAAAGTTGGATCATCTACACTATCTTCCATTCTTAGGATTAAGGTAGAAGTTGCCACTCCAGAATCCAGTTCAATTAAACTAGAATCACGAGTAAATCTTTGAATATTTTGCATAACGAAGTTAAGTTGTTGATTAACTTCTGTTGTAGCTCCTTGTTGCCCCTGTATTTTTAATACACTAACTAAAATACCACCAACAAGAGTGCTGGTTACAGCTATAAGTCCTGTATAAATAAGAACTTCCACGAGGGAAACGCCTTTATTATTTTTTGTATTCATCCCGATTTAGAAAATTAAATTAATATTATTTTCGACTAAAAAACCACTGGCGTTGCAATTGATATATTCTATATTATTAAACATTGTCGTTAATTTTCTAACGGGATTCATATTTACATTATACTCCAGTTGCATCGAACAGAAAAATGTATAAAGTTTTGAATAATATCTTTAAATCAAACCAAAAAGATTTTTTCTTTAAATAGGCTCTATCCAAGTTAATTTCTTCTAAAAATTTTAAACCAGAGGCTCCGCTTACTTGTGAAAGACCAGTGACTCCGGATTTGACTAAGATAATATGTCTAAATTCAGGTGGGTAATGAATTACTTCACTTGGTTCATGAGGGCGTGGCCCCACTAAAGATAGTTCTCCTTTTAATACATTAATGATTTGAGGAAGCTCGTCTATACGATGACTTCTTAAAAATCTGCCGACTTTAGTAACTCTTGGATCTTTTTTAATTTTAAAAAACGGTCCATTAATACGTTCATTTAAATGTCTAAGTTTTTCTTTTTCTATATGAGCGCCGTGTTTCATAGACCGAAACTTATAAACACCAATAACTCGGCCACAACTTACTCTATCAAGAGTAATTAATGCGGGACCATTTGATTCTATTTTAATAGCCAATGCTATAAAGGGATAAAATGGAGCCATTAAAATAATTCCGATAACGGCGCCAAAGATATCAACAGTTCGTTTTAAATATTGGTAAAACACATATACAATTATAACATATGAAAGTTGCCCTAATGCATGACTATCTTAATCAATACGGAGGAGCAGAAAGAGTTTTAGAAACTCTTTGTGAAATTTTTCCTGATGCTCCTATTTATACTCTTTTTTATGATAAAGAAAAAACTTTAGGCAAGTTTGAGGGCAGAATAAAGAAGGTAAGCTTTCTTAATAATCCCATAGTGAGTAATAATCATAGATTATTTATTCCTTTTATGCCTATTGCGGCTTCATTCCTAAATGTAGAAGGGGATTATGATATTATCTTATCTTCGAGTGCCGGTTATGGTAAGGGATTTAGATATGGTAATAAGCCACATATCGCTTATTGTCATACTCCCTTAAGATATGCTTGGGAAAGTAAAAACTATTTTATTTGGGGACCATTTTTAAAATCAATATCAGAGCCAATCTTTAAATATCTAAGGACTTGGGATTATAGAGCGGCCCAAAAACCAAATATTTTTTTAGCAAATTCAAATTATATAGCTAATAAAATTAAAAATTATTATAAAAGAGAAGCAGAGGTTTTATATCCTCCAGTAGATTTCAAAACTTTTTATATAGATAATAAAGTTGAAAAAAGAAATCATTTTTTGGCTGTCGGTAGAATGATTCATTATAAAAAATTTGATTTAATTATTCGCGCCTTCAATAAGATGAAATTACCATTGATAGTAGTTGGCGAAGGCCCGGAGCTTAATAGATTAAAAAAGATAGCCAACCCAGCTAATATTAAATTTTTTCCTTTTGTTAAAACTAGTTGTCTTAGAGACTTATACAATGAAGCTGAGGCCGTTATATTTCCTCAAGTTGAAGACTTTGGTTTAGTGGCTGCCGAAGCACAGGCTTGTGGAACGCCAGTTATAGCTTTAAATGATGGAGGGGCTAGGGAAATAATAGAAGATGGTAAAACAGGTGTGTTATTTAAACATCAAACCGAAAATGATTTGATAATAGCTGTAAAGAAATTTTTATTATACTCATTTGACAGAAAATATATTTCAGAATCAGCTAGAAAATTTTCTAAAACTAGATTTAAAAATAAAATTATTAAAGTCGTTCAGGCTATTAAACAGGTTTAATTTTATTTGATAAAGTTAATTTTTAAATTTATATTGAATATATGAGGATGAAACTAATATATATATTATTACTAATTTTAGTGATTCCCACTACTATATTTGCCGATACAAATGATTCGAATATTACTATTTGGAACCGTATTGTTAAGATATTTTCATCTAATGAAAATGATAATTTAAATATGGTAGAAGAATTAATGGGCGTAGATAGCGAAAAAAAGAATGAAGAAGTAGTAGCCCCTAAAAGAATTTGGCCATCAATTAAGTCAGCGGCTAACATTTTTTTATCTTTTTTAAAAGAATTATTACCGACAATAAAAAATAATAATCTAGAAAATGAAGATTATTTTTCAGAAGAAATTATTAAGACTCAAGATTTGAGCGGAAAATGGGTTGGGAGATATACAATTATATCTCCAGAAGAATGTAAGACATATCATGATAGTGGCGAGTGGAACGCAAGTCTGGTTAAAGATAATAATAATTTTTCTGGTCAATTTGATTCATTTTTAGTTAGTGGTAAAACTATTGTAGAGAACAATAAATGGGCCGTAGGCAGCGGAAGCAATTTTTCTTTTAAAGGAACAGTTAAGGGCAATACTGTCGATGGTAGTTTTTCAGGTCCTTCATGCGGATCATTTTTAAGAGATATGTTAAAAAATATTGAAATAATAAGTGATATGGAATTTTCACAAGAAAAGATATATGGTCAATTTTTCGGCGGAAGAATACTTAACGAGTAAATGAAATACAAGAATAATTATACTAACAATCAATCAGGGTTTTTTGATCCTTTTACTATATTTGGGGTTTCTTTATTACTTGGGGTAACTTTTTTTATAGTATTTGTTGCTTCTGCGGTTGGTTATTTGGGCCGTGGTGCCATTGAAAATAATAAACAAAAAGAGTTAGAAGAATTTAAAAATATTGGCGCAGAAAAAATATTAAGAGAAGAAATTACCAATACAGGAGCCGTTGAAGAAATTACTGATAATTTAATTAGAAAAACAAAAACTTATATCAAAGACAGAACAATAGAAATAAAAGAAGGAACAGCGGTTATTAAAGATTATTTAGTTGAAAAAATTCTGTCTAGAAATGGAGAGGACAATAAACAAGAGGTTATTAATGAGCAGAATGAATCTTCTAATGAGGCGTTATTACCTCTTAAGATAAAAGAAAGTTGGTCAGTCACTTGGAAAACTGATGAAAATCTTCCTTTGCAGTGTCAGTTGGCTGGAGAAACTATATGGAATGGAGTAAGAGACAGAGAAAATGATTCAATTGAGGGTACTATTCTTTATAGTGGATTTTTTGGCAGTTTCTCTGGAAAGAAAATAAATGATCAACAGTGGACTCTTAATGGCTTGGTTAATATTGAGGATGAAAAAGTAATTTTTACTGGAATCATTTCTAACGAAAGGATGAGCGGATCTTTTAAAGAGTCTGGCGAATCTTGTTATAAAGATTATCTTAGTGAGCCCATTAAAATAACAGGATCATTTACTGGTAAAAAAGTAAATTAGTTTTGTTATTTATATTTTAGTGATATTATTAATTAATAATTAAATTTTAAATCAAAAATATGAAAAAAGATCATTTAATAATAATTTTAATTTCAACACTTGTATTGTTGTTGGTAGCTGGTTATTTTTCTTTAAAATTAATTCTTGATGAAAATCAATCTAAAATTGAAGATTTAGAACAAGAAGTTGTAAAGAAAACCCTTGAAGAGCCTAAAAAAATAGTTGAAACGGTAAAAACTCCTCCAGTGGTTGTAAAACCAGAGCCCGTAGTAGAAGAACCCGTAGAAGAAGAATTGGTTGTAGTAGAAGCTGTTATTGATGTTAATGGAAAATGGACTGGAAAATTTAAGGAAGTTAATCCAGTTGGTTGTGCAAGTACAGGTGAATGGGAATTACAGCTAACGGAGTCTGATGGTTTAGTGTCTGGCTTTTATAAAGATGTTGACACAGGCAGACTTCCTTTGACAGGCTCTTTTGACGGTGAAAATTTAAAAGTAGGTATTACTAGCTCTGGTCAGTTGGTTATTGAGGCAACTGGGTTAGTAAGTGTGGATAAGGTTTTGGGAAATTTTATTAGTCATGAACCCTGTGGTGGTAGCGATAAAACAACGGGACTTTTTGAAGGAGCAAAGGTTAATTAAAAAAATTTAATGGATTTTAAAAATAATAAGATATTAATAATAGCTTTTGCCGTAGCTTTATTACTTGTAGCATATTTCGCTTTTAATAGCGGGTTATTTTTTAGCGGAACCGGTAATATCAGAAATTGTATAGCTCGCATTTCAATCGGTGGGAGCTCTGCCAAGGCTCCAGACTGCAGTGATAATGATGGTAAAATAAAAAAGACTTATATTAATGATTTATATCTTGGCGAAATAGAATCGGTGCCAATAGAGTGCTGGGCAAATCCTTCGAGCAATCCTTCTTGTCAAAAGCATATCAAAGGAATTAGGTAATTTTTTTCCTTTATCTTTTATCTATTTTAAGTTAAAATATCTCAATGAAAGATATTCGTAACTTTTGTATTATTGCTCATGTAGATCATGGGAAATCAACTCTTGCTGATAGATTACTTGAGAATACCGGAACGGTAGAAAAAAGACGCATGAAAGCGCAGTATTTAGATCAGCTTGAATTAGAAAGAGAGAGAGGGATTACCATTAAAATGGCTCCGGTGAGAATGCAATATAAATTAGATGATAAAGAATACACACTTAATTTAATTGATACCCCTGGCCACTCTGATTTTTCTTATGAAGTATCTCGTGCTCTTGAGGCTGTAGATGGAGCTATTTTATTAGTTGATTCTACCCAAGGGATTCAGGCACAGACCTTGGCAACTTTTTATTCTGCGAAAGCTGCTGGGCTTAAAATTATTGGCGCTGTAAATAAAATAGATTTACCATCTTCAATGTTAGAAGAATCTATAAAAAGTACCGCTGAGTTAATCGGAGTAGAAGAAAAAGATATTTTAAAAATATCTGGCAAAACTGGCCAAGGGGTTGAAGATTTATTAAAAGAAATAATTAAACAAGTTCCTGCGCCCAAAGAAGACGGTAGTCCTATTTTTAAAGCTTTAGTTTTTGATTCTTTTTATCATGAACATAAAGGAATAGTGGCCAATGTTAGAGTTTTTAGCGGAGAATTAACTGACACTTCAAGTGCTCATTTAGTTGCCACTAATACTAATTTTAAAGTTAAAGAATTGGGTCATTTTTCTCCAGAATTAAAAACAGATAAAAAAATAGAAAATAACCAAATTGGTTATATCGCTACTGGTTTGAAAGATCCAGATTCTTTAAAAATTGGAGATACTGTTATATCTAGCCCCGCCTCACATCCAATATCTGATTATAAACAACATGCTTTACCAGGATATAAAGATCCACAGCCCGTTGTATTCGTTTCTTTTTACCCTGAAGATAACGATGAATATGATGATTTAAAAAAAGCCTTCTCTAAATTAAGACTAAATGACTCAGCTATTAAGTTTGAGCCTGATTTTAATGAGTTTTTAGGAAGAGGATTAAAGACGGGATTTTTAGGTCGTCTCCATTTTGAGATTACGGCCGAAAGACTAGAAAGAGAATTTAATATTAAGACAGTTCATAGTTTTCCTTCTGTGTCTTATAAAATAAAATTACGTGACAATGATGATTGGATAGAAGTAACTAATCCTAAAGATTTTCCAATGGATTATTTAGAGGCTATGGAGCCAACTGCCAAAATTAAAATTTTATCACCGGCAATTTATTTAGGATCAGTTATGGGTCTACAAGAGGTATTCCGTATTAAAAATATGGTTACTGAAAGCATCGGTAACGCTGTTTTAATTACAGCCTCTATTCCACTTTCTGAATTAATTAGAGACTTTGATGATCAATTAAAATCTGTTTCAGCTGGATTTGCTTCTTTAAGTTATGAAGTTGCTGATTATGAAAAGGCTAAGGTAGCTAAATTAGGCATACTTGTTGCTGGTCATGATGTTAGCGGACTTACAAGAATAGTTCATAAAGAAGACGTAGAAAGAGAGGGTAGAAAATCAGTTGAAAAATTAAAAAATCTTTTACCAAAACAACAATTTGCTCAGTCTCTTCAAGCCACTTCTAATGGTAAGATTATCGCACGAGAAAATATTCCAGCCATGAAGAAAGATGTTACTGGCCACTTATATGGTGGTGACAGAACTAGAAAAATGAAACTTTGGAAAAAGCAAAAAAGAGGAAAAGAAAAATTAAAAGGCCTTGCCTCAAAATCTAAGATAAATGTACCAGCTAACGTTTTTAGGGAATTGCTTAAGAAATAGCGCATGACAGCAGTCTAAAATCCTTGTATTATTAAAGTATGCAAAGAGTAATACGCATATCTTTATTCGTTGTTCTAGTCTCTTTTTTATGGCAACTCTATCAGCTTTATTCTGAGTATAGAGAATTAAATAATGAACATTTGATTATAGATGGCGAATGGAGTGTTTTACAAAAAGAGCAAGCCTCTTTAAAAGCTGATTTAGATTATTTTTCTGAATCAGAAAATTTAGAGAAAGAACTAAGGGGTCGTTATAATTATAAGGAGCCAGGTGAAAAATTAATAATTGTAGTACCAACAAAAGAAGAATAAATATGACATTTTCAAAATCAGTTGGATTATTTATTATATTCATAGCAGTTGGCTTATTCAGTTATTTAGGAGTTAGCATCGGCTATTATCCTGCTGCTATAGTTAATGCAGATGTTATTACTACTAGAACACTAGAGGGCGATTTGCTTGCTGCTTATACTTATTTTAAAAATGCAGCATTAGTTTACGGAGTTGATCCTAATTCTTTAGACACAGATGCCTCCATAACCGAGCTTAAAAGAGCAACTCTTGATAAATTAATAACTGATAAAATTATTTTAGAAGAGTTAAAAAATCGAATAAATAAAAATGAATTTAATTCTATAGCTGAAAAAAATATTAATAATTTATTAGAAGATAATGATACGATTTTGGAGGCAGCAGAAAAATTGTATGGATTAGATGTTGCTGCCTTTAAAAAGATCGTCTTACTTCCCCAAGCCTATAAAGAAATATTAGAAGGAAGAATGTATTTAGAAAACGAAGACTTTAATAAATGGTTAACGGAAGCTAAAAAGGATGCTTGGATAGTAATTTTAAATCCTAATTTAGTTTGGCAAGGTGGTGAGGTAAAGATTAAATAAGCGGAATTAGTATAGTGGTAGTACATAACCTTCCCAAGGTTAGGGCGCCAGTTCGATTCTGGTATTCCGCTCTTTATTATTAAAAAAACAAAAAATGAAAAATCATCAAAAAGAAGAAAAACATATAGGAGGATTAGGAACATATATCAAAGATATTGTTTATGGCGCGAATGATGGCACTATCACAACCTTCGCCGTAGTAACCGGGGCAGTTGGAGCTGGATTTTCTACTACTGTAATTATAGTTTTGGGATTTGCTAATCTTTTTGCAGATGGTTTTTCTATGGCTGCTAGTAATTTTTTAGGGACTCGTTCAGAAGACCAACTTTTTAGAAAAGAAGAAGAAAGAGAAATTTATGAAGTGGAAAATCTGCCGGATAGAGAGAAAACGGAAATTCGTGAAGTTTTTGAAAATTTTGAATTTACAAAAGAAGATACAGAAGAACTTGTAAATCTAGTCAGTAAAAATAAACATTTTTGGGTAGACTTTATGATGCGCTATGAGCTTAGGATGAGTATCCCGGACGAAGGAAATGAGTGGAAGGCCTCAGCTCTAACTTTTATTTCATTTGTTATTGCTGGTAGCTTGCCGTTAATGCCTTTTATTATTTTTGAAGTTAATGGGTCCACTTTTATTTATTCTATTATAGCTACTGGCTTAGCTTTATTTATTGTGGGTGCGGCTCGCTATTTTGTAACTATGAAAAATTGGTTAGTTTCGGGCCTAGAAATGCTTATTGTAGGCGGTATTGCTGCTGGGGTGTCTTATTGCGTCGGTTACTTGATTAGTTTATTTATTCAATAAAATATATTAAATTAATTAAACGCCCCTTTAGCTTAGTGGTAAAGCAAACCCTTCGTAAGGGTAAGACATCGGTTCGATTCCGGTATGGGGCTCAGATATTATGTTTAAATCTTTAACAGGAAAATACGATAAAGGTCATGCTCATATAGCAATTTTCCCAGGTGTTGGTGGGGAAGATGCAAAAGATTGGGCTGTGATGCTTCTTAAGATGTATATAAAATATGCCGAAAAAAGAGACTGGAAAACCTCTTTTGTTGATGGTCACACCATTGATGTAAAAGGAGAATATGCTTATGGTTTTTTACAAAAAGAAACAGGAGTGCATCGTCTAGTTAGAATTTCTCCATTTGATTCTAAAAAATTAAGACATACATCTTTCGCCTTGGTAGAAGTTTTACCAGAGCTCCCGCATTTAGATGCTGAAAAGTTAAAAATTCCTTCAGAAGATTTAAAGTTTGAAACTTCAAGATCTAGTGGCCCTGGGGGACAGAATGTAAATAAAAGAGATACCGCCGTAAGAGTTGTTCATATTCCAACTGGGTTAAATGCGGCTTCTCAGAATGAGAGATCTCAAGCCCAGAATAAAGAAAAGGCTATTAAGCTTTTAAAATCAAAACTTTTTAAATTAATGGAAGAAAAAGAAGAAAAAGTTTTAAGTAATTTACGTACTCACGTTAAACCAGAATGGGGGAGTCAAATACGTTCCTATGTTCTTCATCCATATCAACAAGTTAAAGATCATCGAACTAATACAGTTAATCATCAACCAGAAAAAGTCTTAGATGGTGAGCTTGATAAGTTTATTGAAGCAGAGTTAGAATTAAAGTAGTAACCATGATTACATTTCAAAATATTTCAAAAGTTTATAAAGATAGCTCTGTAGCCTTAGAGAATATTAATTTTACTATTCAGCCGAATGAATTTGTTTCTATCGTAGGTAGAAATGGAGCTGGAAAATCCACTATTATTAAACTTTTAATCGGCGAAGAAAAACCCTCTAAAGGAAGGGTTATTTTTGGGCCTTATGAAGTAAATAAGTTAAGCTCCGTCGAGCTACCAGCTCTTAGGAGACAAATTGGAATTGTTTTTCAGGACTTTAGACTTTTACCAACAAAAACTTCTTATGAAAATATCGCTTTTGCTTTAGAAGTAGAGGGTCGTCCTCAATCTGAAATAGATGAGTTTGTTCCTCAAGTTTTAGATATGGTCGGACTCGCGCATAGAGCTCATAATTTTCCAAATGAACTGTCTGGTGGCGAAAGGCAAAGAATAGCTATCGCACGAGCCATGATCCATAGACCAGCCGTAGTTGTAGCTGATGAACCTACTGGTAATTTAGATCCGATTAATTCTGTGGAAATTATGAATTTATTAATGAAAATTAATGAACTTGGTACCACTGTTATTTTAGTAACCCATAGTAAAGAAATTGTTAATCATGTTAATAGGAGAGTTATTAGTTTAGACGGGGGTAGAATTATTCGCGATGAAGAAAATGGTAAATATGTGTTAGCATAAAAATATGATTACTAATCTATATAGAATTATAAAATTCGGTATTCAGGGATTTTTAAGAAATAAGTGGCTTACTACCGCAACTCTTTCTGTTATAGTTTTAACTCTTTTTGTTTTTGTTAATTTAATTTTATTTAATGTATTAACTAATAATGCAATATCTCTTTTAAGAGATAAAATTGATATTAGTGTTTATTTTAATGAAGATGTCCTTGAAGATGATATTCTAGAATTAGAAAGATCATTAGAAAGTTTATCTGAAGTAAAGGTAGTAGAATATGTTTCTCGTGATAGAGCCTTAGAGTTATTTAAAGAAAGACATGAGGGAGATGAAACAATTGTTCAGGCTTTAAGCGTCTTAGACGACAATCCCTTATCAGCCTCTTTGAATATCAAAGCTAATGATCCAGAAGATTATCCAATTATTTCTGCTTATTTAAATAACGAAAATCTAGATCAAATAGTTGATCAGATTACTTATAATCAGAATCAATTAGTAATAAATAGATTAGCTAAGGTTGTAAATACGGTCAGGAGAGCTGGCGTAGCACTTACATCAATACTTACTCTAATCGCTATATTAATTACTTTAAATACTATTATTTTAACTATTTATGCTACTAGAGAAGAAATAGGAGTTATGCGTCTTGTGGGTGCGGCTAATAAGTTTATTAGGGGCCCTTATATTGTTCAAGGGGTATTATATGGGGTTATTGGGGCTATTTTAAGCCTATTAATAGCTTTGCCGTTAATATCTGTAGCTTCTCCTTATATAGGCGTTTTGATGCCGGAAATGGACCTCCAAGGCTACTTTTACTCTAATATAGTATTATTATTCGGTTATCAGTTAATGTTCGGAATAGGACTTGGAGTAATTTCTAGTTCGATAGCAGTAGGCAAATACCTTAATATTTAAGCATTGAAAGCCCTCTATAATTAAGGAGGGTTTATTAAAATAAAGGAAGAGTTGTTGCTAGGAGGCCTAGAATAACAATCGCTACTATTATTGTCGAAAATATTTTTTTAATTTTTTGATTCATATTATTTAGTTTCTTTTTGGTATTCCAAATAAGAATAAATTATTACATATAATATTACTAGAATTGCGGGAGTAATTACAATCCACACAATTTGGTTAGGAATTAAAACTCCAACTATAGTTAGGGCGGCAATTCCTTTAAATAATTTACTTCCTAGTTTATTAGTTTTTTTCCAGACATTTTCGTTGCTTAATGTCCATGGAGTTCTTATGCCGATAAACCAATTTCTTTCAGCATGTCCTAGTAGGACGCTAATATAATATAATAATCCACCAACGGCCGGAAGTATAAATCTAGTCATATCAAAAGTTAATCCTAAATTCCATGAAATTGACAATGCATAAACATAGGATAGAAAAACAGAAAGAGTAACAATGAATCCATTATAATATCTACGAAATATTTCTATATTTGCCTTAAGGGGATCTATTTTAGGAATTATTAAGAATAATAAAAACAAAACAAATACCATAGAAGGCATAGTGTAAACTCCTAGAAAACGTGGAGTATATCTATCAACTACTCCTTCTATATTCCAGTGAGAAGCCATTTTCTCTGGCATGTGTGGGAAAAAATAAAATCCTGCTATGAAAGAAGTTATAATAAGAGCCAATATAATATATGTACTTTTTTTAGTGCTCATAAATTAATATTTGGACGACTACAATCTTTTAAATAATAGAAAATATTTCCATTGTAATAATTAAAGGATTGTATATCCTATTATTATATCATCATATTATGATATTATTAGACTATGAATTTCGAGAAATTTAATAAAAGTGAAAATTTAGATGAAGAGGCTATGAGATTTAGACGCATGGAAGCCGGTTTGCCAGCTGAGCATGGAGGAGAATTAGAAGAGCTTACAGGCCAACAAAGAGAAGAATTGAGAGAGACATTAGCTAGACTAGAAGAGGAACGCAATAAAGAACAAGATGAATTTGAAAAACAAAACCACTAGAAAACGGTTTTGTTAATTTTAAAATTGACCTTTAATTTATTTTAAGGTACTTTATAGAAAGCACTTAAATAGATAAGGAGAACATATTTGAAAGATGGCCATTTTACGGGCTGTAATTTAAATAATGAGAGCTCTTGTTGGTGTGAAATAAAAAGATATTCTTTGATAATCTTTTTATCAATTTTTATATTCGCGGCTGAAGTAGTAGGCGGGATTATTTCTGGAAGCTTGGCGCTTCTTTCTGATGCTGGTCATGTTTTAGTAGATTCAGCGGCGACTTTTATTTCTATAATCATTGCTTATTTAGTTAAAAAAAATACCAGCAAAGAACGGAGTATTCGTATTTACGGAACTTATATCAATGCTACTATATTAGGAGTTTTCGCTATTTGGGTTTTCGTAGAGGCTATGAATAGATTTAAGCACCCTCAAGAGGTTATGAGCGGATTAATGCTTGGAGTTTCTTTATTGGGAGCGATTTTAAATTATATTCAACATAGAATTTTAGAAACAGTTCATAAAAATGATCATCATTTAACTCACAAAGGAATGAGCCTCCATGTTTTATCAGATTTATGGCAAAGTATTGCTGTTATCATCGCTAGTATAGCTATATCTATTACCGGTAGATCAGTTATAGATCCCATTCTTTCAATTATTGTTTCCATAGTAATGACTCAATGGGCGCTAGTGCTTTTCCGAGCTGCCTATAAACAATCCCTTGTTAAATAATGAGGGATTTTTTATTTTGACTTTATTAATTTTTTTTGTTATTATATGTTCAGTTATTTGAATTAAAGGAGGCAATGGATGATTTGGATTTGGTTATTAGTAAAAATTTCTGCCATGATAGTTATTCTAGTCGGATTTTCTAATAAAGACACAGATTTATTTTTCTCTGGTGTTTTTATCTACGCGCTGACTATCGCTTGGGGATTTATTATCTCTTTTAAAAATAAAAATAAAGGTGATAAATAATCCATGTGGCTAACTGATAAAAGGTTTATTTTATTTCTTGCTTTTTTTCTTTTTATCGCCGAAATTTTTGCCCTACATTCTACTTGGGCTAGATTAAATATTCCTAATATAGACATCCCGCTTCATTTACTTGGGGGAGTAATGTCGATAGCAATATTTTTCTATTTGTTTGAAGACAGGGCTGATTTATTTGATTTAGAAAAAAACTATCCAGTAACTATAATCTTTGCGATATCATTTTCTATGTTTCTTGGGGTGTTAATAGAATTTTATGAGTTTGGTTTAGATTATTTTCATAAACATTTTTTAGGAATAGTCCTACCGACAACTTTTTTAACCAAAGAATCTTTAAAAGACTTAGTGAATGATTTCCTTGGAGGATCGGCGGGGATATTTATTTATCTTAAGGCTAAGAAAAAATATTTAATTAAATTATCAAAGACAAGAAATGTTAATTTATAATTTCTTAGTTTCAAAATAAGCCCAAAATGAGGTGAGAAAGATGGAAATATCAAATCTTATCCCGACTAGGGAAAATCCGAATTCTTGTTCTGTGCCGGAGTGTTCTAACAGACCATGGATGCTTTATCGTAATGTAGCGACTAGAGTTCATTACCATTTTTGCGGAGCTTGTTCTTTTCGGCCCGGCAGAGATGATTTAGATGAAGACGGTGAAAGAGTCCTAGATTTTCAAGCCGATTTTATGGCCGCAGAAATCTCGGGCTTTATGTACACATCCGAAAGAATTGTTGCTCGTTGTACCGGTAGATAAAAATAGCCCCGCCTATAAATAGGCGGGGCTTTTTAATTATTTTATTAATTTAGAATTTGTTTGATTTTAATATTTTTATAGGGTAATATATTTTTAGTTCATTAATTTTTAAAGGAGACTGTATGCATAGCCACGGGCATTCGCACAGTCATAAACATATAAGTTCAGACAATCAAGAAATGATTTGCTTGCCGGGAAGTCCTTTTTGGAACGTTTTTAGGCGTTTTGGTAGAGATGAGATGAGTGCTCTTGCTGTTAGTATAGTAGCGACAATTTTAGTAAGTTTTTATACTAAATCTGCGATACTTCTTGCCTTAGCTGGACCAGTTATTGAAAAGATTGGATTTTTCTTTCCTCATTTTTATGAGGCGTGGAAAAATTATAAAACACAATCTCTTCCGAAACAAAAACCCGCAATTATTTATTTTAAAAAAGCACTTGAAAACGGAGCAGTTAGTCTTCTAGAAGATGTTTTAGTCCACGACCCTGTTTATGTGCTTCTATTTTTAAGCTTATCTTTTTATTCAGGGATTCCTGTTTGGCTTATGACCTCGTTTAGTTTTTTAGTAGCCGTTATTATAGTTGCTTGGCTTGAAGTTGGTTTTACTGAATTGCGTTATAGATATTTTCGTAGACAAATATTGAAATCTGGATTTGGTATTGATAGTTATAGAGAAGCTAGATTTTTGATTCAATCTACGGTTGATAGTCAAAAAGTTATTTCAAAACTTCAATCTGGATTAGGACTCAAAATTGTCGAAAAAATAAATTATCATGACAGGTATTTTGAAAACAATTTATCTAATTTTTCTGGGCGGGCTCCAGTAGTCCGATTACGAAATCGTACACTCAGTGCCAGAGTAAATAAATTAACAAAAGATCTTACTAAAATGCTTTCGACTGGCGATATGCAAACTGTTCAAGTTATTTATACGCGTCCTCAAGAAGAGGTTATAACTAAACTAGATCAATTCAGATTTTTTCCCGTTCGAAAGGATAAATTCTTTTGGTTTATCGATGAGCAAAAAATGCCTGATACTATTTCTAAACTTCCTGAAGATATTCAGAAATTAATTAAGGCAGGGGAGCAATATAAAGAAATCTTTTTCAAAAGAGTCATTCTTTTAGATAAAACAGACACGCTTTATGTGGCCATAGATTTACCAAACGATAATAGACCATATTGTGTTATTGAGCTAAAAATCAGAAAAAACCCTGATCTGTTTTTGAAAGCTATGCGTTTTGTGATGACAGAATTTTCTGTCCAACATACTACGCGCAGTAAATCAGAGCTCCAGTTTTTTAGTTGATAAAAATAAAACCACTCAATTATGAGTGGTTTTTTGTTGGTTTGACAAATAATAATATATACTATATAATATGCGAAGCGACTTTAACTAGAATCAGGAGGCTATATGACCGGAAGAGTTGATTGGTATAGGGTAGAGGAGTTCAGAATCATCTATCATAAAAATGGAAAAGTTTTGGTTGAGAACCTTGGCCTTACAACTTATAAACGTGCCTTTAAAAAATACATGAATTGGTCAAAGGCTAATCCTCACGGAACTGAGAAAGGGGAAGTCTCTTATTCAGAAGTCGCAGTAAAGATAGAATTTTGAATCTATCAAAGAGTCTCAATAAATATGAGGCTCTTTTTTATTTGACTTAAAATATTGTTCTATATTATTATATATGTAGTTTTTTAATATAAATAGGAGAAAAATTAATGTATTTTTTAATAGCCATTTTAAATGCGGGGGGATCCGCTCTTAATTTCTGGATGTTTTTACTTAATTATCCTGATAATAAGATATGGGCAAGTTCTTTAGCGGCGTCTCTTTTTTTGTTATTTATATCAATTATTTTTGTGATACTTGCTATAAAGGAATGAAATAAGTATGAAAAGATATAAAGATGGCTGTTATTCTGTTAAAGGGATAGTAATCTCTTTTAATTTTACAACTGCTAGGGGCAAGGTTGCTATGGTCAATGGAAAAGAAATAAGTTTCCATTCAACGTCTTTTAATAGCGGTGCTCCTGCTCGTTTTCCTAAAATAGATGAGGCTGTAGAAGTTATTTTTTGCGAGGGATCTCTTGTAAGAGTTCGTCCCTTAATGGCTAAAGATAACGAAACAATTTGGATAATTCCTAAAAATAAAACCACTCATAATTGAGTGGTTTTTTATTTTGCTCGGAGACAGGGAATCGAACCCCAATTTTCAGGACCAAAACCTGACGTCCTACCGTTAGACGATCTCCGAATAATGGTATGTATAATACATTACCAGAAAGGAATAAATAAAAAAAGAGGGGTATGAAGGATTAAAACCTAGCATACCCCTTTAAGGATTAGACACCTACAACGTCTTTTTCTTTTACTTCTTTGGCAATTTTTACGAGCCTCTTCATATCTTTCTTTTTACCTTCGAAGATCTCGTAATTGGTTTGCACTTCTTCTTCGTTTCCTCCGAACTTTTCGTCTGCGAGAACGATCTTCGTATCACAGCACTGAAGAACTTGGTAGTCAAGGCTCAAGCAAAGTTCAAGCCTATCGAAGGCTAGTTCAACGAGAAGGTAATCGGTAGAGATATCTTTTCCGCCCCCTTCGTCAGTTATTTTCGACGTAACATTGATTCGCGGTGCATTATCTGAGAAGTCTATCACTTTTTACCTCGGTAGTTGTAGTATTAACGAAGAACTGCTTAACTGCCACCATATTAGCATTAAAAACAAAAAAGTCAAATAAAAATAAACGGGTCAATGGATTGACCCGTTTATTTGAAGCTATTTTTTAAGACTTTCTATAAAAGCTATTTCTAGTGGGACTATAGCAAATGGGCTATATCTCATCTGACTGTAGGCCTCAATTAAGGCTTTAATAAGTTTTGTATGTTTTTCGGTATCAATAAATTTTGCGTTTTCTTTTAAAGATTCTATTTCATCTGTAGTTAATTCTTTTTTATAAATTTCTTCTATTTTTTCATCTACGCTGAGAGTAAGAACTTTACGAATATAATGAATTAAATCTTTATTTAATTGAACTAAATTATATCCTTCTTGATTAACTTCATTTAAATAATTTAGAGCGTTGTCTAATTCGTCTTTTAGTAAATATTCTGTGAGTTTAGCTGTTTTTTTATAACCAATTTTACCTGCAATTTTTTCTACATCTTTTAGATTTATATCTTGGTCTAACGAAGTTATTTGTCCGAGGAGTGATTCTCCGTCACGCATACTACCTTCTGCTAAAGCAGAAATTAATTCTAAGGCTTCATCAGTTATTTTAAATTTTTCTTTTTTTGAAATATCTTTTAATTTTTTATTTATCTCACTTAAAGATAATTTACGGAAATGAAATCTTTGAGTTCTAGATAAAATAGTTGCAGGAACTTTTTCGTATTCTGTTGTCGCTAAAACAAAATAAACATGGCTTGGTGGCTCTTCTAGAGTTTTCAGAAGAGCATTAAAGGCTTCACGAGTAAGCATATGGACTTCATCGATGATAAAAACTTTATTTTTATATGAAGTAGGAGAGAGTTTTGCTCCTTCTTGAAGGTTTCTTATTTCATCGATGCCCCTATTAGAAGCGGCATCGATTTCAATAACATCTAAAGCATTGCCATGATCAATGGCTAAACACGGGAGGCAGGCGTTACAAGGCTCTCCTTTTTCTTTAAATTTCTTATCTTTATCTCTTTTTTCACAATTAATTAATTTAGCCAATAATCTAGCTGTAGTTGTTTTACCAGATCCTCTCGGACCATAAAAAAGATAAGCATGCGCAAATCTATCTTGTTTGGCAGCATTTTGAATAATCTCAACAATATGTTCTTGCCCCATTAAATCTTCTAGATTTTTAGGACGATATTTCCGATAGATAGCTAACATGTTTAATAGCTTAATTATACATCTATATTGTATGTTTAGTAAAAGTTATTTACAATATGTTTAGAATTTATTTTTCGAGGCATAAATGGCCGAAGATTGGTTGAAAAAGAAAAAAGAGCTAGAAAAAAGGATGTTAAAAGTTTTAAAAGAGAGTGGACCATTAAAACCTTTAGATCTTTGGGCTATTATTTCAATGCAATATGTTAAGCATTTGGAAATAGTTTATCTTAAAGATATTGTTCCGCGCTATATCCTTCAAGGAACAATGGTTCGTCTGATAGATAAAGGAATTTTAAAAATGACTGATGAGCTTAAAGTAACTATTAATAAAGCCGCTGAATGAGGCGGTTTTTTTTATTTGATTTATTTATATTTTCAATTATACTAATTTGTAGCTATTTTGATTTTTAAAGAGTAATAATGAAGAGAAGCAAGATTTTAGAAGTATTTCCAAATAAGCCCCCTAAACCAGAAGAATATTGGGATTGGCGTAGAAAAAACCCATCTCAAATGAGTGGAGAAATTATTATTTGCCCTACTTCAGCAGATAGAAAATTAAAGAGTAACAGAAAGAAAATCATTGCGCATATAAGAAGTATATTATTGTTTGATAAGGGGCGAATAAGACCTGAAATAATGTGTGCAGCCCTTTTTTCAATATGCGGAATAATTTATAATTTTGATATTGGTCATCATACAACAATATCAGACATTATTTCGATAACATTTTTTTATATAAAAATTTTTTCTATTCCTTATATTTTTGCTCTAGCTATACAAATTTTTGCATATGTTTTTTGGGATATTGACGATTTAGATAAAATTTTGCCATCGCATATATAAATAAAAATAACCGCTCAAAATGAGCGGTTTTTTATTTTTGATAAAAAACTCCTCGAGAATATCGAGGAGTAGTAAAGTGTCCCGCATCGGACACAGGCGCTTCGTTGGGGAGAGGCAGGGGAACGAAGGGCTTATTAGAGGGCGCTCACAATGCGGGCGGGTAAGGTTCTAGATTGGTCCCAGTAGGAATCGAACCCACATCTCCTCCTTAGAAGGGAGGCGCTTTATCCTTTAAGCTTATAGGACCTAAATCTAGAGTAGCAACTGAGCCTGGTGGGATTTGAACCCACGACCGGTCTGTTATGAGCAGACTGCTCTAACCGCTGAGCTACAGGCTCTAAATTGCTATTTTAGAAATCTGATGAGCGCCCCTGGAGTCGAACCAGGAAGGAGTCTCCGCACCTCTCGGTCGGCGTTCTACCATTGAACTATGGCGCTCATAAGATATGTTTCGAAGAACTAAAAAGGGCAATACTTATTATTGTAATAATAACAAAAAATATTATATTTGTCAATATATAAAAATATATTATTTATTTATAGACGATTTTATATTGAATTTGTGCCCTTATTACACTAAGATTATATAGTGAATAGAATATTACAATATATTATTATTGCGATTGCAGGCTTGAGCCTGTTTATGTTTTTTAATACTAGTAATAATGTAGAAATACCAAACTTAGCTCAGTTAGATAAAGTTATAGAAAATTTAGAGTCCGAAGAAGAAATATATGTTTCTGATGATATTGAACTTCAAAAACCTTTAGAAAATCCCCCTGAAGAAATAAAAGCTATTTATGCCACCGGTTGGTCTGCTGGAAGTACTAAGACAATGAATCGTTTAATTAATTTAATTAAAGATACAGAATTAAATGCCATTGTTATTGATATTAAAGATTATTCTGGAAATTTAAGTTATTACACCGAGATACCAGAGCTTAAAGAGTATAATGCTTATCAAGAAATTAAAATTTCTAAACCCAATACGTTGATCAAGAGACTTCATGATGAAGGGATTTATGTAATCGCTCGTCAGACAGTTTTTCAAGATCCTGTTTTAGCATTAGCTCGTCCAGATTTAGCCCTTACTAGTTCATCTACTGGAAATCAGTGGACAGATTATAAAGGAGTAATGTGGATGGATACATCTGCAAAAGAAGTTTGGGAATATAATGTTAAAATCGCTAAAGATGCTTTAGCGAGAGGATTTGATGAAATTAATTTTGATTATATTCGTTTCGCTTCTGATGGTGATATGGATGATATTATTTATCCTTATTGGGATGGCGTAACTTTAAAAAGATATATTGTAAGAGATTTCTTTAAATATTTAAGACAATCGCTTCCTGATGCAAAAATATCTGGAGATTTGTTTGGTTATACAACTATTCTTTATGGAGATTTAGGAATTGGTCAAAATATTGATGATGCATTTAATTATTTCGATGCGATTGCTCCGATGACTTATCCATCACATTACAATAAATGGTTTGAAGGATTTGAAAATCCTGCCGAGCATCCTTATGAAGTGCTTTATAAGTCTATGTCTATAGCTAATAATAGATTAGCTGAATATAAGATTAAAGCTGCTTTATCTACTTCAACAGAAAAATATTTAGTTAAAGAACCAAAACTTCGTCCTTGGCTACAAGATTTTGATTTAGGAGCAGAATACGACGCTGAAAAAGTAAGAGCTCAAATAAATGCCTCTGATATGGCTACGGGAGCTTGTACTGAAGTGCCAGCCGTCGCATCTACTTCTTCCAATATGATTATTTGTGATGAAAAATCTGATAAATTAGGTGGTTGGATGTTATGGGATCCAAGAAATATTTATACAAAAGAAGCCTTAAAAGAATCTTAATATGGAATACGAAGTAAGATTAGATAAATATTCTGGTCCACTAGAAAAGCTTTTAGAACTAATTGAAAGAAAGCATTTAGAAATAACAGTTATTAATCTTGGTAAGGTTACTGGAGATTTTTTAGATTATTTAAAACAATTAGAAGAAAAACATAAGCATCCAAGCGTTTTAGCAGATTTTATTGTTGTAGCTTCTAGATTGCTTTTGATTAAATCAAAAGCAATTTTACCAACACTAGAATTAACTGATGAAGAAGAAACGGATATTAAAGATCTAGAATCACGCTTAAGAATTTATAAAGAATTCAAAGGTGCTGGTTTAATTTTTAAAAATCTATGGGAAAAGAAACATCAATCTTATGGTAGAGAGCTTTTTACTGATCTTCCGCCAGTTTTTTACCCAGCAAAAAATATCTCTATTAAAGATTTAGAGAAAGAGATATTGGGATTAATTAAAGAATTAAAAGGCTTAATACCAGAAAAAGAAACGGTTAAAAAAGTAGTTCTTACCATAGAACAAAAAGTCCAAGAATTATTAAGCCGGTTAAAAGACCATGCTGAAGAAAGTTTTAATTCTGCGTCAAAAAATAAATCTAAGATAGAAGTTATTATTTTATTCCTTGCAATGCTTCATTTGTTAAGAGATAGGATAATCACAGCAGATCAAAGAAATCAATTCGGGGATATTCGAATGAAAAAGTAAATTATTTTTTGCCTTTTTATCATTAATTTTGTAAAATATATCTTATGGAAAAAAATGACGGAACTAAGAATATAATATCAGAAATAGAAGCTGTTCTTTTTATATATGGAGAGCCTATTCAAGATAAAAAATTAGCAAAACTTCTAGGAGTAGAAGATGATGAGTTTAGGGCTGGGATTGAAGAATTAAAAAAGGAATTAGAGAGAGAAGAAAGGGGATTATCTCTTATAGAGGATAAAGGAAAAATACAGTTGGTTACTAAGCCAGCTTTTTCTAGTTTATTAGAAGATATGACTAAGCAGGAATTTACTGAAAATCTATCTCCTGCAACCTTAGAAACATTGTCGATTATCTGTTATGCAGGGCCTATATCTCGTGCGGATATTGAATATATTAGAGGAGTTAACTCTAGCTTTATTTTGCGCACTTTAGTAATGAGGGGGTTGGTAGAAAGAGAAGTTAATCCTAAAAGAGCTAATGCCTATGTTTATAGTACTAGTTTTGATTTATTAAGATACCTTGGGTTGTCTAAAGTAGAAGACCTACCAGATTATAAAAAATATAAAGATCTTACATTACATCTTTATCATGAATTAGAAGATAAGGATAAAAAACAAGAAAATAAAATGAATATAGAGGGTGAAGAAATTTCTGCTATCGAATCAGAAGATATAGAAGATGTACCAGCTCAAGAATCAAAAAATCTAGAAGATGCACTAGTTCAAGAATCAGAGAATATAGAAGAGTCGTCTCAAGAAGAAAATATAGAAAATGAGAGATAATCATTTAAAACTTACCTTTTTAGGAGTTTTGTTTTTACTTGTATTAATGGGAAGAATTAATACGGAAAAAAATGTCGCAACTGCTTTAGAAAAAAAACAAAATAATATATCAACTAATTTAGTTGCCCGCCCTAATTTAAAAAGTATTTCTAAAACAACTAAAGTTGATCCTACTTTTGAGTCAGTAATTGCTTTGCCTAGAAAAAATAAAAATGTCATCAATCCTAATCTAGAAGCAACGGCTGTTTATGCAAAAGATTTAGATACTGATTATCAGTTGTATTATTTTAATGGTAATTCTAGATGGCCATTAGCCTCTCTAACTAAATTAATGACAGCCGTTATCGCAGTAGAAAAAATAGGAGTCGATAAAAATATAGATATTTCTCAGTCTGCAGTTGATACTGAAGCGGTCGCAGGAGGATTAAAAGTTGGCGAACGATATTCAGTAGGAGAATTAATAAAGGCGATGTTAGTTGTGTCTAGCAATGATGCTGCGGTGGCAATTGCTGAATTTTATGGTCAAGAAAATTTTGTTAGTGAAATGAAGTCCAAGGCCTATGAATTAGGAATGTATCAAACAACTTATGATGACCCTACAGGTATTTCTTCTCGTAACCAGGGAACAGTTTCTGATTTAGAAAAATTAGTTAAATATATTGTTAAAAAACATCCTGCTTTATTTAAAATAAGTGCCGAACGCAGTATTAATATATTCGAACAAACAACGAGTACAGAAAGAGAACTTCTTAATATAAATGCTTATGCTCAATCAAGGCCATACTTCTTGGGTGGAAAAACAGGATTTACTGATGAGGCTCATGGTAATTTAGTTACCTTATTTAATTATGAGGGACATAAACTTTTATTAATTGTAATGGGTACAGAAGATAGGTTTGGGCAAACAGATTTATTATTTAATTGGATTAAAAAATCATTTAATTTTTAATTATGGAAATATTACAAGCCGCTCGAGTATTGGGATTATCAAGTATATCGTTTTTAGTCGCCCTAGTTTTAACTCCGGCTATTGTTGGACTTTTATATAAATTCAATTTTGCTAAACAAATAAGAAGTGAATCATCGGCTCCTATATTTCATAAACTTCATAAAAAGAAAGAAAATACTCCAACAATGGGAGGGATTGTTATTTGGGCCACGGTTTTGGCTTTAGCTATTTTCTTTTGGATTCTAGGATTTTTCTTTAATGGTTTTTGGAATTATTTAAATTTTGTTGATAGAGCTCAAACATATTTACCCTTAGCAGCAATGGTTTTCGCCGCTGGACTTGGATTATTAGATGACTTAATGGGGGTTCTTCGTGTTGGGCCTAATGGCGGAGGGTTAAAAGTTTCACAAAAAGTAATAATGTATTTATTTTTATCTCTTATTGGTGGTTTGTGGTTTTATTTTAGATTAGATTGGAACACTCTTTATATTCCTTTCTTTGGTTATTTTAATATTGGCTGGTGGTATGTTCCTTTCTTTATGTTCATTATTACAGCTAGCGCTTTTTCAGCTAACGAGACGGATGGTTTAGACGGTTTATTAGGTGGTGTGACTTTATTTGCTTTCGGCGCCCTAACAGTTGTTGCTTTTTCTTTAGGACGTTATGATCTTGCCACGTTTAGTGGTGTTACTGTCGGAGCCCTTTTAGCCTTCTTATGGTTTAATGTTTATCCTGCTAGGTTCTTTATGGGAGACACAGGATCTATGGCTTTAGGTATTACTATGGGTATGATAGCTATGTTAACTAATACAGCGCTATTTTTGCCATTTTTTGCTTCTATTATGGTTATAGAATCATTATCAGTCATAATACAAATGATTAGCAAAAAATTAACTGGTAAAAAAATATTTATATCTACACCAATTCATCATCATTTTGAAGCGATTGGTTGGCCAGAGACTAAAGTAACAATGCGTTTTTGGATTGTGTCTGCAGTTTTCAGCGCCCTTGGCCTCGCCCTCTTCTTTATCGCAAGGTTCTTTTAATTGGCTTTAGAGTATTTTTATATTTTTAATCTTAGTTATCCACATTTAAATATTTTTTAAAAAAATAAAGATGTTATTATTAAATTAAGTGGTCGTTGTATTTTTACAAAACCGCGAGAGAGCAGGGCTAATTAAAAAAGCCCACGCAGATGGTTAGATTTCCATCGTAACTATCAAAAAACGTATCGCTCTTTAAGCAAGCCCCCGCAAGGGGGCCTTGTTTTTTTTACAATCATTGCTACTTGACAAAAATATTTTTATGATATATAATCAAGCCTAATGTGAGTGGTTGCTATTTTAGTAAAACTCGCGTGGCACATAAATTAAAAAAGAGGTGGCCAGAGAGAAAATGAAAACGAAAAAAGCCAAAGCCCAGTAATTTATCCGTGATCCCGGCTGCACTCGGTGCCATATCTGTACGAGACGAAGTAGTTGGAGCATAATTGGCACATAATGCTTCGGCAATACGAAGTTCGGTAACCCCCTAGGCTATTATAGCTAGGGGGTCTTTTTTTATAAAAATGATATAATATACATATGGAGTACATTAGAAATGTAAAAAGTAAAAAGTTAAAAAATAAAGTTTGTCTTTTAAGATTAGATTTTAATGCCGAAGATGATTGGCGCTTAGAAGCAAGCTTACCGACTATTAAATACTTATCTAAACATTGTGAATCAGTAGTTATTTTAGGCCATAAAGGAAGGCCTAAAAAAAGAAATAAAGCCTTAAGTTTAGCACCTTATACTAAAATCATTTCTAAAAATATAAAGAAAAAGGTTTCTTTTATTGAAGATTTTAATTTTCAAAAAATTAAAAATAAAATAGATGAATCATCCAGAGGATCAATTTTTTTATTAGAAAATTTAAGATTTTTAGATGGTGAATCAAAAAATGACGAAAAGCTTGCTAAGAATTTGGCTTGTCTTGGCAATATTTATATTAATGAAGCTTTTGCTGTATCTCATAGAAAAAACGCCTCAATAGCGACTATAACAAAATATATTGATAGTTATGCGGGTCTAGAATTTGAAAAAGAGATTAAAAATCTTAGTAAGATTTTTAAAAATCCTAAAAAGCCATTAGTTATTGTTATCGGAGGAAATAAAGTAAGTGGAAAGTTAGAAACTATTAAGCCGCTTTATAAAAAGACTTATAAAATTTTAGTTGGGGGCTCTATTTATAATAGTAAATTTAATTTAAAGTCTTCGAAGTTTTTATTAGCACCAGATTTTATTAAAAAGGATAATGGATTTGTTTGTGATTTGGGTCCGACTTCTCGAAGTAATTTTTGCAAAATTTTAGAAAAAGCGAAGACTATTATTTGGAATGGTCCCTTAGGAGAGATTTCGGAAAGATGTTATTGGGTTGGCAGTGATAGTGTTGCTAAATGTATATCAGAAAATAAAAAAGCTTTTAAAATAGCGGGAGGAGGAGAAACTGTAATGTTGTTAAAAAAATTAAAATTAGATAAAAAATTCGATTTTATATCAACTGGTGGGGGAGCTATGCTTTCTTTTATTTCTGGAAGAAAATTAGCAGGAATTGAGGCATTAAATAGAAATAAAAAATAAAATGACTAATCAATTATTTCAAACTAGTGATAAATTAATTATTTATACCGATGGTGGTTCCCGCGGCAATCCGGGTCCGGCTGCTCTCGGTGTAGTAATAGGAGATAAAAAATATGGAGAAAAAATAGGTAAAACAACTAATAATATAGCAGAATATTCTGCTATAGTTTTTGCTCTAAGGAAAGCCTTGGCTTTATTGGGTAAAAATCAGGCTAAAAAAACTGATGTTGAAGTTCGAATGGATAGTGAGTTGGCTAAAAAACAATTAAGTGGGGAATATAAAATAAACAATCATGGTCTTCAGCCATTATTTATTGAAATATGGAATCTCAAGCTGGATTTTAACAGCGTTAAATTTGTTCATATCCGCAGAGAACAAAATAAAGAAGCGGACGCTATGGTTAATTTTGCTTTAGACAATGAATAAATCCTTAGATTTTAAAATAGAAGGCGGACGCAAACTTTCTGGGACTGCAATAACAAATATTTCAAAAAATTCGGCAGTAGTTCTTTTATGCGCTTCTCTTTTAAATAAACAGAAGACAGTTTTAAAAAGAATGCCTCGCATTGAAGAGGTTTTTCGTATTATTGAAGTTTTAAATAGTATAGATGTTCGTACAAAATGGAAGAATAAAAGTGACTTAGAAATAATGCCTCCTAAAAAATTAAATCTTAATAAGTTAAATATGCAGTCAGCTGTTAAAACTAGAAGTATTATTATGTTTTTAGGTCCATTGGTTCATTTATTTAATAATTTTAAAATTCCTCATGCTGGTGGCTGCAGATTGGGCAAGCGCACAGTAAAACCACATCTTTATGCACTAGAAAATTTTGGTATCAATATTAATACTTTAGAATCTTCTTATAAGGTAACTGCTAAAAAAATAAAATCAGCAGAAATTATTTTATATGAATCAGGAGATACTGTAACAGCCAATACTATAATGGCGGCGGCTAAAATACCCGCCAAAACAATTATTAAATTTGCTTCTGCCAATTATCAAGTTCAAGATCTTTGTTATTTCTTAGAAAAATTTGGCGTTAAGATAGATGGAGTAGGAACAACTACTTTAACTATTAGAGGAGTTAAAGATATAAATAAAGCTGTAACCTATTACCCTAGCGAAGACCCAATAGAATCAATGCTGTTTCTATCTATAGCAGCAACTACTAAATCAAGTTTAACTATTAAAAGATGCCCTATAAACTTCTTAGAATTAGAGCTTTTAAAATTAGAGAAAATGGGTTTTAAATATAGAATTATCAAAAGATATAAAGCCAATAATAAATATACTAATTTAGTTGATATAAAAACGTTCCCATCTAACCTAGTTGCTTTAGAAGAAAAAATTTATGCTAGACCGTTTCCGGGCTTGAATATAGATAATCTTCCATTCTTTGTTCCGATTGCTACACAGGCTAAAGGAAAAACATTGATTCATGATTGGATTTATGAAGGCAGGGCTTTGTATTATAAGGAATTAGAAAAATTAGGAGCAAATATTATTTTAGCAGACCCTCATCGTGTTTATATTGAAGGTCCAACAAAACTAAAAGCGGCAAAAATAATTTGTCCACCAGCGTTAAGACCTGCTGCGATAATATTAATTGCTATGCTAGCAGCCAAGGGAACATCTGTTTTAAATAGTGTTTATTCTATAAATAGGGGATACGAAGATTTATATGCTCGCCTTAATAAGCTAGGAGCTAAAATAAAAAGAATTTAATACCTACTTGCTCACATCAAGTATTTATGGTATAGTAGTTTTGGTAACTTAAATGATAGCCCCCCACTACTTTTTATGTTTTATGTATATGTTTTAAAGTCTAAACTTGATGGAAGTCTGTATATAGGAGAGACTAGTGATTTAAGAAAAAATTTAAAAATTCTTATACAGAGCCTAAAAAGAGATTAATAAATAGTTTACATGATGCATAAAAAGTGGTGGGGGGAGGAAAGTCCGGACACTCTTTATTGCTTCGGCAATTCAAAAATTGTAGCGGGTAACACCCGTCAACAGTAATGTAGAGGTGCGAGCAGAAACGTCTTAGTGCGAAAGAGCTAAGAAGGCCCCATCCTAAGCTAGTTGGTCTAATCTCGTTATAAGGACAAAAATACGAGAATGAAACGGCTAAATCCTTACAGAGTGCAAAGTCGTATCCGCTGATGAAGCGGAAGTACTGCAAGAACTTGTGAGTAATCACTTGTCCAGATAAATTATCATTGTTATACAGAATCCGGCTTATTAGTTACCATACAAAAACACCTCTTTCGAGGTGTTTTTGTTTTTAATTAATCACAATTCCTAATTTTCTATTTAAATAAAAAAGAGCCACCTAAACGAGGTGGCTCATAATGCGACGATAGTTTCGCTTCAAGCGATATATGTCGCGGTTTTCCGGGAAGGAAAAGAACATCATTGCCATCCCGATAACAGTCAAAGCGAATCCAATAGAAATCGCTCCGTTTTCGATTCCTCCACAGCCGAGAACGACTAAGGAGAATCCGATACCGAGTAGGTAATTATCCATTTTCCCTCCGGGGAAGATAGTTTTAATTCAAGAAATTGGCCTCCTACATATAAACTCCGACTCAACTTTCGCTCAAGTCCCCTGGGGACTATCGCTACTAGCCAAGCCTTCGTTCAAATGTAGGAGGGGCACGGAATCACGGCTTCTAGTTTTTCCTTTTCTTTTTTTCACCGCGATTTTTTTTGGCGGTGCCGTCCCATGGAACGGATTACAAGTCTATTACTAGGCTTGTAATCCGTTCCTGGATCCTTCTAAATCGAGCCCCACGTAGTACCTTATACCATGTCTAGCTTTTCTAAATCGCTAAACCGATAATCATCGGTACCACCCTCTTTTATATGCTATTCGCTATCTCAGAGAGCTTCACGCGGGGCTGCGTTCTAAGCCTTTTTTTCATGGCAACCTTTTTGTTTTTACCATGTAGTAGTCGGCGTTTCCCCGAACTTTTTATTGACTCGGGGGGCGCTATATGGGCCTTGTTTAGTGAATATTGGGCCCATATAGCGCCTCCCGAGTTTCTTAATTTACTAGTGGTAATTATATCATAATAAATATATTTGTCAATAGCTGATAAATATTACTTATTAAGCTATAAGAAAATATTCTAATAGTAGTTATTTAATTTGTAAAGAGTTTAGAAGTGGCTGATTCAGATAAAATAATGCTTAAATTTACTAAAGTAGTTAGGATATATACAAATAAAAAAATAAAACTTAATTATGTACGTATTCGCTATATTAAAAGAGAGCAATGAAAAAGATATTATCTTACACGACGCTATTTTAAAGAAGGTAAAAAACAGCCACCATTTTATTTGAAAAGAAGCCAAGAAATAGAATAAGACAACTTGACTTATGTAGATAATAATGCTACTATACAAACAGTAAATTTCGTAAATTAAAGGAGGGCTAATGCAAGTATCGTCTGTTCCTATGTGTTACCCTGTCGAGTTCTGGAAGATCCGCGAGAAGGATACTAAGAACGAAAACTGGGAATGTGTCAGCGTAGCCGCTGGCACCGACTTCGATGAAATCGATGGTGTCACTATGAAAATGGCCGGCCTCGAAATCATCTTCCGCAAGGATAACCACAATGTTTTTTTCGATTCCGAAGTTACGGAAAACAAAAACCCCGAACAGGGATCCGTGAAAAAGATCGAAGAAAATTTGCTCGACATTATGTTAAGACAAGCCCGTCAGATTCTCGTTCCTATGAACTGAGAATTAAAAAACCCCCAGAGTATCGGGGGTTTTTAATTTAATTATCATAATTCGTTCTTAATCCTAAATTAACTGCTGCGGCCCTAGCTATTAATACTATTTGAGCGTCTTTAGAATGAAAGGGGTTAAATTTTTCTATATCAATCTTACCCACTAAACGACTCCTTGTTTCATCTAGTTTAGAAAATAATTCATCTTTTTCCAATCTATTTGCAGCTCTAACATTGCATTCAAACATCAAAGCAAAATAGCTTTCCTAGGCCTTCCACTGTGTCATTTTACCGAAGGCTAATAATCTATCAGTTTCAGCTTCGTAATGTAATACTTGTTTCAAAGCTTCTTCATCAGAAAGCTCTTCTGGTTTTTCCGGAAAAGGAATCATTATTTTTACCTCTTAAAAGGTCTAGATTTAATATAAACTAAAAACAAATAATTTAAAAGCGCGATATTCAATCGCGCTTTTATTTATTCTGCTATTGCAGGAAGTCCTATATCGTAAGACTCAGAATCAATTCTTTCAAATCCAATATAAGGATTGGGGGGATCGTCTTCATTTTTATTGATTAGTAAATCTTTAATTACAGGGACTATTATATTTCTATTACTATTACTATAATAATCTATTTCTTCGGGCATTCCAGTAACTGGGAATTTATAAGCAGGTATAAATAATTTTTCACTAGTTTGATTGTTGGAGTCATATTTCCAATATTCAGTAAGAATCAATTCAGGAGTTCCTAATTTAATTACATAAGTTTTTGTTGGGTTTGGATGCTGATAAAAATAAGTTTGACCACCTTTCTTAGCTATTTCAATAATCGTTTTAGTATCTTGCTCAGTTTCATAATTAGATGACTCAAAGAGGGCTGATATCCCATTACTTAATGAAGAAATTTTCTTTTCTTTAACGTCTATCATCATTGTTAGTCCAGTTTTATTACCAATAGAATCATAAACTAATTTATTTTCTATCTTTAAAGGATAAACAACAGAAACGTATTGAGGGATATATCTTAATAATTCCATTTCAGGATTTTCTGATAGTTCCGGCTCATCGTAGGCAGACAAATCAATACTATATTTATTAATAAATTGATTAGCTATAGTTATTGTTTCTGATTCGCTTGGTAAATCTTTTGGATCTACTTGAGCCTGTTCCATAATACACACATCTCCATAACATGGGGCTAGTGGTTTAATATAGTCATTTGGCCATCTTTGCCAATTTTTCTGGATATTAAAAGTATTATCTTCTAAATTCATTCTTACTATGTAGCCAAAATCTTTATTTTCAACTGCTGTTAATTCTGTAATGACTACATTTTGTAGTTTAGAAAAATCAAGAATATTAACTATCTTAGACAGTTCTCTAGCCAATGTTCCACTAACAGAAAATTCTATTTTTCTTTTATATACTGGTAATTTAGACTCTTCTAAGGAAAATTCCTCACCCTCATAAACAAAATCATAATTAATGTAAGTTGGTCTATATTCTGGTTCATATAAAGGGGTCGGCATTAGGGCGCTTGTAGCTCCTACGCCTGAGGCAGAAGATACAGCTCTACTAATTTCAGAGACTGCTTCTTGTGTTAGATTATCGGCTAAAACACTTCCACTACCAACACTATATGTAAATTCAGAGCTATTTTCTTCAGAAGACGTTAATACCCCAAAAGCACCGTCTTCTACGGATGTAACTTCGTATTCAAACGAAATAGAGGCGGGGGAGATTAAATTAAATGTTAAAGGAAGTATTATTAATATGAGTACGGCTAATCCACCTGCAATATATGAAAGTTTATTTAGATTAGTTATAGAAGCCCAAAAAACAGAAGTTTCTGGATAAACTAGTCTGGCGCGAGTTAAAAGTTGACGGCGCAATTCATTAATAAATTTTTCATCTACTTTAATTTCTGGTTTAGTTTCAATGAGTTTATTTATTATTTTAATAAGATCATCTTCTTGATCTTTAAATTTTTTATCAATCATGTATAAGTCTTCTAATATTTGTTTTGTTTTATTTTCCATATTTTTAAATTAATTATCTTGTTAATAAATACGTTTTTTATATTAAAAGGCAACATTTATTTCATTATTAAAAATAAATAAAGTAATAAACTAATCGGCATGTCTTTTTTAAGAGTGCTTACGGCCCTAGAAAAAATCATACGCGAGTTAGCTTCTGATTTACCAGTGATCTTAGCTATTTCACTATAAGGCATATCTTGCCAAACTCTCATAATGACAACATCTCTTTGTTCTGGTTTTAGTCTTTTTAAATATTGTTCTACTTCTTTAATTTTATCTTTAAAATCAACATCTCTTTCTATATCAGTATCATCATTTAAGTCCCAAGCATCTTCTATATCTAAATGAGACTTAGAAGCTCTATAATGATCAATTATAGTATTTCTAGCTATTTGATAAATCCAATTAGCGAAACTTCCTTTGTCGGGATCAAATTTATTTATTTTTTCTAAAGCCTTAATAAAGGTAACGCTAGTTAAATCTTCGGCTACTTCCTTATTATGGGTTTTAAAATAGATAAATCTATATATTTTTTGAATATATGCATCATAAAGAAGTCTAAATTTTTCAAGATTTCCATTTTGGCACCCTTTTATTATTTTGAGCTCATTTTCGGGCATATTTTTTTAACTTTCTCTTATAATAGCATACGATTCTTCTTTTAATAATGTAACAATTTCGCTATTGACAACATAGTAAAATCTATGCTATTATTATGGTCATTACAGTAGCGTACAACAGATAGCACAGTCGACTTTTTCTTTGTATTGCAGTGTATGTATTAATAATTAAATAAGATTGTTATTTCATGGAACAAGGAAAAATTGTTCGATTAACAGATCGTGGATTCGGATTTATCGGTCGCGAAGGCGAAGGTAATAAGGATCTATTCTTTCATGCAAAAGAACTTCAAAATGTTGAGTTCGATCAATTGAAAGAAGGCGACGAAGTGCAGTTTGAAGTAAGCGAAGGTCCAAAAGGCCCTAGCGCTACCAAAGTTACACGAGCTTAATCCTAAAAATCCCTGCGAAAGCGGGGATTTTTATTTTTTAGTTTATATATTTAAAAATAAATTAACTTGAACAATAGATTAATTTAATATAAAATATACCCAGAACCTTAAAAAGGAGGCTTTAAAATGAAATGGCCCAGCACAGTGGTTTTTATCAGACACGGACAATCTACTTACAATGCTTTAAAAGTAAGAAAGTTAGCACATCCAGAATATCAAGAGTTTTTAGAAAAATTTAATAAAGAATTCCCTAAAGCAAAAGGATTAAATTGGTCAAGCATGGCTTTAAAGAAATCTGCCGAAAAAGCATGGAAAGCCATTGACTCCGGAGAGAGTGATTATGAAACAGCTTTAACTGAAGAAGGACATAATCAAGCGAAAGAAACAGGCAGGGGATTAAATGTGCTTTTAGAGAAAGGTGAAATTGAAAAACCGGATATCATTTATGTCTCACCTTATCTAAGAACTCACCAAACTCTACAAGGAATTCGATCAGGATGCAAAAAATTTTTGAACATAAAACATGTTGTTGAGGAAAGAGTGCGTGAACAGGAACATGGTTTGTGTTCTTTATATAATGACTGGAGAATTTATTATACCCTCCATCCTGAACAAGCCTTACTTCATAAGCTACAAGGCGATTACGATTATCGTTACCTAAACGGAGAGAATAAGGCAGACGTTCGAGATAGGGCGCGCAGTTTCTTAAATACTCTTATTCGAGAAAATAATGGTCAGAAAATTTTTATCATATCTCATCATTTAATGCTTCTTTGTTTGCGGGCTAATTTAGAAAGATGGGTCGCTAATGAACTTATAACAGCAGATAAAGAAGACAAACCTATAAATTGCGGCGTAACTATTTATAAGGGCAATCCTAACTTGGGCCGAAATGGTAAATTAGAATTAATTACTTATAATAGAAAACTGTATTAAATTAATGGCGCGACTTAATGTCGCGCTTTTTATTTGACCAAACTAAATCCCTTTAGTAGACTCTATTTAGAATTTATTTCTTTGATAATTGAATAGGAGTTGAAATGCTAACTATACTAGCAGGACTTTTAGTCCTAGGGATTGTTATTTCTTTTCATGAAGCCGCACATATGATTATTGCTAAATGGAATGGCGTTCATGTACCAGTCTATTCTATTGGTTTTGGACCAGTTCTTTTTTCAAAAAAATGGGGAGAAACTGAATACAGAATTTCTATTATTCCTTTTGGAGGATATGTTAAATTAGCCGGCCATGGGGACGACGAAGATATGAGAAGGGGAATTCCTAAAAATAAATTATTTTCTTCTAAATCAGCATGGCGAAGATTTGCTATTGTCGCAGCTGGTCCAGTTTCTAATTATCTTTTAAGCTTTTTTATTATTACTACCTTACTTTTCTTTATTGGTAGGCCGCAATTTTCTACTAAAATAGATAAAGTTTACACAAACACGCCTGCGTCAAAAGCTGATATAATGCCGGGCGATAAAATAATCAAAATAGATAATGTCGAAATAAAAAACATAATGGATATCCAAGCGGCTATTAATAGAAAGAATGGCTCAGAAGTTTGGGTAGATATCTTGCGAATAAATAGAATTATCCGAAAAAAAATAAAACCAGAAAAAAAGATTGAGTTTGATGAAGTAATGAAAAGCTCTCAAACATATTGGTTAATTGGTATAAAATTAGCCGATCCTATTTATGTGGATAAATATAGACCATTTTTTTCTATGAAATGGGCTTGTCTAGGAATTCATAGATTTAATAAGTTAAATATATCTGGAATTTATAAAATGATTTTTGACAAAAGGACTAAAGTTAAAGATAATTTAGCTGGCCCCGTAACGATTATGAGAATGTCTGGTCAAGTAGCTCGGCAAGGAGTCATAAGTTTAATAGGATTTGTGGCTTTAATTAGCTTGGCTATAGGATTTATGAATTTTATTCCGATACCGGGACTAGATGGATGTTATATGGCTTTTTATGGAATAGAGATAATTTTTAGAAAACCTCTGCCTATTAGAGTGCAAAATGCTATTATTAAATATGGAGTAATGTTACTTTTAATGTTGGCTACTTATGTTTTATATCTAGACTTTCTAAGGCTTGCATAAAAAACAATCAAAAACCGCTCATTTCTGAGCGGTTTTTTTATTTTGATTTAAGATTCATCATCCATCATTTCGTCCGTATCATCTTCAATCATATCATCTTCTTTATCTTTAATTTCTCTTACTGGAACACCTCTTTCTTTTAATCTGCTAAATTCTGGTCTTCTTTCTTCCCTTTCTTCTTGTAGTCTAGCTCTAATAGTCTCTGCTCTTTCTCCTGAAATAGCTTGAACAGCAGCTTCATGTTTTTGAGCGCTCATTCCCATAACTCTTTCTAGTGCTGGTCTTGCAGCTTCAGGAGCCTTATCAAACACGCGAGCTAATACAGCTTGATGTTTTAAAGAACGCTCAGCCATTCTTTCTAATAAGCCCTCTACATCTTTACCATCCTCTTTAGCTTTTTGAGTTCTCTCTTCTATACGAGCTAACATTGCTCCATATCTTTCTGCGGCATTAGTTGCTCTTTCTTCATCTCCTTCCTCTGATAGAGCTTGAGCTTCAGCCAATCTTTTTTCGGCTAAGGCTTGAAATCTTTCAGCCTTAGAAAGATCGCCAAAAGTAAATAAAGTTCCGACTTGTTCTGCAGCTAGCTTAAAGTAATAAAAAGGATTACCCGGAAGAGTGCCTGGATCTGGTAATTCTTCTGTTTGAGCATGAGCAGAGCCAGCTAATAATAGAACTGCTAATACTGGGATTAATAATAATTTTTTAATCATTTTGTTTAAGTTTAATTTAATTAACTTATAATTTAGTCGATAAATTATAAGTTAATTATAACATATTCAAGGGCTTTTATTATCTCCAATTTTTGTTATAATTAGGGCAAATCAATGGAAGACCTTATAGGCTTGATATTCATAATAATACTTGGTTCAGCTCTGTTTTCGGGGTTGGAGGCTGCATTTTTTGCCATACCTATGAGTAGGGCAAAAATTTTTAAAGAGCAAAACAAAAAAGGATCTGAGTCTCTTATTAAAATAAAAGAAGAAATGAGCCGTTTTATAACGGTTATTGTTATATTAAATAACGTTGTTAATATAGTTGGTTCTATTTTTGTTGGCGTTTTAGTTACTAATTTATTTGGAAGTACTTGGATAGGAATTATTTCTGCGACAATGACATTTTTAATTATTGTTTTTGGAGAAATTTTACCTAAAAATATCGGAACTCATTATGCAGATAAAATTACTTTATTTACAGCAGGGCCATTATTAATATTTATTAAAATATTTTATCCAGTCATATGGATATTAGAAGGAATGACTGAAAAGTTTACTGTTAAAAACAGAATAGTTTCTGAAGAAGAATTACAAATTCTAAGTCACCTTGGTCATTTAGAAGGTTCAATTGAAAAAGATGAAAGGGATATGATTCAAAGAGTATTCACTCTTAATGATCTTTCTGCTCGAGAAATAATGACGCCAAGAACAGTAATATCTGCACTTAAGTCAGAAAGTGTAATAGGAGAAATAGAAGAAGATATTTATAATTTAGTTAATTCACGCTTACCGGTCTATTTAGATAATATAGATAATATCATCGGCGTATGCCATCGCAGAGATTTATTAATAGCACTTGGTAGAGACAAAAAAGACTCTAAGGTAAAAGATTTTGTTAAGCCAGTTATTTCTGTTTCTGAAAATGCTAAAGCTGATGATTTATTACCTTTATTCCAAAAAGAAAGAAATCATTTAGCCGTAGTTAAAGATGAATTTGGTGGCACATCGGGCATAGTAACGCTTGAAGATATTTTAGAGCAATTAGTGGGGGAGATAGTAGATGAAACTGATATATTTATAGATACAAGAAAAAGAGCTAAAGAAAAATTAAATAACAATAATAACCCCGCCTAGCTAAGCGGCTTTATTTTAATGCTTCTGGGTGCTGAGCGCTCCAGGCGTAGAGTGTAACTGCCGCAGAAGCGGCAACATTAAGCGATTCGGCCTTAGAACTCATCGGTACAGATAATAAAATATCACAAGCCTCTTTTGTTTTCAATCTTATTCCTTTAGCTTCATTTCCTAAAATGAACACAGAGGGCTTAGAAAACTCTTCTTTTGTTACAGATTGTTTAGCCTCTCCATCTAATCCATATACCCAAAATCCTTTTTCCTTTAAATCTTTTACAGCCACTCCCACATTCCCGATATTAACTAAAGGAACGCGAAAGACCATCCCAGCTGAAACTTTAGCAACAGTTCCAGTGATAGGAGCTTGTCTATGTTCTGGTACTAATATACCCGATACTCCAAAAGCCGCCGCAGAACGAATAATAGCCCCTACGTTTTGAGGGTCTTTTAATTCGCCTAAAATTACTAAAGATTTATCAGGCGTTATTTCTAATTCATTAATAAATTCTTTATAAGAACGCATTAATTTATCTAAAAATATACGAGCAACTACGCCTTGATGAACTGTTTCTTTATTTATTCCATCATAATTATCAGTTTTGCCTAGGGGAGAAATAGTAGCTCCAGCAGCACGGATAAGATTCTTAAGTTCCGGATCTTGATTATCCTTAGATAAAAAAACTCTATCTACTGCTTCTGGTCTGTTAATTAAAGCTTCTTTCAAGGCATGTTTGCCGTATATAAATATCTTATTTTGTTTCATATATTAATTCGTTTAAAATACCACACTTTTAATAATATATCAATTAATATAAAAAGGAATTCTATATTGTAGATTATTAATCTCTAGAATAGAACTTTTTACTTTTTAGCCGAATGGAGAATGCTCAGATTTCTTTTAAAATACGGTTATTTTAATTTAAAAAATTTAGCTCATCTAAAAAGCAGATAACAGTTTTTTATTTAATTAAATATGTGATTATTGGTTATTTTTGTTTATGTTAATATTAATATATATGCGGCAGATTATTTATTTTTCAATTATAATCTTGGGACTTTTATTTCTTGTAGGCTACTTTTTGTTTAGTGGTAATATGCAGAATATAGATGATAATCAAAAATATATCGGCCATATCGATGAAATTACTATTGCAAATATTGGAGAATATTCTATTCACAATCTTATAGCAAAAGAAAATGGATATTTTAATAAAAATAATCTGGATGCAAATATAATAGAATATCCATCTGGTCCTCCCGCAGTAGCAGACCTTTTAGCGGGTAAAGTTGATTTCGCTGTAGCGGCTGATTTTGTTGGAGTTATGAATATATTTACAAATAAGGATTTAAGGATATTGGCAGAGCTTAGTAAACATGAAGACTTTGAGGTAGTTGCAAGAACTGATTTTGGCATTAACGATCCTACTAATCTTAAGGGTAAAAAAATTGGGGTAACTAAGAAGGGTGTGGGAGAATTTTTTCTCGGACGATTTCTTACATTTAATAATTTACGCCTAGAAGATATTGAAGTAATTGATCTACAACCAACAGAGATAGTTAAGCAATTAGAGAATGGCCAGATTGATGCGGCGGTTGTTTTTAATCCTCATATTTATACTCTTCGCAAGTCTTTAGGTAATAAGCTAATCATTTGGCCAGCTCAAGATAATCAAAAAGTTTTTGCCTTGTTATATACAACAAATTCTTTTATGGCCGGGCATTCAGATGTTGTTAAACGCTATATATTATCTTTAATAGAGTCAGAAAAATTTATAAAAAATAATAATTCACAGGCTAAAGTTATTCTGGCGAATACAATGAATTATGAGGATCCATATGTTAATTTTATATGGCCTAAATTCGATTTTTCTATTAGTCTTGATCAAGCCCTACTTTTGAGTATGGAAGACCAGGCTCGTTTTGCGATAGACAATAAATTAATTAGTAATAAGAAGATCCCAAATTATCTAGATAACATTTATTATCTATCTTTGCAGGAAATAGCTCCAGAAAAAATATCCATTATACATTAATTATAAATTAGGCATTAGGTATGTCATCAATTAGTTTTTGGAAATATACAAAATTCAATAAAGTAAATATTAAGACTAAACTGAAGGCGTTGATAATTATTATCTGTATCATTTATCTAATTATTGGATTAACTATCTATCTACTTTTTCATAACCATCAACAATCCTTACAAAAATCTTCCATTGCTCAAGATATAGTTTTAAGGATATTAGAAAAGAGATTTTTAGCCGATGAATATATATCAACTTATTCTGAAAGAGCTAAATTACAATGGATTTTGAAGCAAGGGGATTTAAAGAAAAGACTTGTTGATGTTAACATTATTTTTAATGGCTCGATAGAAAAAGATTTATTTTTTGTCATCAATGATAGCGTTGTAGCGAGTGATTATTTATTTTCGCAAATAGTTCAAAATCACGAAAATAATTTATCTTATGCATCATCTGATATCGTTTTACAGAAACAACTAAGGCTAGCAAGTCAACTTTTAGTTAATGTTCAGAAATCTACTTCTGCCGCTACAAAGCTCGCGGATATAAATAGAGAGATTGTGGCCGAGAGTTTTCAAAAAATATTCTTTATATTTTTATTTTTCTCGGTATTTCTTTTTTTAACACTCATTATCACTTTTCGAGTTATTTGGAATAGTGCTTCTGAGCTACATAAGGCAAAAGCTGAAGACGAGGCTATACTTAATGGCATTGGCGATGGTGTTGTTGCTATAGATTTATTGTGGAATATAATACTTTTTAACAAAGCAGCTAGCGACATGTCTGGTTGGTCAAGGGAGGATGCAATGGGCAAGTCGTTTAGAGATGTTATAAAATTTATTCGGGAAAGTGATCGTAAGGAAAACATCAAGTTTATAAAAGAAGCTATGATTTTAGGAAAAGTTAATATGATGGAAAATCATACCCTTCTAATAAGAAAGGATAAAAGCGAAATGCCTGTAGGTGATTCTGCTTCTCCAATATTTAACGAGAATGGCCAAGTAGTGGGAGTGGTAATTATTTTTAGAGATGTATCTAAAGAACAAGAAGCTTTCAGGCTTAAATCTGATTTCGCTTATGCCTCGCATCAATTTAGAACGCCAGTCACTAAGGCCTTGTGGGGTTTAGAAATTGCCCTAGAAGATAAGGGTAATAGTCAAAAGAAAAATGAACATTTAATGGATGCTTATATATCACTTAAGAGCATAAACGAACTTAGTAATCATTTGCTTGAAATTTCTGAAATTGATCAACAAAGAATAATAAAAAAATTAAATAATATAGAAATAACTACTTTAGTAAATAAAGTATTAAAATCTTTGCAAGATAGGATTAAAAGAAAAAATATTACAATAATAATTAAGCCCGCTAATTATAGTTTAAAAATTAAAACAGACCCCAAATTATTAGAAAAGGCCTTGTTTGAAGTTTTAGAAAACGCTATTGGATATAATAAGAAAGATGGTGAGGTTTCTGTGGAATATATTCCACAGAAAGGGGGAATTCTAATACAGATTAAGGACTCTGGTATAGGCATTACTAATGAACAAGAGCAATTAATTTTTACCAAATTCTTCCGTGGATCTAATATACCGGAGGAATCTATTGGTGCTGGTTTGGGTCTATATATCGCTAGAGAGTACATAAAAATATTGGGAGGAAGAATTTGGTTTAAGTCTCAGGAAGGGACGGGGACTACGTTTTCGATTTTTTTACCCAATAATTCATAGCTACGAAGTTTAGATTTTTGCTTTATAAAAAATAATACAGTCTTCGTAAGACCATATCTTATTTTATAAATTTGCTTTCGCCTTTCTTTAATTTTTCTATCTTATTAAAAATAGGCCCTGTTGTTGCACGCTAAATACGAGAAATGCGACACTTTTCTAAAATTTCTGATTAATTGTCGCCATTAACATCGTTGATATATGTGGCGTTAACAACTCTTTTTCTAACTAACTTTTATCTGAAAATTGTACATCCCCATACTGCACACCCCTTGTATTTTCTCACCAGATTTTGGAATGCCTAAGTCAATTATTTCTTCACCCGTAGGTTGTAGTATTTTTTGAAAGCCCGCAGAACGAACGACGAGCGACGCTGAACAGTCATAGGTACCATCTGTTTTTACAATCAACTTGGTGGGTATCCCTCCTTTTATTTCTGTGGTGTGCGGAGAGTAGCCGCCTTTTGCGATAATGGTTACATATTGTACGCCATCTCTAACCTCGACATTTTTAAATTGCAGGGCTTCGCCCGTAGAAGTTGATTTATTAGAGACAAAGTAAAGAGCCCCTCCAATGAGAGTGATACTAATGATAATGGATATAATTGTTTCTTTCTGCATAGATTCACTAATAAGATTATATATTAAATAAGGGATCGATAACACCAAGCCCTGTCAGTCCGGCAAGAAGCGCAAAAACTCCGAGACCAATAACTAGCACTCCTGCAGATTTAAAAAAGAGCGGAGCATGTTTTGATTGAGCGAATGATGCAGAGCCGAATGATAGCAGTGCTAGCATAGGCAACGTGCCCAGAGCAAATGCTGTCATAATCATAAATCCAGAGAAAAACGAACCACTTGAAAGTGCAGCGACTTGCATTGCCTGGGTAAATCCGCAGGGTAGGAAAAATGTACCAAAACCAACTAGGAATGGGGCTATCGTCTTATGCTCAACTCTGCGAAAAAAACTGAACACGCCTGGGGGGATAGCAATCATATTTTTCTCGAACACTCCCACTAAGTTAAGCCCTAGTATAATCATCACAATTGAAGCAACAATTCCAAGTAGCGCAGTGAGTGTAAAACTTATTCCGATCGCATTTCCGATTGCACCGAGAATACCACCTAATATAGAAAAACTGGCTAGTCTCCCGCTATGAAAAAGTATCATCGGCTTTATGTCGCTAATTTTATCCTGAGAAACAGTTGCAGAGAGAGAAAGGACAAGTCCGCCGACAACTGCGAGACAACTTGAGATGGATGCGACAAGGCCGATGATAAAGCTGGTGATAGGCGTTAAGGTTCCGCCTAAACCGAAGTTCAATATTCCTGACTTTTGCACGATAAAGAACAAGGCAAGAAACGCGAGTCCGATTGGAAGTGCCTGCCAGATAACTCCGTTAGCCTCTTTATCTTTTATCTTCTTATCAACAGAGAGAGTATAGCCGTTATTTTTTATCTTTTCAGTCAGTATTTCCGCAAGCTTGTACTGACTCTCGTTTAGAGAGGTTTTAATCGAGACAGTTTTGTTCTTCAAATCGACGTGAGATTGTTGAATGCCGATCTGTTCATTAAGTGTATCTTCAATGAAGATTTTACATGACGGACAATGAGTACCAGAGACGTGGAAAGTATATGTGTTCATATTTATAATTTTTTAGCTTTAATACGAAGCGAGTTTGACACCACGGACACGCTCGACATAGCCATGGCAAAACCGGCAAACACGGGATTAAGGAGCCACCCGAATACTGGGTACAAGGCCCCAGCCGCGAGTGGTATACCAACAATATTATAGATGAACGCCCAGAAGAGATTCTGTTTAATTCCTCGCATAGTGATTTTTGAAAGTTTGATCGCCTTAACGAGTTTTGAAATGTCACCGCCGAGAAGTGTGATTCCCGCAGACTCTATAGCCACATCTGTACCTGTGCCCATAGCAATCCCTACGTCAGCCTGAGCAAGCGCAGGAGCATCGTTGACGCCGTCACCTGCCATAGCAACTACACGACCCTGCGACTGAAGCTCCTTTATCTTTTCAAGTTTATCCTGAGGTAAAACATGAGCTACAACATCATCAATACCAACAAGGGACGCGATGTATTTGGCTGCCCTTTCATCATCTCCTGTGAGCATAACAACCTTGATGCCGAGAGTATGAAGATTTTTCACGGCTTCGATTGATTCCGCTTTTATTTCATCTGCCACCATAACAAAACCAAGTACCCTTTCCTTTGTTGCAAGGATGACAGGCGTTTTACCTTGAGAGGTAAACTCATTGAGTTTGGTTATATCGAAGGAAACACTAAGATTACTTACAAGCTCCGCATTACCAACAAAGTATTCTGTGCCGTTGATTATTCCTTTAAGACCTTTGCCTTGTATACTTTCAAAATTTAAAACATCTGCAATAGAAATATTCTTCTCTTGCGCATAGCTCACTATCGCGTGAGCTATCGGATGTTCTGATTTTTTCTCAAGCGACGCTAGAATCGATATAAGTTCATTATCTTTTTGATTTGAAAGATTTTGAATATCGACGAGAGTCGGCTTACCCTTAGTAATCGTGCCAGTCTTATCAACTACAACAATATTTACCTTATGCAGTTTTTCAAGCGTAGCTGCGTCTTTAATGAGAATCCCTTCTTTTGCTCCCTTACCAACTCCCACGATGATTGCTGTGGGTGTCGCGAGCCCGAGAGCGCACGGACATGCAATAACTAGAATTCCAACAAATGAGACGAGGCCGAATGATAGAGCTTGGGAAAATCCTAAATATTGCGATCCGACGATAAGCCATGCGCCGAGAGAAAGAAAAGCGATCACTAGAACAATAGGGATAAACACTGAAGAAATTTTGTCTGCAAGTGCTTGTATTGGAGCCTTGCTTCCTTGAGCATCCTCGACCATCTTAATGATCTGAGCGAGTAGTGTTTCTGATCCAACCTTTGTTGCTTTAAATATAAATGAGCCACTAGTGTTGATTGTTCCAGACACGACACTATCTCCAATATTCTTCTCCGCGGGCATCGGCTCTCCGGTAACCATCGATTCATCTATAAATGAACCTCCTTCTGTGATTACGCCGTCCACTGGGATCTTTGTGCCAGGTTTAACAATAATTAGATCGCCGTGCTTTACTTCGTTTACCGAGACCTCTACTTCTTTTCCATCACGAATAACCAGAGCCGTTTTTGCTTGGAGGTTGAGAAGTTTTTCTATCGCGTCACCAGTCTTTATTTTAGATCGAGCTTCAAGATACTTGCCCAGTGCGATAAAGGTGATAACCACGATTGTCACATCGTAATACTGATACTCAACATTTATGAACGGACGGAGTACATCCTCAAATGCGCTGACTGTAAAGCTATAAAGAAAGGCGGCAACAGTACCGATGCCAATAAGCGTATCCATGTTCGCCTTGCCATATCGAAGAAACCTGTAAAAACCAAGCAGATACGGCTTACCGACAACAAAGAGAATATATGTCGCGAAGATAGGGAATAGGTGGTGAAAAAATTCCTTGAGCGTATAACTCATTGCAGGGGCAACGTTGTACTCTGCGAGAATGTCCCAGCTCATAACGAATGCAGCGAAAATTGCAAGAGGGATAGCAGAAAGAACTTTACTTCTCATATCGGCAACTTCGGCGAGCTTCTCCTTCTTTGATTGATTAAGTCCTAAATGTGCAGCATGTTCATCGGGAGACATGCCCATTTCCTCAGCAGAAGCAGGAACGTCCAGTGAATATCCAAGTGGCTCGATATGTTTAGATAAATCGTGAGGGTTTGTTTTCGAAGGATCAAAAGAGACCTTCGCTTTTTCCGTACCATAATTCACCTCTGCAGAATGTACACCCTCAACCTTCTTAAATGTTTTTTCAATAACCGAAGAACATGAGGCACAGTGCATTCCTTTTACATTGTATGTTTGTGTATACATATTATTTTCTTTTAAGTTTATAAACTTTCAAAATTTCCTGTTTAGCCCTTTTAGTCTGCCCAGCCTTTACTTGATTTAAAATGCATCCTCCGAGATGATTTTCGAGCAGTAAGTCTTCGACGTTAGAAAGCCCTTGTTTGACTGCTGACGTCTGAGTGATGACATCTATGCAGTACGTATCGCTCTCAATCATTTTTTGTAAACCACGAACTTGACCTTCAAGAAGCTTAAGACGACGAATGATATTGTCTTTATTTTTATCTTTCATATATTTCATACTAAATAGTATATACCCCCTAGGGGGTATAACGCAAGCGTAAATAAAAAACTATATCTGGATCGGGTAGTTTTTTACAAAAGGGAAAACTCTATATCCAAATTCTTTTTCTTTTCCTCGAACTCTTTCTTATCTATCTCACTTTCAACTTAGCGTTCTTGTAAGATTTTTAGTGAAGATTTTCTGTGATTGCTATTGTCGCGAAATTGACTCATAAGTTATTTGATAAACGCGACGATGCCAGTAATTATTAAATACCCACCATAAGATTATCGGCATCCAGCCCCTCGCTTCCACCCAGAAACATCACCAAAGTGTCATAACTAGAACAACAAAAAAACCGCCCAATTACGGGTAGTTTTTTGTTCTGGATACTGAACTCAGCAGGTATGTTATTTCGGAATAGAACTTGTGATTTGACCCCTCACGGTCACTCTCACAAAGCTGCTGCCAGGCAGGGACTCGAACCCCGATACCATGCTCCAGAGGCATGTGTCCTACCATTAGACGACCTGGCAATATATTAGCAATAATTCGGCAATTTTAATGAAAATTGCCGTATTGTGGATAACTGTATTTAGTCTATCAAGACTAAATAAATATATCATATTAAACAAAAAAAGGCGAGGGTTTTGGCGAACCCTCGCCTTATAATCCTGCTCTACACCCGTATTCAGCGGCATCAAGCATAAAATTCTCAAAATACCAATAATCTTTAACTTGGGTCACCTTACTGACAAACTTATTGAGTTTATCAATATCTCCAGTTTCAATCATTAGACAATGATCATCTCTAATCTTGCCGTTGTCGAATTTTTCACCTCTAGCAACCGGATATTTATAGTCATAGAGATGATGGAGATATTCGTGGGCAACCACATAACAAACTATAACAAGTATGTTTTTCTCCTCATGTTTACCAACTATCTCTGCAAGCCAGATAGTAATATGACGATCTCCAGAAAAATATGTACCATAAATATCTTTCCAGACATCAGCACTAGGAGAGTATCCTCCCATCTTAATCTCGGGTTGATAAGCGGTACCAACGCCGGCAACTTTTTGAGCTTCAGCCCAGATTTTATCGAACATTGCCTTTTCAATGACGATTTCGTCATTTACTAAGTAAATGTTCTTTTGAGGAATATCCTTAACCGTCGGGATATTGACACACCCCACAAGGGAGGCGCACAGTATTACATTCATAAACTTTTTCATGACTTTCACCTCCTTTTAGGATAACTTCAAGTTACTATCCATAGAGTACCATACATTTATAAATAAATCAAGTTTATGTTTTTAACTACTTTATTTATTTTAAGTATGTTATATAATTAAATAATTAAAATTAAATTTAAAAATATAATCATATGAGAAAATTTATGGATATCGGTAGTAGTTATATGAATAAAAAAAGTAATGAACTAACCGAAGAATTTAAAAAAGAAGTAAATGCTCCTAAGAAAAGCGGAGGTTGGGTAAAATGGCTTGCATTAGTATTAGTTGTTTTAGTTTTATGGAAAGTGTCTGCGGCTTACGGACTTTTATCATCTTCAACATTTCCAGCAGTAAGTGCTGATAAATGGCAAACTATATTCTTAACAGATGGAGAAGTATTTTTTGGTCATTTAGATGAAGTGAATAAAGACTATGTTGTCTTAGAAGATGTATATTACCTAAGAATTAATCAACAACTTCAACCATCAGATCCTGATCAGCCAAATATTAATTTAGTTAAATTAGGTGATGAATTACATGGTCCCGAAGATCAAATATTTATCCTTAAAACACAAATTAAATTCTGGGAAAATATGAAAGATGATGCCCCAGTAGTACAAGCAATAGAGTCAACTCTATAAACCCAAAAATTATTTTAAAAATAGTTATAAAAATAGCCTTAAAAGGCTATTTTTATTCGTAAAAAGAGTAAAAGAATAATTTTTTAATTTAGTGTCAATACTATTTTGTGGATAACTTTAGATTTTTTTCAATTGTGGATAACTAGGCACTTTTTAAGAGGAAATGGATTTAATTTTCTGATAGAATTATGGGGTGTATATATAATAGAGAAACTCGAAATAAAAATGACTAGTAATTTATACAATAGAGTAATAAAAATATTTTTTTTAATAGCTATAACAAGCCCTCTTTTAGTTTTCGGCGCTGAAGTGACTTTTGTTAAACGAGAAGGATTTGGCCAAAATAGAATAACTGTTCTTAACAAAACATTTTTAGCAGAAAAATTGAAAAATGCAGAAAAGGGGAATACGGAAAATGAAATTATTAAAGGAATTCTAATCGCTGGAGAAAAAACAGAAGGATTATTTTTTGAAAAGTTTATAGAAACAGATAAAGATACTGAACCAAGATTAGGATTTTTTGTAGATATCGGGCCTCGCGATAGGATTCCATTCACCCCACAATTATCTCCGCCATTAATTACAGAAAAACAAAGATTTTCATTATTTAATTTTTTCCAATATTTAAAACACACGAGACAATAATTTAAAAATTACAGTGTCAAAAAAGCACATAGAGTTAGTTAAACTAACTAACAAAAAAACTTCTTTCTCATCATACCTTAAATCTCTTTCATTCTTCTCAGCCGTTGTTTTGGCCACCTTTATTGTAATTTATGTTGCGGCTGGTGCTAACACAACGATTGGGAATAATATTTCTACCAGTGGGTCTCTTACTGTAGGGGGAAGTACTACTCTTGCTAGCGCTACTCTAAGCGGTGTCTTAAATGCTTCTTCAACTCTTCAAGTTACTGGAGCAACTACGCTTTATAATTCTTTGACAGTTGCAGGGAGCTCTACTTTTGCCACCACCACCATAGACAATGGTGACTTTACTGTTTCTAGCGGAGCTTTGTTTGTAGATGAAGAAACTGGCGCAGTGGGAGTGGGTACAACATCAGTAAGTTCCGCTCACCTTACAATATCGGGAAGCACCGATGAATATATTTTATTAGGTTATGGAAGTTCTGCTGATAGTGCAGGATTAAGATTTAAAGATGAATCTTCTGGCCTAGAATTATCTGCAATGAAATGGAATCCATCAGATAATAAATTAAATTTCTATATCGGATCATCTGGGGATACTGATGATATTAAACTTCAAGTTACTAGTAGCGGAATAACTGCAAGCGGAACAGTTACTGCTCTTGGCACAGGAACATCAACTTTTTCTGGTAATGTAGATGTCAACGGGAACTTCACTGCTGGAAATATTTTATCTATTACATCTAGCGGAGTAACTGTTTCTGGCACAACAGATTTTCCATCCATTAACGCAACTTCTACAACAGCCACATCTACTTTCGCTGGCGGCTTAACGGTAGGTACAAGTGACTTTGTTGTTGACCCAGATTCTGGAAGAGTTGGTATTGGCACATCTTCGCCATCAGAAAAATTTGCTGTCCATGGAGATAGTTTAATTTCTGGTGATTTGTCTGTTGCGAATATCACAGCTACAGGAACTATTAATACTAATACTATTAACAATAAAGATAATAGCCAAAACTTGATTTATTGGAACGGCTCAAGAGTTGTAGTTGGAAATTCTGGAACAATTACTAATATACTCGGTAACGTCGGCATCGGCACAACTTCACCGTCTAAATTATTATCAGTCCAAGGAGACGGATTATTTTCTGGTAGTCTAACACTTTCTGGATTAACTGCCACCGGGACTATATCAACAACCGGATCAGATATAACTATAAATGATCGTAGCGGTGCAGCTCGTGCCACACTTACTATCCAAGCCGATACCGGTAGTTCAGCTCGTTTATCGTTACAAGCAGATCGTAATAATAATTCAGCTGACGGCGCATGGATATCTAAAGCAGATAGTGGTGTATTAGATATATCTAATAATAGTAATGAGTACCAAAGTCATTTAGTTTTAGATACAAGCGGTAATATTGGTATCGGAACTTCAACCCCAGGAGCTTTATTAGCAATCCAAGGAAATATTATTTCTGATGGTGATTTAAATATTGGAGACATAACTGCGACAGGGACAATAGCAGTAAGAGGCACTGCAACTTCTACATTCACTGGAGGTATTAGTTCTGCTGGCTTAGTAACTTCAGATGGTTTAACAATAACTAGCGGAAGCATTCTTTCATCTGGAACTTTGAATATTACAAGCTCAGCATCTTCTACATTCACTGGAGCCATAAACACTGCTGGTCTATCCTCATCAAACGGATTAACTATTACTGGAGGTAATTTGTTAGCCTCTGGTATTTCTATATTTGGCGGACAAGGAACATTTACATCTCTTGTTAATAGCGGTTCTTTTAATGTTACTGGTCATACAATATTAACCAGCGCATCAACTACTCAACTTACCGCAAGTTCTTATTTCCAAGCTGGGGATAATAGTGGACTTACTGTTACGAATAATAATGTTGGCGTAGGCTCTACAACTCCAAATGAAAAATTAGTTGTTAGCAGTGGTAATATTGGGATTGATGCAAATCAAAAGCTTATTTTAAATAATGAAGTTGGGAATGCTTATTTAACTCGCTCAACAACTGGTACAGGACACGTCTTAATTTATTCAGATAGTAATAGTCCATTGGATATTGGTAATGGGGGATTATCTATTGGTTCTTATGCAAATGTAACAAGCGCTCCAAGTAATGGATTAATAGTTAGTGGTAATGTCGGTATCGGCACAACTACACCCTCTAAACTTTTTTCCGTCCACGGAGATGGATTGTTCTCTGGAGATTTGTCGGTTGCAAATCTAACTGCAACCGGAACATTTACCACTTCCGGACAATTTACATTCGGTAATGCTAGTGGTACGCAACTTACTACAACTGATTCAACTTATCTAGCGACAGATGGAGGCAATGTTGGCATCGGCACCACCTCGCCTGATTTTAATGGTGATTTTGTCAATGCGACTGTTCTTTCTATAGGCGACGGCACGAAAGCTCGCAGTAATTTGGAATTTCTTGGCAATAGAACCACGGAAGGATCTGTGTCTAGGTTGCTCACGTATAATCGGGGAACTTTAATTTCAGAAATAAACACACAAACCTTATCTTCAGATAATACTGCGGGCTTTATAACTTTCCGCACCGCAACTGGCGGGACGCTTTCTGAAAGATTAAGGATTACTCAATCGGGTAACGTCGGTATCGGCACCACTACACCATCCAAATTATTATCCGTCCATGGAGATGCTTTAATTTCTGGAGATTTGTCAGTAGCGAATATTACCGCTACTGGAACATTCACTACTTCTGGACTATTTAGTTTTGAAAACGCTAGTGGCACGCAATTAACCACATCTGATTCAACTTATCTAGCGACATCTGGAGGTAATGTTGGCATCGGGACAAATAACCCAACCTTCCCGCTCCAAGTTTCTAAGGCTCCTGTAAGTAATGTTATTGCTCAATTTAATCCTACTAGCGATACTAGAACAGCACTCTCTATTTTAAATAATACTTCTGGTAGTTATACGCAAGTTGGAACTTTTGATTCAACAAATTCTATTTATGCTGGAGCAAACAGCGGTTTCTTGGCTGGTGAGGCAGGACTATCTATCTTTTCCCAAGGATCGAATCCATTAGTTTTTGCAACTAATGGGAATATAAATACCGGAACTAATGAAAGAATGAGAATTACTGAATCGGGCAACGTCGGCATTGGTACAACTAGTCCGAATACAAAATTACATCTTTGGGATTCCTCATCTAATAACTATCTAACTATTGGAGTTGCAGAAACTGGTAATGCCGGAATAATTTTAGATTCTTCTAATGGTGATGCTTCTGGGAGTGATTATTTCACTGTAGTCCACGACAGAACTACGAATACTTTACAACAAGGGTACGCTAGTGCCGCCTCTCTTAACATTTCTAGTAGTGGAAGTGTCGGTATCGGTACTACCACTCCAGAAGCAAAGTTGGATATATATGGAAATTTACAATTTGATGCTGCTAATCCAAGAATAGATACAAATACAGTAGATGGAGCAGATAATACAGATTTAATTATTGGTGCTGGAGGTACGGGTTCTGCATCTAGGGGTGGTAGCATTGGTCTGTACGGAAATGAAGCAAGTTCTCCTGGTGTAGTATATGTCCAAGCAGGAAATGTTTCTGGAGGAGATATTTGGTTTAGAACTGGTAATGAAGTTACTCGTATGGTTGTTGATGAAGATGGTAATGTTGGTATCGGTACAACTTCACCATCAGTATTTAATGCTGGTGATGTGACTTTATCTATAGAAGGAGCAAATCCAGAAATAAACCTATCAGCTACAACCAATGGATCTGGAACCTCTCTTAACTTTGCCTCTAAGAGCAGTGGTGGTACAGAACAAAACTGGTTCTTTGGACCAAATATTACTCAGCAAAATAATTATTTAGAAATTTACGATAAAACCAACTCAGCTAGTAGATTATCTATAGACACATCTGGAAACATTGGTATCGGCACTACCTCACCGCTTGCAAAACTCCACGTAGAAAACAATGCCGCGGAACTATTTAGATTAATTCGTCCGGATGGCGGGAATACTCAACTTACGCTTCAATCGGGGTATGGAGGAAGTACAGGGGCGGCAGATCTTGGGGTGCTTAATACGGGCGTTGCCTTTTTAGGAGGTAGTGGCAGTTCTCCATTAGCAATCCGCTCTGCCGGAACTGAAGCGATACGAGTTGATACGAATCAAAATGTCGGTATCAGTAGCACGACTCCGGTAGCCCGATTAGGAGTTCAGGAGAGCACCGCAAGCACTCCAGTGGCATATTTTGAAAATTCTAATAATTCATTTAGCGGCGCAGATTTATTCACTATCCGTTCTAGTGCTGGTAGTTTTTCAAACGGCGCATTGTTTCGAGTTGATAATTCCGCTGGTTCTAAACTGTACGTGAGAGGGGATGGTAATGTCGGAATTGGAAAGACAGACCCAGATGATAAGTTAGTAGTTGTTCCAGCATCGTCAGATGACGGCATAGTAGTCAGAGAATCTGATGATGGCTTTGACGCCGTCAAAGTTAGCGCCAATACTTCACGAGGACTTTTTGAATTATTCTCTGGAGGAGTTTTGAAAACACAAATTTCTGGAGGCTCTGAAGCTAGCTACTTTAATGGAGGTGGTAACGTCGGTGTTGGCACAACTAGTCCGACCGGCCTTTTCTCTATAGAGCAAGGAACAGAGACAAATTCATTATGGGTTGGAAACGAAGGAAGCTCTACTCCATCACTTGTCGTAAAGGGTGTTAACGGTAACGGAAGAGTTGGTTTAGGAACTGCTAATCCCGGCGCCATACTTCATGTAGGTGCGTCTGCGGCGGTTACTTCAAATCGTCCACAATTATTTTTAGGTGCTTACGACAATGTTTCAGGGTTCCCTTCACTTCTTTTTAATAGTGCTGGATCTAATTATCTTGGTATTGGAAGTGATAGTAGTGGATCGATGGTATTAGGAGATGTAACTGATTTTGACCAGACGTGGGACACTAAAACTCTGACACTTACGCAAACAGGTAATGTCGGTATCGGCACTTCAAGCCCGATGAGTCAACTTTCAATTGCTGGTAATGATGGATTGGTATTCCAAGACGGTTCAGATTCACTTTCACAAATTGCTGGCGGTACTGTCGGAGCTGGTGGCAATTCAAAAATAACTTTCAGAACACAAGATAACGGAGGATCGCTAACTTCAAGAATGGTAATTTTTGATGACGGCAATGTTGGTATCGGTACTACCACTCCATCTAAATTATTATCCGTTCATGGCGATGCGTTGTTCTCTGGAGATTTATCAGTTGCAAATATTACCGCGACGGGAACATTTACAACTTCAGGACTTTTCACATTCGGAAATGCTAGTGGTACACAACTTACGACAACCGGTTCAACTTATTTGGCGACGGCTGGTGGAAATGTGGGGATTGGGACGGATTCTCCTCAAGATGCTTTACATATTACTAGTGGAGATGTTCGTATAGGTGGACATAACAATTCTCAACTTGATTTTTATGCTGCAGACGACAGTACCTTATATGGAAGAATGGGAGTAGTAACTACAAGTGATGCCTTTTTAACTGGTACCTTGGGCGGAGATATGATACTTGCCTCTCAATCTGCTAATTCTAAAATACATTTTGGTCAAATTCTAAATGACAATTTAGTTATGACCATAGATACACAAAATGAAAAGGTTGGTATTGGAGAAACATCCCCAGACGGAAGTCTTCATATTAAAGAAGGTTCTGGCACTGCGGCAACTGCAAGCTCTAACGCAGATACCTTAGTTATTCAAGCGATTGGAACAACTCCTGGTATCAGTTTATTCGCCGATACAAATCAGGATAGATTAATTTATTTCGGCGATTCAGATGATGACGATGCCGGAAGAATTAATTATGATTCAAATGATAATTTTGTGTTTACTAATAGTAATTCCGAAACATTAAGGATTACTTCTTCTGGTAACGTCGGTATTGGAACTACAAGCCCAGCTAAATTGTTAGAATTGCGCACGGGCGATGCCGCGGCCACTTCATTGCTAAGACTTACAAATGATCATTCATCCGCTTATGCTTCTGCTTTAGAATTTTATACTGGTTATAACGGCTCTTATACAGCTGCGGATATTCAAGGAATTGGCGCAGCTAATGGAGGCCAAATAGATTTCCGTACAGCTGATTCAAATAAAACCCTACAAAATAGATTAGTTATTAGAGGAGGTAGCGGGGAAGTGGGTATCGGCACTACCACTCCATCTAAATTATTATCCGTTCATGGCGATGCGTTGTTCTCTGGAGATTTATCAGTTGCAAATATTACAGCAACTGGCACTTTGAATGTTGCTGGTATAACTACTTTATCAAACTCCTTGGCTATTTCTGGTGGCGGCATTTCTTTAGAAAATTCTCAATATATTAAATGGCAAGATGCATCAAGTAATGTTAGAAATATGCTCAGATTTGATGGCTCGAATGATTTTGTTATAAATGAATATGGTTATGAAACTATAATAGGTCCCAACGGCGGCAATGTCGGTATTGGGACGACGGAGCCGAATCAAAAATTAGAAATTTCAGCAGCAGCGGGGACAACTGGAGCAACAGACCCTACCCTGCGGATTACAAATGCTCAAGATGTAGATTACACAATAGGTTCGTCTATCGGAGCTATTGAATTCTACACTGATGAATCGAGTGGTCTTGCTTTCCCTGGAGTAGCATCTTCTATAAGGAATGTTGTCGAAGATACAAGTGGTATGCAACACGCTTTAGTATTTTCTACTGCGAGTGTAGACACGGCGGCGACAGAATGGATGAGAATCACAAGTGCTGGCAATGTCGGGATTGGGACGACGACACCAGAAGACATATTGAGTGTAAGATTAGATCAAGCTGCAGAAACAGCAATAGAAATATTAAACCAAACAGATAATGGTTCTGCTGATACTGCTTTGAAATTTAATAACTATGCAACCAACTCTGGATCTAAAATATCATTTAGTGATTGGGTAGGAGAGGCTGGTGCTCTTGGTTACGAACATTCAAGTGATTATATGTATTTTAATGTTAATGGATCAGAGAAATTAAGGATTACTTCTTCTGGTAACGTCGGTATTGGAACTACAAGTCCAGTTAGAATATTACACACATCCGAATCTACTATAGGTGGTAATACTGGTATAAGAATAGAAAATTCAGAATTAGCAGGAACAGGTTCGGCCGGATTAGATTTAGTAGAAGGAACGGTTACAGGTGGATTGTATCTCAACGGAACAACTAGTCAGGCTGTAGGTGGAATAAGTTCATTAGTGTTAGCAAATTATGATTCTTCTGGACCGATTGCATTTGTGGCTGGTGGTAATACTGAAAGGGCTAGAATTAATTCTTCTGGATATTTGGGTATTGGTACGACGAGTCCGACTAGTAAATTAGAAATAAGCGGTGGTAATGACTATTTAACATTCGATACAGCTAATACTTCTACTGGCGGAGGATTAAAATTCAAAACCGCAAGTTCGTTAAATTGGACAGTAGGCACACATTTAAATGTCACTTCTGAAGATATTGAATTCGCTGAAGCAGCGAATACTAGGATGATAATAAAAAGCGGAGGGAATGTAGGGATTGGGACGACGAATCCTACTTCTCTTTTGAGTATTGGAGCTGATGGTTATTCCTCTAGCAGATTTTTTATTAAACAACCTGCCGCTGATGCTTATGGTATGTTGATAGAAGCAAGTGGAAATGATAGATGGTTAAGGATTGGACATAATGGAACGAACGGTCAAATTCATACTACTTACAATTCATCAGCTGGAACAGGTGGGCAGTTGCAATTAGGTGTTCATGCAGACCAAGATGCTTTAGTTATAGAAACTGATGGAAACGTCGGTATCGGGGCCACGAGTCCTGAACAAAAATTAACTGTAAGGTCTAATGTTGACGATGAAAATGGTCTCTTATTAGATAATGATAATACTGGGGCAAGTGCTGTATCTTCAATAAGGTTAGCAGCTGGAATTGCTGAGGGTAGTCAACAATTTACAATTTTTAAATACGGGCCAAATTCTGCTTCAACTTTTGATGGGACATCCTTAGCAAATGGCACAAGAATATTTGATAATTCGGCTCCAGGATTTGGTGGACCAATAGCAATGTACACAGGACGAGCATTCCCATTAATTTTTGGAACTAACGGCTTAGAAAGATTTAGAGTTGATTCAGATGGTAATTTCGGCATCGGGACTACTACGCCAAATGCGCGTCTTACACTTAATCGTTCTGATAGTGGAATCGTAATGACAACTTCACGAGCTGATAGTCAGAAGTTTAGTTTGTATGCGGATTCCGGAACCACCGTATTAAGCGCCAGTAATGATAATGATCTGGCTCTATATACTTCAACAAGTGATTCTATTGGAAGCGCGAGATTATATATTACAAACGACGGCAACGTCGGTATTGGAACTACAAGCCCAGCTAAATTGTTAGAATTGCGCACGGGCGATGCCGCGGCCACTTCATTGCTAAGACTTACAAATGATCATTCATCCGCTTATGCTTCTGCTTTAGAATTTTATACTGGTTATAACGGCTCTTATACAGCTGCGGATATTCAAGGAATTGGCGCAGCTAATGGAGGCCAAATAGATTTCCGTACAGCTGATTCAAATAAAACCCTACAAAATAGATTAGTTATTAGAGGAGGTAGCGGGGAAGTGGGTATCGGCACTACCACTCCATCTAAATTATTATCCGTTCATGGCGATGCGTTGTTCTCTGGAGATTTATCAGTTGCAAATATTACAGCAACTGGCACTTTGAATGTTGCTGGTATAACTACTTTATCAAACTCCTTGGCTATTTCTGGTGGCGGCATTTCTTTAGAAAATTCTCAATATATTAAATGGCAAGATGCATCAAGTAATGTTAGAAATATGCTCAGATTTGATGGCTCGAATGATTTTGTTATAAATGAATATGGTTATGAAACTATAATAGGTCCCAACGGCGGCAATGTCGGTATTGGGACGACGGAGCCGAATCAAAAATTAGAAATTTCAGCAGCAGCGGGGACAACTGGAGCAACAGACCCTACCCTGCGGATTACAAATGCTCAAGATGTAGATTACACAATAGGTTCGTCTATCGGAGCTATTGAATTCTACACTGATGAATCGAGTGGTCTTGCTTTCCCTGGAGTAGCATCTTCTATAAGGAATGTTGTCGAAGATACAAGTGGTATGCAACACGCTTTAGTATTTTCTACTGCGAGTGTAGACACGGCGGCGACAGAATGGATGAGAATCACAAGTGCTGGCAATGTCGGGATTGGGACGACGACACCAGAAGACATATTGAGTGTAAGATTAGATCAAGCTGCAGAAACAGCAATAGAAATATTAAACCAAACAGATAATGGTTCTGCTGATACTGCTTTGAAATTTAATAACTATGCAACCAACTCTGGATCTAAAATATCATTTAGTGATTGGGTAGGAGAGGCTGGTGCTCTTGGTTACGAACATTCAAGTGATTATATGTATTTTAATGTTAATGGATCAGAGAAATTAAGGATTACTTCTTCTGGTAACGTCGGTATTGGAACTACAAGTCCAGTTAGAATATTACACACATCCGAATCTACTATAGGTGGTAATACTGGTATAAGAATAGAAAATTCAGAATTAGCAGGAACAGGTTCGGCCGGATTAGATTTAGTAGAAGGAACGGTTACAGGTGGATTGTATCTCAACGGAACAACTAGTCAGGCTGTAGGTGGAATAAGTTCATTAGTGTTAGCAAATTATGATTCTTCTGGACCGATTGCATTTGTGGCTGGTGGTAATACTGAAAGGGCTAGAATTAATTCTTCTGGATATTTGGGTATTGGTACGACGAGTCCGACTAGTAAATTAGAAATAAGCGGTGGTAATGACTATTTAACATTCGATACAGCTAATACTTCTACTGGCGGAGGATTAAAATTCAAAACCGCAAGTTCGTTAAATTGGACAGTAGGCACACATTTAAATGTCACTTCTGAAGATATTGAATTCGCTGAAGCAGCGAATACTAGGATGATAATAAAAAGCGGAGGGAATGTAGGGATTGGGACGACGAATCCTACTTCTCTTTTGAGTATTGGAGCTGATGGTTATTCCTCTAGCAGATTTTTTATTAAACAACCTGCCGCTGATGCTTATGGTATGTTGATAGAAGCAAGTGGAAATGATAGATGGTTAAGGATTGGACATAATGGAACGAACGGTCAAATTCATACTACTTACAATTCATCAGCTGGAACAGGTGGGCAGTTGCAATTAGGTGTTCATGCAGACCAAGATGCTTTAGTTATAGAAACTGATGGAAACGTCGGTATCGGGGCCACGAGTCCTGAACAAAAATTAACTGTAAGGTCTAATGTTGACGATGAAAATGGTCTCTTATTAGATAATGATAATACTGGGGCAAGTGCTGTATCTTCAATAAGGTTAGCAGCTGGAATTGCTGAGGGTAGTCAACAATTTACAATTTTTAAATACGGGCCAAATTCTGCTTCAACTTTTGATGGGACATCCTTAGCAAATGGCACAAGAATATTTGATAATTCGGCTCCAGGATTTGGTGGACCAATAGCAATGTACACAGGACGAGCATTCCCATTAATTTTTGGAACTAACGGCTTAGAAAGATTTAGAGTTGATTCAGATGGTAATTTCGGCATCGGGACTACTTCTCCCTCAACTAGATTAGTAGTTGTTGGTACTGGTGGAATGAGAATAAATGACTCCGCCTCAAGCGGCTCAGGACGTATCCGAATCGGAGATGGTACTCTTGGTAACGGCTCTTCATATTTACAATTAGCTGGATCTAATGCGGTTACTAATTGGCAAATCGGAACTAACGATCAGCTTAGTGGTGGCTTTGAAATCACGCCATCTACTGCTGTTGGCGGAACTACTTTTACAACTCCGGCTTTTGTAATACTTAGAAGCGCGGATAGTCATAAAGTCGGAATTGGGACGACGGAGCCGAATCAGAAGCTCACAGTGGATGGAAGTTTAAATGTAATCGGGCAAGATACTTATTCTCAAGCAAGTTGGGGTAATGATTTCGTCTTTGGTCTGTCAGGAACGACTAGAACTATCGGCTTCGGTGACTCTACGGGTCATAAGTTGGAATTTACAACTCGAACGGGTTCGTCTAATTTTCCTCGGGTCACGATTTTAGACACCGGCAACGTCGGTATTGGAACTACAAGCCCAGCCAATATACTCCAGACTTTATCTACTGGAACTGTTAGATTTGATGATTCAACAACAGACGATAATAATATCTTAACCCTAAACCAAAGAAGTGGTTATGCTACTGGTGGAAGAAATATGATTGCCTTTACTCAAGGAGAGAATCCGTCTACTAATATGCGTCTTGGATATGACTATGATACAGGCGGTATAGCAATTTTGGACTCAAGTGATAACTATGAATTCTTAGTTACAGACTCCGGACTTGTAGGAATCGGAACTTCATCTCCTCAAACACCTCTTCATATTGAAGATGACCAGCCTCAGATTCGTCTAGTAGATAATGATGGGGTAGGATCTGCCGCAAGAGGATATTTAGAATTATTAGACAGTAATCTTGCTACTAGATGGAGAATCGGTAGCATTGGAGACGGGAATCTCGGTGTAAGATCTAATGCGGGGGATTTATATTTAGGTGATAGTTCATCTGATAATGTAGTTAATTTAGTTAGCGGCAACGTTGGTATCGGGACAACGACTCCTAATGAAAAATTAACTGTCGGTACGGATCAGGCGGCTACAACGGCCATAGAAATTTCTAATCAAACAGATAATGGCGCTGCCGATACTGCGCTTAAATTTAATAACTACGCAACAAACTCTGGATCAAAGATTTCCTTTAGTGATTGGGCAGCTGAATCTGGTGCTATTGGTTATGAACATGTAAGTGATTATATGTATTTTAATACTAATTCATCAGAGAAGATGCGAATTACGAGTACCGGCAACGTTGGTATCGGGACTACTTCGCCAAGTACTATTCTTACTCTTGGAGGTTCAGACCCTACCATTAGCGTTGATACATCCAGCGGAGATGATACTAAGAGATTATTCCTTTCTGGCGCTGGAGATGTAAGTTCTGCAAGAGGAGCATGGGCTGCGCTTTATGGCGCTCAACATGCTACTAATCCAGACCAGCTCTGGCTTAACGGTGGAAGTACAGCTGGAGCAGTAATTTTCTCACAAGGAGGAACGGAATATGCTCGACTTAACGCCGGTGGGAACTTCGGTATTGGGACGACGAGTCCTCAGTATGCACTGGATGTCAACTCGGGTAGCGGTGTTATTTCCAGGTTTTATGATTCGACCGGCGGCGGCGGGGAGGCCTTACTCATGTTCGGATCCGGCACGGGAAATAACGGACACTTCGTCGAGTTAGGTCAAAACTCTTCCGATGACTTCGTTATCCGCACTTGGGAAACTACTTGGAAGAATCGTCTTGTATTAGAGTCGGATACCGGAAACGTCGGAATCGGTACTACTTCTCCGGGAACTCTACTATCTCTTCATAGTGGCTCTGATTACATAAACTTTGGTGTAACTTCTACTTCAACATTCTCACAAGGTATTAATTTATTAAATGGATGTGTAGCAATAGACGGTACTTGTGTAAGCGGAACTATTTCTAATTCTGGATCATCAGTACTATCAGCAGGAAATACTATTAGCGGACTAATAGGACAAAGCTCTTCAGCAGACTTTAGTAATAATCTAAGTATTAGAGGAACTACTTTTGTAAAAACTTCTACAGGATTAAATCCTAAAATAGATTTAAAAAATATTAATACAATACAAGCAAGTCAACTACATCTAAAAACTGGTGGCACATTTGGTACGGCTACAAATTATAATGCAGGAACAAATCCTAGAGCTCTTATTACTGCTGATTTTAATGCGGACTCATATATGGATATAGCTGTAGCAAATTACGGAAGTGCTAATATTTCTATACTGATTAATAGTTCTACTAGTACGGCTGGCACATTTAATCCTGCCGTTAATTATTCTGCTGGTTCGAATCCTGTAGCAATCACTGCTAATGACTTTAATAAAGATGGATATGTAGATTTAGCAGTTGCAAATTACACTGATAGTAATGTTTCTGTATACATAAATAATAATGACGGAACATTCGCTTCTGCCGTTAATTATACAACTGACACCAATGTCGAGGCTATCTTTTCTGGGGATTTTAATAGTGACGGATATTATGATATAGCAACAGCTAATAGGATGGGCGATAGTATGTCTGTACTTATAAATGATGGCGATGGAACATTTGCAACAAAAGTTGATTATACTACCAATACAGAACCAAGAGGAATAGATGGTGCAGATTTAAATGGAGACGGATATATAGATTTAGTAACTGCAAACGCAGCTGTGGCTTCAAGTAATGTATCTGTATTTATAAATAACGGTGATGGAACTTATGCTACTAAAGTTGATTATTCCGCCAGTTTTATGGCGGAAGGAATAAAAATGGCCGACTTAGATGGAGATGGAGATTATGACATAGTTACTGTAACTGCTGCACTTGATGGATCAAATCAAAGTGGTGCATATCTTGCTAATAATGGAGATGGAACATTCGCAACAAAAGTTACTTTGCCTGGATCACAGAATTTATTTATAACTTTAAACGATGTTAATGGAGATGGATCGCCTGATTTAATTAAGGGCGTCACAACTGGAACAGTGATAAAGGTTATGATTAATAATGGTGATGCTACTTTCCAAAGCGAACAAAATTATACAGTAGGCACATCACCATATGTTACGGGCGTTGCTGATTTTAATAATAATGGGATGTTAGATATAGCAGCAGCCAATTATAGCGATAATAATATATCTATATTATTAAATAATGTAGTAACATTATTCTACGCTCAAGCATCAAGCACTGCTCCATATATAGGCATCGGTACCACCACCCCAGGAGCAACTCTTAATGTCATCGGCTCTCTCTGTGTAGATGATTCAACACCAACTTGCGGAGACTCGGCTAGAACAGATGGAACAATCTACGCAGTAAACACATTGTCGGCAACCTTGGACTTAGCAGAAAGTTATCCAACAAAAGATGCTTCATTAGAAGCAGGAGATGTAGTTGTCTTTGATACTGACAACTCAGTCTATGTAAAGAAATCAGAAAATAATTCTCAAGATTTATTAGTAGGTGTTGTCTCAACTAAACCAGGTTTCTGGCTTGGAGGATTTGATAGGGGAGACTATGCAGATGATGTTAAATTACCTATCGCTTTATCAGGACGAGTACCAGTTAAAGCCACTCTAGAAAATGGAGATATTAATATTGGTGATCCTCTAACTGCATCTTCAGAAGCTGGTAAGGCTATGAAGGCTAC
>Ga0210057_1000344_pt1 | contig 77710 bp, 87 predicted proteins | sample CryGeyCG2114_010_2_FD_183968 | JGI IMG/M metagenome (GOLD analysis project Ga0210057, IMG submission 183968) | Groundwater microbial communities from aquifer - Crystal Geyser CG10_big_fil_rev_8/21/14_0.10 (SPAdes) (version 2) | ecosystem: Environmental > Aquatic > Deep subsurface > Groundwater ... | reverse complement strand
CGCGCGCGATAATGAAAGGCACTGTCTTCTCGGCTGTCGCTCAGGGAATCGTCGGGGGCATCATCTTTGCCATAGCAGGAATTGAAAACGCAACGCTCTGGGGCGCGGTGATGGCTCTCCTCGCCATCATTCCTGCAGTGGGTCCTGGTCTTGTGTGGCTTCCCGCAGGTCTCATCTTGATCGGCACGGGCTCGCTCGTGCCCGCGCTCATAGTGCTCATCGGTGGTGCGGCTGTCGTGAGCCCACTCGACAATCTCTTGCGCCCCATGCTCGTGGGCCGTGAGACAGAGATGCCCGATGCACTTATTTTGCTCTCAATTCTTGGCGGCATCGGCGCCTTCGGCATCGCGGGCGTCATCGTGGGCCCTGTCGTCGCAGCACTCGCCATGGCGGTGTGGGATATTTTCGCCGAAGAGTACGAAGCCGAACTCTCCGCGCAGGGTTAGACACAATGAGAGCCTGCCAGCTGAGGCTCGCTGGGATACAATTTAAACGTGGAGACCACCTTTGCGCGGAGTGTCGAACTTATTGAAAGGCTCGGAATACCATCCGAGTATATCCTTCTCATTCTGAGCGCCCTTTTCCTTACAGCGGTCATCGGTCTGGCGGTATACGGCATCGTAACAACACCCTTTCGCGTCAATCGTCGGGTCGCCGACCTCATGAGACATGTACGCGTTGCGGAACAGCAGCTCAACGAGTCAGAAAAGGTCGGGCACTTCGGCACCTTTGCATGGGATTTCTCGAACGAATCAGCGTCGGTGTGGTCGGAAGAAATGTTCCGCCTTTGCGGCCTCGTGCCGCGCACCAAGCCCCCGTCTCCCGCGGCACTCCTCGAGCACGCCGACAAAGGAGATCTTCCACGCACGCGTCTCGCATGGGCGCGCGCTCAAAACAAGCCCGGGCCGTTTGAATTCACCTTCCTTGTGGTGAGACCCTCGGGAGAACGACAACACATACGCATAAAGGGTTCGACCACCCTCGGCGCAGACAAGCGGCCGCTTCGTATTCGAGGCGTCGGGCACGATATTTCAAAGGAAATTGAAGTGGATAGGGCAAAGTCTGAATTCGTTTCTCTCGCTTCGCACCAATTAAAAACTCCCCTGACAACGATCAAATGGTACTCGGAAGGACTTCTCAAAGGCTCCGTGGGAGAGCTAGCGCCCGAACAACGCACATACGTCGAAAGTATGCACATCGCTTCGGTGCGGATGATGAACATGGTCAACGATCTTTTGGATATGTCGCGTATCGAAATGGGTAAGTTTGCAACAAAACAAACAGACGTCGATATGCATGCCCTCGCGAAGAGCGTGATCGACGAGCAAATGCCGGGAGCTGTGCAAAAGCAATTGCAACTCAGCTTGAAGTGCGAAGAAAAGCTCCCACACCTGCAGGCGGATTACAACTTGGCGCGCATGATCATCCAAAATCTTATATCAAACTCGATCAAGTACACTCCGAAAGGAGGTTCGGTGGAATGCGAGCTTACCCATGTCGGAGCATCGCGTGATTCGGTACTCATACGCGTATCCGACACCGGCATCGGCATCCCTACTGCCGAGCAGGGCCGCGTCTTTGAGAAGTTGCATAGGGCGTCGAATGCCGAAGCGCTCGTCCCCGACGGCACTGGCCTCGGCCTCTACGTAATAAAGATGATCGCGGATCAAGCCGGTGGTGGTATAACATTCGAATCAAAAGAAGGGAAAGGAACCACCTTCTATGTATCCCTCCCCATTTTGTGGAAAAATCTCACCCCCGAAGGGCAAAGTGGCCCCAATGACCATGCTATACTTTCTTCATGAATAATCCTCAAAGCGTCTTACTAATTGAGGACGAGGGGGCCGTCTCTCTCATCCTCGGCAAGGAGTTCGAATCAAAGGGGTACAAGGTCCTCAAAGCTTCGAACGGGAAAGAAGGTTTGGATACTGCACTGAAAGAGCACCCCGACGTGATACTCGCAGACCTCAAGATGCCCGTCATGGGAGGCCTCGAGATGGTCAAAGAATTGCGGAAGGATGATTGGGGCAAGCGCGCAAAAGTGATCATCCTCACAAACGTCTCAGATTTGGACATGGTGCAAGAGGCGGTGGAGATGGAAACACTACACTACCTCGTGAAGGGAGATCTCGGGATGGAAGAGATCATCGAGCGCGTGGAAAAGCTGCTCAACACGAACGCTTCCGAAGACACTGCAAAAGAGTAAAGCAAGCCAGCTAAATTTCTCCGATTGGGTTGGGCCCTGCGCTCAGGGTTAGTTTCTTTTTTCTTCCGTCTTAGGAAACCCCACGTCCAGCGGGGTGATTCTCCCGTCTTCCATGCAACGACGACGAGCGCGAGCGTCGCGACGCCAAGCTTGAGAAAGAAATCGGTCTTCATTAGCTAATGGATATAGGTATGAATAACACTGTTGTTGGAGTTCTCGTTCTCGTAGTGGTCATTCTTGTGGGATGGTTTGCCTACTCGCAAGGATACTTTCAGGGTGCAGCGGAAGAAAATTCTGATGGGATTGAGATCCAAATTGGGGGTGCACCTCAGACGAACCAATAGGCGCGTAGTGTTCGAGAGTTCTAAACTAAACCGGCCGCATTCGCGGCCGGTTTTGTTGAGTCTTTCGGTGAGGATTCTCGTAAAGATTTACTGAGAGACAAGAATCACACCACTGTTGCTCATGCGATCAGGTGCTATTTCGATGGCTTGGTCTGGATTGCTTGCGACAATCGTTTTGACAGAGTTGTTAACGCTGACATACGCATATACTTCTGTACCTGCGGTTCCTACATTAACAGTATTCGTCGAAACGAAGGCATTGCCTTCGCCACCAACACCAACTTCCATAACACCGCTGTGCGGAGCTCGATTCGGGGCGGTTTCGATCGCCTCCAAAGGAGTGCTCGCAACCGTCATCTGGAGGTTGCCGTTTGTATCGACGTACTGATACGTTCCGGCAAGCGTGAGGACTGGCGTGGTGAAGAGAAGGAAGCCTCCGATCACAGCGACACTTGTGAAGATTTTCATAGTCTTCATTATTATTTAATCCGATAAGACGTGACGCCGGAGACGATTGACTACACCGCCTCTCCTAGCGCCTCTATTACGTGATGACGTTGCGATACGCGCACACTTACATGAAAGTCCGTGTCCTCATGAAGAATTCAGGAAGCAAAATATAGCAAAAAGCGGCAGTACCCTGCCGCTTCATGCATCTCTAGAAGAGAATGCTTAGCCGAGGAAGAAGACGAGGTAGGCGCCAATTGCTGCGATGGTCACACCCATAAGCGCGAGCGTGGTGCGTGTCCATGGCTGGACCATTTTGTGCAGTTGTTCGGGTGCCAAGATGTAGAGTGCGCCCTTGGCGAGGATCGCCCATCCCATTACGTACACGAAGGTCGCCAGATTACTCTCACCAAAGCCTCCCTGAAACACGATCAGGGCGCCTCCCACGACCAAGAGCGCGCCGAGGACGAAGGTGAGCGCGCGATTTTTAAAGAGATCCTTCATCAAGAGGCCAAAGGTCTTCTGGTGCGTTACCACGAAGACACCGCTCACGATAAAATATACTCCCAGCACTTTTGCGATTAAAGTCGCTATGTCCATACGATTGATTATTAATGAATAAGCGTTGGTACCTGCCCATTCATTATATCCTTCGCGGGAGTTCGCGCGCGCGTACCTGTGGGTATCGGATCAAGGGCCTTTCCTATGCTTCCATCTGCCTCTTCTCCCCAGTGTCTTCTGCTCCAAAAGTGCGCAGGAGTCGCTCGTATTGTTCTTTGGTCTCTTGGAGGCGAGCCAGCTCGGCCTCAAGGACTCCTACTTCCTCCTCGATCTTTTCCTTGTTCGCCCGCATCATCGTTAACACTTTAAGAACTCTTGGATCAACCACTCGCTCCTTCTGCGCATTTTCAAGGTCGCCAATAAGTAATTCTGCTTTTCCCAGTTCTTGTTTTCTTTGATCCAGACGTTCTTGACCTTTTTTGATACTCTCCTCCCCTGCCCTAATTAGGCCCCCAATGCGGTCTTTGTATTTTGGAAGAGGCTCGCCTTCTTCTCGCGGCATGAAGTCACCTTTCAGTGAGATGACATTGTCACCCCGTTTGCTTTTTTCCAAGCTTTCAGACATCTCGCTACTATAGCAAACTGCCAGAGACAACACCTGATCTCATCAATATCCGGTACCAATCCCGCGTCCCACCTGACACTACGCCTCGGGCTCTGAATTCCCTCTTTTCTTCTTATCTATCCTTTCTTGTTCCTTGAGAAAATCGTCGATGTTTCCAATATCGGGCGGCATCTCCGGCGCTCTTTTTATCTCCGGTTGCTCCGAAGGAACTATCTGAAGTTCTGGACCCTCTTCAGGGCGCCGTCGCGGTATCTCTTCCACACATTCAGTATACTCCACTGAGTAGGTCTCGCGACTATTCTCACGGGCGAGCCGTCTTTGGTTTCGTCACAATTCCGGCTTACCGCACCCCATCCACCACTGGCTCAACTACTTCCAGAGCTGAAAATGCTCCAAAACCTCTTCCGCCTCAAGGGCGAGCGAAAGTGCCATATCCTTTTGATTGTGAAATTGTTTACAGTCTCGCGCATCTCTGAACGCTATTACCTTCTTCTGTAGGGCCTTAATGTTCTTCGTTAATCAGACTATCCAACAAATCTTCATGTTTGGGAATTCCTTTTATACCTCCCCCAGATACGGCACTGCCAAATGCTTGCGGGCTGTCTCACCCTTAAAAAGCGCGCGGGCGCGCACGGGAGTGTCGCCGCGCTCGCCCAGGTGCGCGGCGTGTGTCATGGCTTGCATGCTTGAGCCCAAAAAGACGGCGTGTTTGCCATGGCGTGCAGAAATATGGTCGACGCTCTCAAAGACCTTTTGCAAACTACGCGACTTTTGCACGGAGCCAAAGAGGTCGAGCTGGACAGCAGCGTCGCTCACGAGATCGATGAGCGTAATACCTGTGGCGCGGTAGAGCATGCCCTTCTTGTAGACGCGTGGAAAGGCGGCGCGCACTTCGCGCAGGATGTCGTGCGGCAGAGCACTGGGATATGGAAGACGGATATCGCAGCCGTGATATGTGAAATCTTGTGTCTTGAGGAAGAAGGAGATGCGCGGCGCGGCTAAGTGCCAGCGCCGCGCCTTGATGCATGCATTCTCAATGTTTTTCGAAAGCTGCGAAAAGACACAATCGGCATCGCGCGAAGGCGGGGTGAAGGTCTTTGTTTTGCTTATCGATTGATAGCTCTGCTTGCCCTCGAGATCGAGCTCGAGCGCCACTTCTCCTTGGAGCTCACGCCAAATCTCGAGGAAGGGCTTGGAGAGCCTGGCGCGCACCCACGCCTCGTCTTTCTTCACAAGATCGAGAGCAGTGCGCACACCACTACTCGCCAGGTATGCGGCGGTGTTGGCACCTATCCCCCACACATTCTCGCACGGCGTGCGTGCAAGATAATAATGCGCTTCTCGGAGTGGAATGGCCGTGAGGCCAGAAGGCTTCTGCCACTTGGAGCCGATCTTTGCCAAGACCTTGGTGGCCGCGAGGCCAAGCGAAAATGTCATACCAAGCTCGCGCTCGAGATCGCGCTTGATGCTCGCGGCGATCTGCGCGTACTTAATCTTGTGCAGGCGGCGCATGCCGGAGATGTCGGCGAAGCATTCGTCGATCCCATACTCCTCTACCGAGGGTGTGTAGCGCCGTACGATTGCATACATGCGATGCGAAAAAAGACTGTACGTTTCGTAATCGGAAGGGAGAATGATCGCCTCGGGGCACAGAGCGCGCACCTCGTGGAGCCGCATGCCGCGCTTCACGCCGCGTGCCTTCGCCTCATACGTGCAGGCAGAGACGACGCCACGCTCCTTGCCGGTAATGACGGGCTTGCCCTTGAGAGAGGGATTTTTTGCCACCTCACATCCGGCAAAAAATCCGTCTCCGTCGACGTGCAGGATCGCGCGCGGAAACGAGTGCGGTGCTCCCCACGCCATACACTAATATTTGCGCACCACTCCGGTAACGACCGCCTCGACACGGAATGATTCACTGGGGTAGATTGGCTGGTACTTAGGATTGGCAGGCTCAAGAAAATACTTTCCATTCTTTACACGCAAATACTTCATTGTGTTTTCGCCGTCGATGATAGCGACAACGATTTGTCCGGGCTTGTAGCTCGCGCGCCGCTCGACGACGACCATGTCGCCCGGCATGATACCCGCGTCGATCATCGAATCGCCCTTCACCTTCAAGATGTACGAGGATTCTTTGTTGGGCACGAGATACTCATCGAAATCCATTACATCGAGAAGCTCCTCTTCTGCAGGCGATGGAAATCCTGCCTCGACGAGCCCGAGGAGGCGCACGCCACTCTCAAGATTTTTGGGGACCAGGCGGCCTGTCGCATCTTTGCTCACGACGCCGTCCTCGACGAGCTTGTGAACGAGCTTGTAGACGGCGTTTTTCGACCGCAAGCCTGTCGCGCGCATGATCTCTGCATAGCTCGGCATGCGCTTGTTCTTTTTGTAGAAGGAGATGATTCGTGATTTATAGGTTTCGTACATGCAGAGTAGTATAGGTGAACGAGTGTTCACCTGTCAATTTCTCCGCTATCCCCATCTTTTCACTGGAGCGATATCGAGGTGTGGCCACGCTCAAGGGCGCGGAGGCGGCGACGGAGGGCGAGGTGGTGCGGAGCTGCACGCTCGACCAAGCGCCAGAAGCGCTTTGAGTGGTTGAGCTCTCCAAGATGGCAGAGTTCGTGGACGATGATGTAATCCGCGATGTCGGCGGGCAGATAGATGATTTTGTAGTTGAAATTGAGATTGCCCTTCGCGGAACAGCTTCCCCACCGCGATTTATGGTTCTTGATAAAGACCTTCCCTACGTGGTGGCCATACATGGCGTTGAAGTGCTTGAGGCGTGCGTGTACAAAGGCGCGTGCGCTTTCGCGCACGCGCAAGTATTGCTTTCTGTTGCGTCGCCCCAAAATCATGCGTGAATCAAGGCGAGTTTTTTTGTGCGCGGCCAGCTTTTGATCTCAGCCTCACGCTTGGCCGCCGAAGATCTGTCGGGGTGCTTTTCTGTGAAGACGACCTTCACCACTTCCCGCGCACTCGTGTAGTGCCCTCCATTTTTATTCTTATGCTCATTAAAACGCCGCTCGACGTCTGTCGTCATCCCTGTATACAAAGATGTGTCCGCGCACTCGATGATATAGACGAAATACATATGCCTTCCGTCCCCGCCTACTTAGAGATTGAGGAGCGTGATGGTGAGCTGGAGCGCGGTCGCAAAGGCGACCCAAAGAAGGTACGGGATGTTTGCAAAGGCAATCCAGCGGTGATGCGGCCACACGGCGACGAGCGCCCATACGAGCGTGCCGAAGACGAGCAGGATGTCGGCGGCGGCAAGGAGATTGCTCTGCAAGCCAAACTGGAGCGGCGTAAAGGCGAAATTGAAAACGAGGTTGAGCGCAAACGGCAGCGCGACGCTCCATGGCAATTTTTTTGCGAGCGCGCGAAAAAAGATGTAGCCAAAGGTGATGGCGATGATGACATAGAGCACCGTCCACACCGGGCCGAAAACCTCGGCGGGCGGCGCCCACGCGGGCTTTATGAGCGATGCATACCAAGCGTACGTTTCCATTGCACCGCTAATCATCCCACGCATCTTTTAATTCCACTACGTGTACAAAAAGACTGCAGAAACGAGGAGATGCTTACTTCAGCAACTCCACGCGCTCGACGTCGACACCACGCTCGGTCATTGAGCCTTGGATCAAGGCCTTTGAGGTCTCGGTAAACGTGCTCGGATCGCACACTGCGGTGCTTCCGTCGAGTTTCTGACACATGCTTGCAGGGCCAAAGAAGAGCGGTGCAACATGTCCTTGTTCGCCATTCTCCTCGAAAACGAGGTGCCAATACTTGGGATCGAGCGGCGGCTCGACGCTCTTGAGGAGGAATCCTTCTTTTTCAAAACTAAACTCTCCTTGCTCCGGGGCAAATTCTCCCAAAGAGCACTCGATGTCGTTGATGTACCATCCGCCGCGGAGGTGTTTGAGTGTGACAAGCGCCTGCTCGGTGGCTCCCTGCTCTCTCGAGGTGACGAGTACCTGCGCTTCGTCTTCACCCTCAAATACCGGCCGTGCTGAGAGCTGTGTCGGTATCGTTGCCCGACACAAGACAGGATCCGGCTCCGAATCCGGCTGTCCCTCGGTACTCACGAGCCGTGCGCTTAATTCTTTGCTCAAGATGGGAGCTTGTGCCAATCCCGACTGATACGGGTCGGTGCTCGTTGACCGTCGGGCTGCTACCCACGGATCATAGAAATCCAAGACGACCTCAGCAGGCGCCTTGTCCGATACTACTTGCCCGGAATCCTGTCCTGTGCTGAGGATAAACCATGCGCCCGCAACAACGATTAATGCCACTATGCCGATCATCAGATTTCTATTCATATATGTGTGTTAATTACGAGACCTACAGGCTACCACATGCACCCTCTCCAGGCTACCTCTGGGCACATCGGGTGTCAGACCCAATATTACTCACTTTTTCGTGGTGCCAGACAAGTACAACTGAGAAACACCACAAAAGTACTTCCATTTTCCTATATCCCCGAGACGCTACGGCCGGGTCAGATGCGCTCCTGCTCGGAGCTCCAGAGATTCGGAGAAGAGACTCCGAGCAGTTTTTTCATGTACGGACATACATATTTTCTACTCCAACAAGGAACGGGTGCACTAGAATCTCCAGCTAAAGATTCCCCAGCGATCGTTCTCATCCTGCGCCAACACTCGCATGCGCTCCTGCTCCTCTTCCATGAGGCGAATCTGCTCCATGAGCATCGCGCGCACCTCCGCTGAGATGTCCCCCTGATCGACAAGGTTCTTCATCTCCTGAATACGCTCCCTGTTCGCTTCGACCTCCCGCAAGAGCATCTGTGCACGGTCGCGATCACCGCCAAAGAAGAGGTTGGCCAAGTAGCTCCGCTCTTGCATCTGAGATTCGATGTTTGCTGTCGTTTGCACTGTGCTCTCGACCTGACGTGCCACTTGCGATACGCGCGGGCCAACCGGGCCGAGCAGGTTTTCCGAAGCGTAGAGCGCGTGCACGGCGAGTCGGATGCGGTTCTGATGCATGAAGATGTTCTGGATCAGAGGAGCAGAACTCGATGCTTCACGATTGAGCTCCTGTTCGCGCGCCTGAATCATTATGCGCAATTGATTGCCATTGCCTGCTGGCGTTACAGTAGCCACACCATCCAGACGAATGCGATCCCGATCCTGCAAGCGATCCTGGATAGGCTCGTCGCCAGTATGCGTCGTCGGATCTTGGATGCGATCTCTGTCCTGGTCGCGAATCTGGTCGCGGTCTTGAATCGGTTCATCGCCATCATGGGTCGAGGGGTCGCGGACCTGGTCGCGATCGCGATCTTGGTCTCCCATTGCCGCACTGTTAGCCCCACCGCCAGAAGATCCACCCCCTGAGCCTCCCTGAGCAAAGGCTACTCCTGTGCCAAACGCTACAGACCACGCAAGTAGTGCGGCACTTAGAATAAGAATGGCTGATACTGATAATTGTTTCGTGTAGTTGTTCATACTTTTTAATATTTAAGCTCTACTATTTCTTCTTAATTGTAAGCTGCACCGGTTTTGATCTGATGCCTCCGATAGTCGGCATCGTCACCGTCAAGACCCCGTCTTTGTACTCCGAAGTCGCCTTCGTATTGTCGACCTTCCTCGGAAGCGAGACGGCGCGGCTAAAGGATCCGCGGCGTATCTCTTTTGAGTAGTAATCCCTATTCTTCGTCTCCTTTGCCTCCTCGCGCCTTCCAGCAATGTGGAGCATGTCTTCTTCTACTGAGATGTCGAGATTGTCTGGATTGATGTCGGGAAGCGTCATCTTTGCGACGATATTCCCCTTCTCTTCGTAGAGGTCGATAGCGAGATCCCAGCCCATCTTGCCCGTAAGCGAGGCGAACGATGGGACGGGAAAGAAACGGTCGTCGAGCAGACGATCGAATTCGCTAAAGGGTTCCCATTTGATTAGTGCCATATCATTTTGAAAATTACTGTTTGTAATGACCGCCCTTGCTATGAATAATCGGCGTTCGACCTATGTATAGGATGAACCGTATACAAAAAGAACCTATAGATTGGGTACAAAGTTTTATACACGATGCCAAAACGGCTCTTTATAGAGGAAATATGCAGCACCGAACGACGACAAAAATGTTGTCGTCAGGTTCGTGCAATTGCTTTCGAAAATTGTTTCGCAATTTGTTCGACGCGTTTCTTGCCCAAGATGTCGTCAAGTATTTGAATGTAAAAAAGCTCGTCTCCGCACCGTATCGGAAGAATTGTCGTGAGAAGATTAAAGAGCGTTCCGTCTTTTCGCTTATCAATGATCTCGTCCGACTGGAACATCTTTTCGGAGCGGAGTGTCTTCCACATGCGCTCATGTACTGTGCGCGGTGTCTCCCCGCCTTGGAGGATCCGTGGATTCTCACCGCGCACCTCCGCAAGAGCGTAGCCAAACTGTTCTTCCCACGGGGCGTTCACGTATTCGATCGCTACGTCCTCATTTGTAATGAGAACAGGGAGCGGCAATGCGTCGGCGAGTGTGTGTAAGAGTTCTCTGTAGTGCCCTGCTTTTGCGCCCGCGCGCCTTTTGCCACGTGTGGCATTTCGCATCGTGGTGAGCTCGGGGAGCGCTTCGCGCACTGCCTCTTCGCGCTTCTTCATGTTTGCGAGGATTCGTTCGGGATTTTCCGCGACCCAGTACTTGTATCGTCGTTGGACGTAAAAGTTTAAAAGGCCATCTTCGTGCAGCTTGTCGACGATCGTTTGCACGCTCGTGCGCGGTAATTTTGTTTTCGCAGCAATGTCGGTTACGTGACATTCACCCAAAGAGAGCGCCGCAAGATACACTTTTGCTTCTTTTGCCGAATATCCGAGCTGTTCTACGATCTTTTGGAGTTGCATACCTTTTCATATGCATTGTAGACGTTCTACCCGCGGTACCACAATGTCGCGGGTGTATGGAGAAAACCGACTACTGCGCGAGTGCGACGCGCGCAGCTTCGGCCGGGCGTATGACAACGGCGCGCTTCTTCCACGCCTTAAGGAAGCGGTCGAGAGAAATTTCCTTGCCCCCACCATCCGCGGCGGGGTCGTTGTAGTAGACAGTGTCGTCCACAATGCCGTTTACGACCACGAGGTGCGGGATCGTGCTCGCTGGATCGAATTCATAGTGCACCGAGGCTATCACGGGGCCCTCTTCAAGATCCGTCTTGAGACGTGCGAGTGCGGCGTCTTGTCCCGCAGGCGCCAAGTCGTAGAAGCTGCCGTCGAGTCCATAATTCTTCGAAACGTTGATGAGTCCTTGGTAGGTCCAGCCGGCATTCTGTGCGTATGCTCCCGCGGCAATGCCTTCTGCGAGAAGCACTTCTACCGTCGGCGCATTGTCCGTATAAAAATCGATGATCATCGCAAGATCAGTGATCCCGCATCCAACCTTCTGCCATGTCGGAGAGCTGATGTCGGCAAACTGCGAGTAAAACGGTACTTCGTACACACTGCTTTCCGCGCGCTCGGCAAGCACGCTGGGCACTGGCTCTGCGGGGAATGACTCTGCGGGGACTGCAGAAGACGCAAACACAAGTATGGGAGACGCGATCAGCGCCGTAATGAGTTTTAACACCCGTGCATATTCCCAAAAAGGTGCGCGCTTGGCAAGTTTTTACCGCTCCACCGAAACCGGTGTGCCCACATCCGCCCAATAGTAGAGCTCTTCAGCTGCTTCCGGCGCAAGGTTTACGCAGCCGTGCGACCACTTTTGCCCAAAATTGTCGTGCCAGTACGCGCCGTGTATCGCGGCACCGCCGTGCGTGAAGTAGAGTGCCCACGGCACACCGGGAAGATCATAAAATTGATCGGTGAAATCCGGTATCGGACCCTGCATGTAGGCATCGGGTACCTTGCGCATGACGAAGAAGCTCCCCTCGGGTGTCGGCGTCACGTCGAGGCCTGTCGAAACAGACTCGTTCATGAAAATCTCGCCATTTTCGTAGGCGTAGAGCATAAGCTCCGAAATCTTGATGACGATATTCTTTGTGCTCGTCGCGTTTTTCTCTGCAGTCGATTGCGGACCAAGGTCGTAAAAGAGGCGCGTGTAATCTGCGTCGACCCACCATTCACTCTCTACCCGCTCCGGGAACTTGACCACCGTGTCGTAGCCGATCTGGTACCACGTCGTACCTGCGCGCTCGGTCGTACTCGCCACCTTCAAGACCATGTGGTTGCGCAACTTCATAACGACAGGAAACTCTGTCCCGGGTCCCGTGCGCAGATTGACGCACTCACCATCGAAGTACGGACCGCAACTCTCGACGATCTCGATGTAAGGAAATCCCTCCGACTCTTGCGCGGGCGTCGTCTCCTCCACTCCCTCGGGCTCAAGCGAGACACTCGGAGCGGTGGCGGGGTTGAGCGATACTGCGCACGGCGCCGAGTTACTCTCCACCACCGGAAATGACTCCGTATAAAAATACGCCGCTCCGAGTGCGAGTGCCACCACGAGAGCGCTATAGATAAGCGGCTTGTTCACCCTGCGATTCTAATCTCTTTTATAAAGTTCGCGAAACTTTTCTACTCTTCGCTCGGAGGAGATACCACTACGCCGTCGCGTATGTAGACCGTCTCTGGCGTCCGCTCGAGTCCGCGCTCAAGCATGATGTCGTAGGCGCCTTGCTCTTCGTATGAATTGAACGAAACAACGGTGAGCGCATACCCCTCTCCCGCGTGCTCCACCGCCATACGCGCAGCCTCTCTGATGTCGGGTGTGAATTCCCACGCGCGCGTGCACGCGCCGACCTCCTCATCGAAGCTGTAGCCCGCCGGCCCCAAGCAACCGTGCTCGTCTCGCTCACCGCCGATGGGCGCTTCTCCCTGCTTCTCTTGATAGATGTAGTTGTTGAGTATGAAGAATCCGCCGATGAGCGCTGTCACAACGAGAAAGCCGATCGTCTTGCCCATGAAAAAACGATGGATGTCCATTCTCCTATCATATCAGATCCCTCCAAATTATTGGACAGGCCGCTTCGTAACGAAGAGTACGAGCCTCACGTCGCACGGACACTCCGAGGGGGCCGTCTCCGTGTGAACGTGGAAGGTCGTGTGGAAATTGACGGCTACAAAATCATTGCCCTTACGATACACCGTTTGCCCGCCCATTGGTCCGCCGGCTTCAAGACTGATGTCGACTTCCCATCCCAACTTCTTAAGCTTTTCCTGATAGTACTCATAGAAGGGGCTGAACGCGTCTGCCGGGTTCATCGTGCCCTTCGCTGCCTCTGCTTCTACTGCCGTGCCGTAGAGCGGGCCCTCTGGAATATCAAGCGGATAGAGGTGTGGCGCGCCCCACGTTGCGCCGTTGTAGAGCGGCAAGAGATCTTGCGGAAGTGGCTCCACTATTTCGAAAGCTGCGCTTTCTGCGGTGATGGGGTTCGTGACCGGGGTTGCCTCGTACGCGGTGATTCCCAACACGTAGCTCCCGGGCGAATACATATCCGATACTGTCCACTCCACGGCTCCAGTGTTCGGCAGACCGGTGAAAATCAGTGGGTCAAACTCTTGTCCTTCTTCCTGAAGCGACGGCGGAGGAATTCGTCGGATAGATATCGCGATGCTGTGCGTCGCGGGCACATTCATGCTCTCCCAGCGTATCGTCTGCGTCGCGCCTTCTACTAGCGTCGCCCCAGATGCGGGCATCGTGACGTGTATGGATGGAGTCATGTCTTTGTGCGGGGCATACACCCACGCAATCATCGCGATGAGCGCAATAACCACCAACGCAACGACCACCTTATTCATTTCCTCATCCTATCAGATCTACCTCCCGACTCGCGCCCAGCGCCACTACACGGAGCGCTCCGACTTTTCGGATCCAGCTCCTACTACTTCATGCTGGACTCCTGGGACGATGGTGGAGCCATTCGCACTGATTATGGATTGTTTCTTCCGTCCCCGGTGATTGAGATTTTCTCGCCTAAATATTTCGGCTTTCTATTGAAAACAAGGTCGAGCACCGTTTTCTCATTGGCAAACACTTCCCGAACATAGTTGCGGAAAAGGATATTCCCACGGTCTGCATTCACTCCGTACGCCTCCATGCCAAGACGGCGAGCGATAAAAACAGAACGAGGCAAATGGAAGGATTGGGTGGTAATGAGAAGGGACGTGACACCGAAAATGGTGCGAGCGCGATACATGGTGCTGTAGGTGTCGAAGCCCGCGTGATCAAGAAAAATATCCGCGTCTGGAATCCCTTGGCTTATAAGATACAAACGGACCGGATTCACTTCATTATTGCTCTCGGTGCTGTTGTCGCCGGAGACGAGTATCTTCGACGCTTTTCCCGCTTCATATACTGCAATGGCCGTATTCACGCGATCGATAAAAACGGGAGAGAGCACCCCATCCTCGGAAACCGACGCCCCGGGAATCAGAGCCACCGTAGCATTCGGTACTTCCACAATCTCATCGTATATATAGCTTCTTGTCCCTGCATAAAAAACTATATTGGTAGCAATAATGAAGATAAGGAGTAGCCCTAAACCAAGCGCCACAAAAAAGGCAAGGCGTCTCATTTTTCAATTATACGCTACTCACTTTGGCACCCGCCGCCACATTAGCACTGCTGTGCTAAGTATTTCGTCGCCTCCGCTCCTCAACTGCACGCTGGGCACACATACGCGCTGCTGCGCTTTAGTACTTCCTCGCTCTCGCTCGGTCGCTTGCACCCGCCGCCTGACTTGCGCTGGGCACTGCGCTCGCCTTCGCTCGCTTGTTGCCGGACAAGGACGACTGGGAAACCCACGGTTTTCCCATTCCTTCCTCCGCGAGAAACTCCCGTTTCCCGACCCCTTCCCATTCCAAGCCCCAACACTTCGCTAAGCTTCGTGTTGCCGGACTTGGACTCGAACCAAGATACTCGCCTCCAGAGGGCGATGTCCTACCATTAGACGATCCGGCAATTATTCACCTCGATAGACCTTCCTGCGCATGCAGGCGATCCGGCAATAACTTGTAGAGAATACTGCAAAAGTAGTTCCTCTACAATACGAATATTGTCCTTGAGAACTTTTGATATTACGGCTAAAATGCTAAGTGAAAGTTCGTATCACATATGAGCCCGCGTACCCCCTATCATCGCGAGTGGATTAAGCATCTGCCCGCATCCCAAATGGTATACCCCGACACTATTTCTCATCGCATCAAATACTATCTCTGGCGCGTATACACACCGTACCATCCCTTCGTGCGCGATAGCGTGACGGCTATCGCTCCCCTCAGAAACCGAGGGCGTCAGCCGTATCTGCTCGGCAAAGTTGCATCACACACTTCTATAGAAAAATTTGTCGCACATTTGATAGACCTGGGCTACGCGTACCACCGCGTCGCGTGGCTGGACGATGGCGAGGTGGTGAGCTTACGGTACGTCGAGAATTTCATCTTCCAATACCACGTACGTATTTTTGAAGACGGTGAGGTGCGCGGACACTATGAATACACACCGGAATGCTATCCATTTCTCCACCTCCTCGAGATTGGACACGAAGATCGTCGCGAAGAATTTTTAGAAATTTTTGGCGATCACATTATTCCGCACATGGACGCCGATCGCTCTGACTATCGATGGGAATTTCGTCCACTTTTACGATCCCTGTGGGAGTAAATTCCACACGCACGAGGAGCCCGCGGCGCACACTTTCTTCCCAATACTGATCGAAAATAAAGTTCCCCAGCGAGTAATAGATGTGGGCACCTTTGTAGATCTCATGCTCTTGCACCACATGTGGATGCGAGCCGAGAACGATATCTGCTCCGGCCTCGACGAACGTGTGCGCGAGCTGCCGCACGCGAGGGGTCACCGGCGCATACTCTTCTCCCCAGTGTGTATAGACGATCACAACGTATCCTTTTTTCTGCGCATCTTTTATCTCCGCAAGAGTTCCGTATATGGAACTCTCCGCAGTGCCAAGAAATTCGTTGTAATTGACGAACGCGAACGGTACCCCTTTGACGCGCTTGTACAATGCCGTGTTTCCGCTCGGATCTCCGAAAAAATCTACGCCGACTCCAGAAAGTTTCTGTTTCGTTTCGGCGAGCCCTTCGCGGCCAAAATTCATGATGTGATTATTGCCAATATTGACGAGCGCGATGTTGTGTCGTTTCAATAGTTCGGCCGTCGAAAGCGGGAAGGTGAATGTGTAATTGCCCTCTATCCCCGGTGCCGTGCCCACGCTCACGGAATCATGTGAGGTGATGGGCCCCTCGAGGTTGGCGAGTGCGAGATCGGCACCGTGCAATACGTCTTTGATACACGAAAAAATGTAGTCCTCCCCCTCGCGCACGAGCAGTGTGCGAATGGTACGGTCAAACATCATGTCGCCGCCAAAAATAATGGAGGCGCGGGCAAGCGGCATGAGGGGCTGAGGTACGCGATCGTAGTTCATCTCCTGAGGCGTCGAGAGAAATGCCCATCCCACAAGGAGAACGAGGCTGGCGTAGAACACAAATCCCCCAAGAGCGCGCGCTTTCATGGCACTACTTTCTACCAGCCGCGCCTCTAATGCAAATCCTTGAGGATTTCTTTGTCGCGCTCGCGAAGTGCGCGCCAAAACCTTCGCCCAGTGTCGATCATGACAGGCACTTCGAGGTAATCAATCCCGATCGCAACCCACGCGAGCCAGAGCGGCAGTACGGTGGAGTGCGTGTGTAGGGTGGCACCAGAAATTGTCTCCACGACAAACTCATCAGTGATCCAAAATATGTGAAGCCACTGCGAATGCAAAAGTACGAGCATGAGCGCGGAGTACCATCGCTCTCCGCGGCGCCAGGCATCGATATAGACGAGTGTAATGCCAAAAATCGCCGGGATCTCCGTGTAGTCGACGACGATGGTGACGATGAGTGCAAGCCCTTCGAGCGAAAAGAGTGACTCTCCCGTGAGTCGCCCGATGACGACATCGCTCCCAAGCCACACGAGGTGCCACGCTTGGAGAATGAAAAGGCCGAATGCAATGGATATGTTGAGCGTGTAATTGCGCTCATACCACGCCCAGAATGCTTTCCACATTTCAGCATGATACCACCGCCTACAAAAAGAGTGCGAGCGCGGCCGTTTTTCGGTCGCGCTCGCGTTGCGCCTCCCTGGCGCAGTTCATGCGGCCAGTGCCGCAGAGACATTATCGCCCGGACGATTGCTCTCCGGCTCGAGCCGTTCGAGTTTCGGGTTCTGAAACTCGAGGCGTCGGCGTCTCTCGAGGAGCCGTTTCGGCGACATGGTCATCAGCTTCTCGAGCGGTAGATGTCGCTCGAGTGTCTCAAGACCAAAGTGCGCCAAAACCATCCGGCGCCCGAGCTCGTTGAGAGGGCCATTGTCGCTCCAGGAACGCGCTTCCTGAGACGACATCCTCCATTCGGGGAGACCGTCCGGCCACCGCCAGTCGACGGAACATATGTCGCTGCCGGTCATGTAGGCGTGAACAACCTTCGTCTTCTTGACGCGCTGTTGAGGGCACGCGGTTGCGGATACGTTCAGCATCGCTACTATCCTTTCTGCTTCCTCTACACTTGTCGCCCCATACAATAAACTCCCGGAGAGCCGAGAGGTCAAGTTTAAATCTGTAATAACTAATCGTCGAGTTCGGTGAGTGCGGAAAGCGAGTGCGGCTTGCCTTCCACGATCGATGCGTTGGTGATACGGACAAACTTCGCTTTTTTGTGAAATTCTTTCAGCGTGCGTGCGCCAACGTAGCCCATACCCACCTGGACACCAGAGACAAGTGTAGCGACGACATCGGAGACAGGGCCCTTATACGGCACGACGGCCTCGACGCCTTCGGGCACCGCCTTGCGTCCGTGGGTGAAGTAGCGCTCCTTCCCTGCTGCGCTTTCGATGACCGACTTCGAACCCATGCCACGATATTCTTTAAACTTCTTTTCACCTTTCTCGACGATCTTGCCTGGTGCTTCGTCGGTGCCAGCAAACATATTGCCGAGCATGACGACGGATGCTCCCGCGGCGAGTGCTTTTGCGATGTCGCCCGAACTCCTGATGCCACCATCCGCAATGACCGGGACATGCTTTTTCTCGGCGACGGAAACGACATCGAGCACGGCAGAGAGCTGAGGCACGCCCACACCCGAAATGAGACGTGTGGTGCAGATGCTCCCGGGTCCCACACCCACCTTCACCGCATCGGCAAAGGTGCAGACGGCTTTCGCCGCCTCCGCTGTCGCGATGTTGCCGAAGATCATCTTCGCGTGCTTAAGACTTTTCTTTATTTTTCTTGCGCTCTCAACAACATTCAAATTGTGGCCGTGCGCGCAATCAATGACGATCACGTCGCACCCGGCGAGGTCGAGCGCTTCTGCGCGATCGGCGGCAAAGGGCCCGCACGCCGCCGCGACGGGGACGCCGGCCTTTTTTACTTCTTTCACCATTTCTACTTGGATCTCAATGGAAAGATTGCGGTGCAATACACCGAGGCCTCCGAGACGCCCCAGCTCGATCGCCATTTGAGGCTCCGTCACGCGATCCATTGCGGCGGAGAGAAACGGGACTTTGAGATCGAGTCCGCAAAGTTTTGTGGAGAGTGATGCTTCTGCCGGCTCCATGGCACTCGCAGAAGGGACGATGAGCACGTCGTCGAATGTGAAGCCGCGTTCTAGAATTTTGACAGCCATGTTAAATTATGCCTGATTTTCGGAGTGTTCGCAATGCCCAACCTTTTTGTGCTCAAATCTTTACCCTTTCCTCTCGATCGCCGCCTTGATGAAGGCACTGAAGAGTGGGTGCGGTGAAAGCGGGCGCGCTTTCATCTCGGGGTGAAACTGCGCGCCGAGCATAAATGGGTGCGTGTCCTTGGGAAGCTCTACGATCTCCTTAAGATTCCCCTCTTCCCACACACCCGAGAAGACGAGACCTGCGCTCTCAAGCTGGTCCACGTATTTTGCATTGATCTCGTAGCGGTGGCGATGACGTTCCGAAATTTCTTTCGTGCCGTATGCTTCGCGCGCAATTGTTCCCTCCTTGAGCGTGCACGGATACGCACCGAGGCGCATGGAGCCGCCGTAGTCTTTGCGGGCGAGTTTCTCACGCTGTTCGGGGAGAATGTCGATTACTGGATGCGGCGTCTCGGGATTGATCTCGGTGGTGTTGGCGTCTTTGAGCCCGGCGACACTCCGTGCGTATTCGATCACAAGCATGTGGAGACCGTAACAGAGGCCGAAATAAGGGATCTTGTTCTCGCGCACGAATTGCGCGGTTTTTATCTTGCCCTCGATCCCCGTTTCTCCGAACCCACCGGGGACGATGATGCCGTCGTACTCACGCAAGCTCTCGACTGGAAATTTCCCGCTTTCTATATCCTTTGCGTTGATCCAGGCGATCTCAGGTTTTACCCCCTGTGCGTATGAGGAGAATTTTATTGCTTCGATAACGGAAAGATAGGCATCGGAGAGCACGAAGTCTCCCGTGTCGAAATACTTGCCAACGATGCCTATCTTCACGCTTCCGTTTCCATTATGCGCGTGCTCGACGAATTCCTTCCACACCGAAAGATCCGCTTTTTGCTTTCCCTTCTCTCCGATGCTTTCGAGAAGAATGTCCGAAAGTTCGTCGCGTTCGAAGTTCAGTGGCACATCGTAGATGCTGTCGACGTCGGGTGCGGAGATGATCATGTCGGGGTGCACGTTGCAGCTGATGGCAAGCTTCTCTTTGCGGAGCGTATCGAGAGCTTTGCGCGAACGCGCGATGATGATGTCGGGCTGGACGCCGTATGAATTCAGCATGCGCACTGCTGTTTGTGTCGGCTTCGTCTTCATCTCGCCGAGAGTCCCTGGGATCGGGAGATACGAAACCATTACGAAAGCGACGTTGCCTGGATTCAAAAGATGCATGACGCGCGCCGCGTCGATATAGAGTGCGTTTTGGAAATCGCCGATGGTGCCGCCGATCTCGACGACCGAGACATCGGATTTCGAGACTTCCGCAGCGCGTGTGAGACGCGCGATCACCTCATCGCGTACGTGAGGAATGGTCTCAACGCACTTTCCTCCGTAATCAAGGTTCCGCTCACGCGCGATGACAGAGGCGTAGACCATACCGCTCGTCATGTAATCATCGGGTCCCAGATCGCGCCCGAGAAAACGCTCGTAGTTGCCCATGTCTTGATCGCACTCGAGCCCGCTGTCCAGGACAAAGACTTCGCCGTGCTCGATCGGATTCATCGTGCCGGCATCGACATTCAAATATGGGTCAACCTTCACGAGATTGACCGACAGACCACGCGCAGTGAGGAGCTTGCCGATGGAAGCAGTCGCGATGCCTTTTCCCACACCCGACATGACGCCTCCCACCACAAAAATATACTTGTGAGTACCCTGCGCGCGACGCATAGCACTACTCTATCACGCGCGGAGGTAACGCCTCACAGCGAGGTAGCTGGATAACGAGCCAAGGGTCACCCCCGAGACCATGACAGTGAGGAAGATGACCGGAAACGCCTGAACAAAGTAGTCGAAAACGTTGAATGTACCGAAGAATTGCTCGCTTCCTGGCCCGATCCACAGGGTCAAGGGGTACAAAGCCAGCAGCACGATGATGCCGCTCACGACCCCGTAGAGCACGCCCGCTATCATGAAGGGGCCTCGCACATACCAGTGCCCCGCTCCCACGAGGTTCATGACGCCGATCTCGTCGCGCGAGGTGTAAATAGCAAGACGGATCGTATTGAATGCGATGAGGAGCGTCGATACTCCCAAAATGAGAGCTATTGATATGCCAAAGCTTCGCGAGGTATCGATGATGCTCGTCAGGCGGTCGATCGCGGCTTTGTTTTGATAGAAATTGATCTTGTCGATGGAACTCGCCGCTCCTCCCGCCTCTTGCTGAGCGGTGAGAGCATCCGCTATCGATTCGTATTGACTCGTCTCCTTAGCGCGTATCTCGAGTGCGGCACCAAGCGGATTTTCTCCGAGCTCATCGAGTGCCTGGATGGTGAGCTGGTCGTTCTTGTGACGTTCGCGGAAGGTCGCAAGCGCTTCTTCCGGGCTCACATATATGACGACGGCGACTTCAGGCAGAGCTTCGAGTGATTGCTTGATATCCATGATGTCTCCTTCCTCAGCATCGAGCGTGAAATAGACGGTAACATCGACTTTTTCTGTAAGATCTTTGAGGGTCGACGAGAGCGCAGCGCCTCCGATCATCAAAATAGAAACAACGAAAAGCGTGATAGTCATGATCAAGACTGCCGCGAGTGAAATGAAGCCGTTCCTTACGAACCCAATGAATCCGTATCGCGCTACTCGCCGTGCATTTATCCAAAAATTCATATCAGCATTTTACAGCATGTACTTGCCCGTTGTATCGTCGCGAATGATCTTGCCCTGGTCCATCACAATGACGCGACGCCCCGCAGAATCGACGACACTTTTGTTGTGCGTCGCGAGAAGTACGGTCGTCCCGAGATCGTTTATCTTTTTCAGTATCTCGACAACGTCGTGCGTGTTGATCGGATCGAGGTTACCGGTCGGTTCATCGGCAATAAGGAGATCGGGCTGGTTGACGATTGCGCGTGCGATCGCAATCCTTTGTTGCTCGCCACCGGAAAGCTCCGAGGGAAAGCTCCACATGCGGTCGGAAAGGCCCACGAGGTCGAGCACGTGCGGCACATCCGCCGCGATGTCGTCGTCGGACTTCCCCGCCACCTCAAGCGCAAAGGCAATGTTTTCGTAGACTGTCTTTGTAGGCAAAAGACGGAAATCCTGAAAGATAGTGCCGATGTTGCGGCGCAACTCGCGCAACTCCCTGTGCGAAAGCGCCCTGATCTCGCGCGAGCCGAAATACACCGCACCCTCCGTAGGCTGTACTTCCGCGTAGAGCATTTTGAGAAGGGTGGTCTTGCCCGCACCCGAGTGACCGACGATCGAGACAAACTCTCCCGGATCGATGTTGAGCGTTATGTCGTGTACCGCATGCGAGCCGCCACCATAGAGTTTCGTTACTTTGTCGTAATAAATCATATCAATAACATTCAATCACTAACGGTCAGACTGGAAATATGGTGGTCATTATACCGCAGTAACAAGCCCGTCCAAATTCTTTTCTGCATCAATGAACGATTGAATATCTCCCTCAAGCACCGCTTCAACATCACGACGCTCGTGTTCTGTGCGATGGTCCTTCACCATTCGGTACGGATGAAGGACGTACGAACGAATCTGGCTTCCCCACTCGATTTTTGTAGAAATACCGGTAGAAAGTCCTCGCTCCTTGTGCTCACGCTCTTTTTCTCGCAATTTCCACAACTTTCCGCGCAACATCTCGAGCCCTTTTTCCCTATTCTGCACCTGGCTTCGCTCTGAGGTAACGTGCACCGAAAGCCCCGTCGGCGTGTGGACAATGCGCACGGCCGTATCGCGCTTGTTTACGTTTTGTCCGCCAGCGCCACCCGAGCGTGCGAAAGATATTTCGAGTTCGCTCTCCGGAATCCGCGCTTCCTCCACATCGGGAAGCTTTGGAAGCACCTCGACGAGCGAAAAACTGGTCTGCCGCTTGCCTGCGGCGTTGAAGGGCGACATGCGCACCAAGCGATGTACACCCGCTTCATGCTTGAGAGCTCCGTACGCACCTGATCCTGCTACATCAAACGAGACGCTTCGATATCCGCCAATCGTGTTGTGGTGAGCCGAGAGTAGCGCCGTAGCCCATCCGCGTGAATCAGCGTACTTGCCATACATCTCAAAAAGCATACGCGAGAAATCTTCTGCGTCGTCACCGCCTGCACCTGAGAAAATGGAGATGATGGCATCGCCTTTGTCGTACGCGCCCACTCCCGCGAGTTTTTGCTTAAGGCTTTGGTACTCTTTGAGCACTTCTTGCGCGACATCTTTGTCATTCCAAAAATCGGGCGCCGCCATCGCCGCCTCTATCTCTTTCAGACGCATTTCAATGGCCTCCTTCTGCATCGGGCAAGTATACCTTTCAGGAGGCGTACGGAGCAAAATTATTGAACCGATTCTTCACGATTCAAAAACGCGACGCGGTACATGGCGAGCATAAGAAGGAGTGCGGCAAAATACTGGCTCACCGTGAGAATGGTGCCGTAGAGGAAATAGTCGATGAGGACGGCGACCATTGGGAAGGTGAGCTCGACGATCGTCGAGACGCTCGCTTTCGTGTGCTTCAAGCCACGATAGTAGACCCAGAGCGCGACCATGCCTGTCGAGAATGCGATGAGCGTGAGTGTCCCTATCTGCGGCACGGTGATCGCGGTCAAGCTCTCTGCCGCACCGAGAGCGAAAACAAACGCGAGCGCAATAGGTGCAGTAAGGAGAAACCTGAGGCCCGTGACAAAAGTGTGCGAGTGCCCAAGGAGCACGTACCGCGAAAAGGCGGTGGAAGATCCCCACGCAACTGCGGCGAGAAGTGCCAAGAGCGCTGCGACAATGTAGGCGCCGCTTGCGCCAAAATTAACGACGCCGTTGGGGAACGTTACAAAATATCCGGCTACGAGCGCGAGAGCGGCCCAGAAAAGATGTGGTACCGTGACGCGTTCTTTGAGCAGGATCCACGCGGTAAGTATTGCAAAGATCGGCTGAAGCTTTTGAATGAGGAAGACGACTGAGAATTGGATGAAGTGTACCTTGAGAAGCGCGGCGGTAAAGAAGAGCGTCCCCAAGACTCCCGAAAGAAGCGCAACGAGACTTATCGTCCCCCACTCTACTTTTGAGAGTCGCTCCCCTCTCCATGCGCGAATGAGGAACGGCGATATGAGAATGAGGCCGATACAGTGCTCAAAAAATACGATGGTGATGGGCGGGAGGTCGAAGAGCGTGCGGCGCAAAACACCGTCGACACCCCACAAAATAGCGGCGATAAAAATAAACAACGGGCCGGACGAAATGTATTGCATGTGGTGAATGTTAATTACTATAGAGCAATCGGCGCCAGTTCTCCCTTCTTCTCGCGCATGTATTGCACGAGATCAGACATCGCAAGGAGAGCGATGCCAAGCCGCAGAGAGAGTTGCGCGAGCTCCTCGCCGCGTGCCATGTGGCCGTTTGCTCCGACGATCTCACAGAGAACTCCCGCGGGTGCCGCGCCGGCACAGCGCGCGAGATCGACCGCGGCCTCAGTGTGACCTCCCCGCTCGAGGAGGCCTCCCGCGCGCGCGATAAGACCAGAGACGTGCCCAGGCTTCACGATATCTTCTGCGCGCGAGCGCGGATCGCCGAGGAGTGTTATGGTCCGCGCGCGATCGTGCGCGGAGACGCCGGTTGTGATTCCTTCACGAGCGTTTGCTGAAACCGTAAAGTTCACGCCCGTCCTCTCGGTATTTTCGTGTGATGCCACCATGAGCGGGAGCTCAAGACGTTGTGCCTGGCGCTCCGTCATCGCGACACACAAGAGCCCTCCCCCTTCCTTAATCATGGTCAAAGTCGTCTCCGGCGTCGCCGCTTCCGCCGGAATAAAGAGATCAGCTTCATTCTCACGCTGCGGTCCGTCCACGAGGATTAGCATTTTGCCGCGCCGTGCCTCCACTATCGCCTCGGGGGCAGTGCAGAAGTAGTTGTTCATAGTTTTCGCATAAGAGTGATCATGGCAAGTGCCGCCTCCGCCGCCTCGACTCCTTTGTTTTCCTTCTTTCTCGTCGCACGTTCGAGCGCATCTTCTATGTCGTACACAGCGAGCACCTCGAAGATAATGGGAATCACATAGTGGAGCGAGACATCCATGCATCCACGCGCGCACTCGTGTGCGATCTGCTCGAAGTGGTACGTTTTCCCCTTGAGGATCGCGCCAAAGACGATGAGTGCGTCGTAGCAGCCTTTTTTTGCTAGTCTTTTGGCGACAAGTGGGATCTCCATCGAACCAGGCACTCGGAACGTATCAATGTTCTCGGCCTTCACGCCAGAGTGCTTGAGCGTCGCGATACAGCGCTTCTCGAGCTCGCGCGTTACTCTCTCGCGAAACGAGCTCCCTATAATGCCAATGCGGATGCGTTTGATGTCTTTCATATAAGTCGCTCGACGTATTTCGCCAAAACATCCGTTTCGATGTTCGCTTCGTCTCCCTCCTTCATTACACCTATCGATGTGTTCTCCCATGTGTGCGGAACGATAGAGACGACGCAATCGCGTTTCCCTGCCTCGACGACGGTGAGTGAAATCCCGTTTATCGCGATCGAACCTTTTTCGACTATGTATTTCGAGAGTTTCAGCGGAATGGAGAACCTGAGTACGCGACTGTTCCTTTTGTGTTTGATGTCGAGGAGCGTCCCAATACCGTCGACATGACCCTGCACAATGTGCCCAGCAAGAAACGTACGCGGTGTCGCGGGCAGTTCGAGATTAACGCACGCGCCGCGCTCGAGGCGTCCGAGCGTCGTCCGGTATGCAGTCTCCTCCATAATCTCCGCTCTGAATGCAGATTTCCTCTTGGCCACAACAGTGAGACACACACCGTTCACGGCGACGCTCGCGCCGCGCGTGAGCCGTCGTACAAAAGGAGCGCGCGCTCTTATAGAAATCGCCGACTCTGTTCGCTCGGAGATTGTGCCTGTTTCTGTGATGATGCCTGTAAACATAAAAAGAAAAACCCCTATTCTTCGGGGTTATGCGCACACGCCCAAAATGGGCGGCGTTGTCCTTCTTTCATCCCGACTATACGGTCGGCACTGGAATCTCACCAGTTCGTGCCACTTTCGAAGCTCGCGGGCTATACCGCCGATTGGGAATTCCTCGCCTCGCCGTAGTCTTGACGAAGGCGGGTCACCCAACCCCGAAGGAACGCAATTAGTATATCACTTTACTCGTGAGCCGCCTCCCGGATTTGAACCGGGGACCCCGTCTTTACGAAAGACGTGCTCTACCAACTGAGCTAAGGCGGCTTAGACCCCGCTTATCCTACGGGATTTCTGGATCTTTTCAATTCAAATCTGGAGCCGATGGGCGGAATTGAACCGCCGACCTACTCCTTACCATGGAGTTGCTCTACCCCTGAGCTACATCGGCCTCGCCCGTGGCCGAACTATGGGCCGAGGGCAACTTCGCGATACTATCACGCGACCGGGAATTTTCGTAGCTCTTCGACCATGCTCTTCGTCGACTCGTCGGTGATGTCTTCGGGGGTAATTTTTGTGTCCGTAAAAATTTGATGTTCGAGTTGCCGTCCTACATCCACAAGTCGCTCAAATTCGCTATCTCGATAGTATGGAGTCGTTCCACGCATGTTTTTCGCGTCAAAACGACGTTTGCCCTCAAGCATCCTATCCTTAAGGGGAAGGACGCCATGCGGACCCACTCGTGTGTCTGCGTATTCGGAAATCTTCTGCTCCACGTCGTTGCCAGCAACAATCTGCGGTAATTTTGAATATCCAATGCCATCGATCAGATTAACAACCCTCTCCGGAAGACAGATTTCCTTAGCAATCGCGGGATTAGCAATATGTTGATCTTTTCCATACTTGGCGATGAAGCCTTCTTTCACTTTTTGCCAGTATTGAAGTCCTTCTGGTTCGATAAACTCTGGGAAATATTCAAGGTCCGATTTGATGATATTGCCCATGTCGTGAAAGAGGCACGCGAGTGTTACATCGCGCACATCGACAGACACTTTCGTGCTCTCACATATCATTTTCCCTACCGTTGCCACTCTCAGCTGATGAAGCTGGAGCGACGGCATTATTGTGTATTCCTCGTAGATATTCTGCACTGTCTTCATCTGCCGATTCTAACACTTTGCGCGGTCGAAGGGATTTGAACCCTCGATCTTCCCCGTGACAGGGGGATGTGTTAACCGGGCTACACCACGACCGCATTTTTCCCGTACAGCGTTTCTATTGCCTGAGTAAATAACCTGTATTTACGCACTAAATAGATATCACCGCGCCGTAGATTATGATACATGATCCCATACAATGCAACGCTGTCGTGATGACTCAGCATGAGTTCGTTCCCCCCTTTTTTTCGTTTGAGCGATCCTCCTCGCACGCCATGCTCTCGCAAAAGCTGCAATAGTGCAACAAGAAAATCAAAAGAACCACATGAAAATGCACTTTGCAATATGTGTCGTTTGTTCTTTCTATCTGCAAATTTCAGTTTCTTGAAGTACACACAACCATCCCCATCAAAATAGCCGCGCACAAAATCGCCTAGATACTTTTGAGGAACCGCGGGCATTTTCAGCACCAAGCTCTTTCGAGGACACATCCCCAAAACCAGAAGGTCTGCGTACATTTTCCTGCTTCCCATCTGCAATCGATAGCTTGTTTTTTGGTTGCTATTTTTTCGCGCACGTATGCTGATTTTATTCGACGACCCCGTTGCCTTTCGGATCGCGACAAGAATTTCTCTATCGTTGATGTGGAGCTCGATAAAATGGCCGCCTCGCCTGTTCTTGATCATCGAACCGTCCGCCGCGAAAAATCCGAGCACATAGGCCATCTCTGATGTCCAGTTTGCGAAAAAGTCTTGGTTTAGACTTCGAGGTTTACCCATCAACTCAGCATACAATGACAGTGCATGTTTCTAACCACTTTTCCCCACTTCCATCGAATAGTGTCGGGGGTGGGACTCGGCCAAGAGCTCGCTTTGCCGCCGGTCGCGGCAAAACTCCTTACCACAAGAGTACTTCAAATTTCTCCCACGTAATCCGTGAAGAAATTTTGGTCGCTCCGCCTCTGCCTGCCAGCATGTTCCGGTCTCAACTGCTTTTGTGTCGGGGGTGGGACTCGAACCCACGACCTAGCGCTTATGAAACGCTCGCTCTAACCAGGCTGAGCTACCCCGACCTATCTAGGAGACGATACCAGGTTCCTCTCCCGCTCTCAATAGTGGGTTATAATTTCTTCATGACAAAAAGGTTCTGGCAGCTTGTTCTTCTTTTCAATTCTGTCTTGTGGTTCCTCTCACTCGGATTCCTCACCTACTCTTTCGGAATGCTTCTTGTTGCTTTTGACTGGCGGCAGCTCCTGCTCGCGGCAGCAATATTCACGGCCGTCTCTCTCACCGCGATAGTACTCACTGCACTCGCGCACGACTGAGTAAAAATTGCTCGAGGGGCTCGTTTGTTGTAGGATGGCAAAAGCGGGGTGGAGCAGTAGTAGCTCGCAAGGCTCATAACCTTGAGGTCGCAGGTGCAAGTCCTGCCCCCGCAACAAAATACAAAAAGCCCGGTTTTATGCCGGGCTTTTTGTATTTCTGTCGAGAGGAGCAAAGTGTCTGCACACTTCGCGTCGGGACTTGCAGCCCGGAGCAATGTTTTTGTTTTCGTGAAGCGAAAGGCAAAAACCGCGAGGGCGGGCTGGGCGATTTTTCCGTCGGGAAAAATACGACTAGCCAAGCCTCCCCGCAACACGAAAACTATTCAATATAGCGGAACTCTTTAAAGACGCGACGATAGAGCCCTATCACGCGGCGCACTTCCCGCGCCGAAATCTCGTGCGCCGTTCCCTGGTGCGCGATACGGTTGCGCACTTGGTGCGCGTCCCATGCTGCATCAATAGAGTTAAATTGTGCACGATCGACTTGTTTCATTTTATCGGCAAGCGTCTCGCCCTTGTACCCCTGAATATCAAGAAGCTCGTTCAACATGATGTCAGCTTCAAGAATCGCAAGCCGCCAGCTTTCGGGATTTGAGCTTCCTGATTGCTCTTCGACCTTGTTCCACCGCAATTGCGTTCTCGGAACATCTTCGTGCTTCACCGTACGCTGAGCTGCTGCAAAAAATAACTCTTCGTGGTGCCTAATCTGCCGAACGCGCAACCCGCAATACACGATGAGCGCCAGAAAGGGAATGGAGAGTGCGATCGTAATGAAAGAAAAGGTAAACCACCCCTCAAGAAGCTGCTCATATCCTTCCGGTCCTGCTGAATGCGCAAGAAGCGAGGGCACGTCCCATGCCGCGATGGGCTCACGCAGATTTGCGAAAGGCGAAGAATCGTCAGGGGTCAAAAGCGCGATGACCGTAGCAGGTACCCAGCGAAAAAGAATATCTCCGAGCATCCAGAGCGCGCCGGGGAACGAGTTCGTCAAACTTGCATCTGCCCCTTCCATTGCGCCATTATACTCCCCTCTTACGCTTCTCTTTGTGCCTTCTCAACATCTTCACCAATCGCAAAAAGTGTTTCCTCGGCATTATGTGTTGCGATGATTTGAAATCCGACAGGTAAATCTTTTCCATCACGCTCTACTTTTCCCGAAGGGACTGATAGTGCGGGGACACCTGCCAGATTGACGGGGACGGAAAAAATATCCTCTGCGTACATGGCAAGAGGATCTGCCGTCTTCTCACCGAATTTAAATGCAGGTGCTGGGGTCGTGGGGACGACGATAGCATCCACTTCTGAAAATGCTCGCGCGAACTCTTCTGTAATCGCTGAACGAACCATACGTGCTTTCCGATAGTATGCGTCGGCATAGCCTGCGGAGAGAACGAACGTTCCTAGAAGAATACGTCTTCGAACTTCTGGGCCAAATCCTTGTCCACGCGTCTTGGTATACACGCTGCTGATGTCGTCTGCAGGCACCGATAATCCATAGCGAATGCCGTCGAAACGCGCAAGGTTTGTTGAGGCTTCCGCCGGCATGATCACATAGTACACGGCGAGTCCGTATGGAAGTGTCGGCATTTCGATATCTCGTACGGAATACCCAGCCGCCTTCAACTGCGTGAGTGTTTTCTCAAACTGTTCCAACATATCTTTATTGATCCCCTCCTTGAGAAACGCGCGCGGTACACCGATGATTTTAGGTATATGGTTTGAGGACTTAGGTTCCAGAGCTTTTAGTGAAGTGCTGTCTTTTGGATCATGGCCACGAATGGCTTCAAACACAATTTTTGCATCTTCAATCGTTCTCGTCAGCGGACCTATTTGGTCGAGACTGCTGCCCATTGCCATGAGCCCGAAGCGCGATACGGCGCCATAGGTTGGCTTCATACCGACCAGACCCGTATGCGCCGCCGGCTGCCTGATGGATCCTCCCGTGTCACTTCCGAGTGCGGCAAGTGCTAAGCCTGCAGCAACCGCAGCCGCAGAACCCCCCGACGACCCGCCAGGGATGCGCGTCGTATCAATGGGATTTTTCGTCGGACCGTACGCAGAGTTCTCCGTGGAGCTTCCCATGGCAAATTCGTCCATGTTGGTGCGTCCCAAAAACACCGCGCCTTGGGCTTTCAATTTTTGTATGACGGTAGCGTCGTAGGAGGCGACGTAGTTCTCAAGAATCTTCGATGCCGAGCTTGCTGTTCGTCCTTCTATCAAAATGTTGTCTTTCACGGCCAGCGGAATGCCCGTCAAGGGTTGTGATTTTCCTTGCGCGATCATCTCATCTGCACGCCGCGCTTCCTCGCGCGCACTTTCTTCCCATACTTCCAGATACGCATGGATCTCATCATTGCGTTCACGAATACGCTCCAGATAAGCGTTTGTGAGATCGAGCGCTGAATACTCCTTGGCATCTAATGCCCTCCGTGCCTCCGAAATTGTGAGAATGCTTAAGTCCATGAGTTTATTCCTTCTTCCTGCTCGCTGCCTTCCTGGAAATGACCTGCTTCACGACCACCCGGTTGCCTTCGTGTGCAGGTGCCGCGTCCAAAAGTCTTTCCGTGTACTTTCCTCCTTCGTGGGGATTTTCATCCGCACGCATAACATTTCGCAGTGAAGCCTCCTTTGGCTCGCCGGAGCTTTTAGCGGAGGCAGTCTGTATTTTCTCGACGAACGAGAGAATGTCCGGGATCTCCTTTTCAAGCCTTGCGAGCTCAAGATCGGCAACCTCAAGCCGCGCAAGCTTCGCGAGCGCCTTTACATCCACCTTTGGGGTATTCATTGCCGTATCATACGGACAAATTCAGTTTCTGTCAGTAGCGGCACTTTGAGCGAGCGCGCCCTATCGGCTTTCGAACCAGGATTCTCTCCCGCTATCACCGCGGTCGTTTGCTTCGAGACCGCGCTTGAGACAGCAGCGCCCCGCGCTCGAAGCTCCTGCTTTGCCTCGTCGCGCGACATGGACGTGAGTGTGCCGGTCAAGACATATGTTTTCCCGGCAAGTGTGCCGAAAGATTTTGCAGTTTTTGAATACGCAGGATTCGTGATCGTAAGAACTTTTTTCAACCGCTCGACAAGCTCTCGGTGACGTTTCGCCGCAAACCACTCCACCGTCGTCTGGGCGACGATCGGCCCTATGCTCTCGATCTTCATAAGCTCGTCTTCTGTCGCTTTTGCGAGCGCGTCAAGCGTACGAAAATTTTGCGCAAGAAGAATAGCCGTCTCCTCCCCCACCTGCGGAATGGAGAGCCCCACTATCAGGCGCGCAAGCTCCACCGTGCGCGCCTTTTGGATCGCCGCGATGAGTTTTTTTGCCGAGATCTCAGCAAACCCTTCGAGAGGGAGCACATCGCCTTCGGTGAGAGTAAAAAGCTCGTCGTAGTGCTGGACAAGATTTTCTTCCAAAAGTTGATCAATCGTGCGCGGACCAAAGCCTTCGATATCGAGTGCGTGCTTGCCAACGAAATTGTGGAAACGACGTCGCACGATCGCGAACGAATCTTTGTTGACGCATCTCCACGCGGAAGCCCCAGGGACCCGCTCGATCGCACCGTCTCCCCCGCACTCCGGTACGTGTTGCGGCCACGTATATGCTTTCGTTCCTTTCGGACGCAGTTCTTTCACGACACTCACGATGTCTGGTATCACATCTCCTGCTTTTTGCAGAACAACGGTGTCGCCCACACACACGTCGAGCCGCTTGATCTCATCCTCGTTGTGAAGTGTCGCGCGAGAAACGACAGTGCCTGCGACCGGGACAGGTGTCAGGTGCGCGACCGGCGTGAGTACCCCCGTGCGTCCCACTTGCAAAACAATGCGCTCTACAGTAGTCGTCACTTGCTCGGCGGGAAATTTCAGTGCGACGGTGAAGCGCGGAGCCTTGCCTGTGTAGCCGAGTACACGCTCGTATTTCTTTTCATTCACCTTCAAAACGACACCGTCGACCCAGTAACCCTGCTTACGCCCCTTTTTCTTCCACTCTTCCCAGTATCTGATGGCTTCATCGATATTTTTTGCATGCTCGTGGTACGGATTCACCTTAAGCCCTAGTTCTTGCATATACTCAAGTTCTTCGACCTGTGTCTCCGGAAATTTCTCGCTTGTCTGCGCGACATCGTAAATGAAAGCATCGAGCATACGACTCGCGGCGACCTTCGGATCGAGCTGGCGAATGGATCCCGCCGCCGCATTGCGAGGATTCGCGAAAGGAGGCTCGTCTTTCTTTGCGCGGGCTTTATTGATGCGCTCGAGCTCCTTGGCACTCATCCACACTTCGCCTTCGACAACGATGTCGATAGGACGTGTGAGTGAGAGTGGGATCGATTCGATTGTCCTCACATTGTGCGTTACGTCCTCCCCAACAGCACCATCTCCCCGCGTCGCCGCAGTCTTGAGAATACCTTTTTCATAATCGAGTACGATCTTGAGGCCGTCTATCTTGAGCTCGCACACATAGGTAGGCTCCACATCACCAAACTCGGGCTTTAAAAAACGCTTCACGCGAGCGTCAAACTCTCGAGCTTCTTCCGCCGTAAACGCATCGTTGAATGACCACTGCGCCACTTTATGTCGCACCTTTTTAAACCCAGGTAATGCCTTCCCCGCAACACGCTGCGAGGGAGAGTCAGGGGCAATGAGCGCCGGATACTTCTCCTCGAGCTCGGTGAGCTCGTGCTTCAGCGAGTCGAGCGCCGCCTGCGATATCTCCTCCTTATCGTAAACGTGGTAGAGAGCGCGGTAGCGATTTATCGCGTTTTTTAACTTATTGTAACGGTCTCGAACCGACGCGGAAATCATCCTGATAGTATAGCGTCCTCCGTCTGAAGTTGTCAGTGTCAGTCTTCGGTCTCAGTTCTGACAACTGATACTGGGAACTGAGATGCTAGTAGCGAAGCTCAACTGATCTCTGCAATACGCGCCCGGCTGTCGCGATTGAACCACATTCTCGACTGAAACCGTCTGCGTGGACGATCGTCAGAATCGCTCCGCTTGGCGCGAGCGATTTATTCACGGAGACATTTACGCAATAGCCGTTGGATTCGTATTGGAACGTGAGCGTCCCCAAAAGCGGTGGCGGTGGCGGTGGCGGTGGCGGATCTTCTCCCGAATCATACTCGGCCGTCGGTGGTGTAAAGTTCGCCGTCCATCGCGCCACGTTGGAGAATCTCACTTCATCAATCCATCCATTCCAGTAGTACGGAATAGGCGCATAACCATTATGCCCAATTGATACTGGGGCCGCTATATCGAGCATGGCGAATGAACTCGCTGCACTGTCTACGGCCACACCGTCCAAGTAGAGCACCTGACTATTGCCGTTCTTCACAAATGCGGCATGATGCCAGGTGTTTGGAGAGACCGTGCCACCAGTCAACTGCCACCGATACGCTCCGCTTTCATAGTACTGAGCAAATAATTGTGCGCCGTTAATAGCGATACCGTACCCGTGATTTCCATCAGAAGTCTGCTGATAGAGTATCGCATGCTGTCCTGTGACCGTTGTCGTCCGAAACCACGCATCAATAGTGAACGAATCAGTGTTGAACCAATCTGTGCTATCAGGAATAGTGAGATAATCGCCACTTCCGTCAAACAGCGCGCTCGCGCCGCCAAACTTGCTCTGCGCAGTATCAATTTGGGCATTTCCCACCGCAGTAACAGTATGCGCAGAAGACGATGAATCAGTAAGCGTTGTCGAGGTGTCTGCTCCATCCGCGTGAAGTAGCAATTTAGTATTTCCGTCATTACCTCCTATTGCGTTAACTACGGTTATCCAAAAGCAAAACACCACGATGACTGCAAGTGCCATTTTCATCTGCCGTGGACGCACTACGTGCTTTGATTTAAAAAGAAAAATGCTCATAGGTATTCTTATTCATACGTTACCGGGATCGTTTGACCATTGCACGTAATCTCGTCAGGCGGTGTCGCACCCGAGAAGAGCTCGTGCCGTATGTCCCAGTAGAGTGCACATTCGGCACCAGAATCCGCTGCATAAAATGCATGCTGGGAATCGCGGCCGATCGAGGAGAGGATGAGCTCTTTCTGAACGATGCCGAATATCGAGGTACCGAGTGCGAGCACGATTGAGGAAATGAGCGCCGCAAGGAGCAAGGTAAACCCATGCTCGCCGGGGCGCGGATAGGACATACGTCCATATTTTTGTTTCGTGCTTTGTGTCTCGTGCTTTTCCATACGTTATGCGCCACTACCATCATCGACCCACCGATAGAGATTCTCTGAGATCGTGATCGAGCGACTCTGGTAAGAGCCGGTCTGCCATGAGACGGTCACCGATACGCGGATCTCCTGCGGCGTTCCTCCTTCCTCTCTGACAGTTGCAGCTTCGACCGTGCGCGTGAAGCGTGTATCCGTCCATCCCGTACCGTACCCGTAAAAGGTACTCGTGGGATCGGTCTGTACCGGAGGACACGTGCCACTGGAACAAGCTACCTCATCAATATAATCATTGAGCGTGTTGACGATAAAAGGCGCCTCGATCGGAATGTTCTCTAAGAGGTCGGTGGGTGTCCCAAATGCCGTTGCGAGAATGTTATGGTCGCGTACATGACGTACCGTCTCGATCGCTTCCTGCGCGAGGTGAAACGCGGTGATTTGATCGCGTGCGTAGTATGCAGCCGCGAGGCTTTTTGAGATGAGGGTCATTGGCGCTACGATCGCGATCGTAAGAAGCGATATCGCAACCAGTGTCTCAATCAGGGTAAATCCACGCATGTATTTCATAGGTCGAGAACTCGTTGCACAGCAGTGGCCTGGATCGCGAACGTTGTGCTCGTTCTTGCGTCACGAGCTCCTGCTGTACCCTTCAATACAATCACAACTTTAGGCTGAATGTGCGCTGGGTCCGCTGCCCCACGCGCCGTTCCAACGGCATAAAATTCCAGATTATCGATAACCACGTCTGGTGCGGTTACAGCTATCCCATCGTCAGCACTTCCTGTTTCCGACTTGTAAATACGACCAATGCCGTTTTCGTCTTCCGCAAACCAGTAAATCCACGTGTCGCCGGAAAGTGCCTTGAAGGCTAATATTGTCCCCTCTTCGCAGTCCATCGCCTCTGAATAGGGTGGGCCGCCGCAGTGATAGTCGGTGCCCATTCGAATCGAACGGACCATGCCGTCAAGAGCAATATTCAGGTTATTCATTACTGACTGTAAGGATTGAGACTTGCGGTTTGCACTGACGAGAGAAAGTAACGTCGCGGTTGAAACGAGCATCACAACAGCAAACAGACCCACCGCTACAATCATCTCGACGAGCGTAAAGCCGCGCTCGTGGATGTTGGGACTCTTTTTGCGTTGCAACGTTTCCTTCATATCATTCAACGGATATCTGCCCCGTTACCTCAACTACTACGCTCGCTTCGTCCCCGCGCGGAGACGCGACAACGATACGTGCGCTGTCATGCAAACTGCCGGGAAAGAGCACGCCCGAGACGCCGTCGGCACTAATATACGCATCTGGTTCTGGACGCTTGAACACAATATCGAGCTGCGTGATTGATGTGCATGTATCTATATCTGCCCCCGCGGGCGCGCACAGCTTCGATATGAAATATCCACGCCCAATCGCGTAGGGAGAGGGAGACACCTCCTCATCCACCGACCATAAGCCGTCAGCATCTACGTCACCGAAGAGGCTGTACGACATTGTGCTCACCGTATCAAAGTGTAGCCCATAACCGACGTCAAAGTTCCCCGACCCGAATTGACGCACTGAGATACCGTATACTTGCGCTTCTCTCATAGACAGGGCGACATCATAGGCAAGGTTCTCAAGAAGGATCACTCCTCCAAATTTGTTGTTGTTTGCGAGCATTAAGGCCGTAATAATCGTAAGAATCCCGGTTACAACGAGAAGCTCTATCAGAGAAAACCCTTTCTGACCCTGTGCCTCCATCATACGCCAAAAGTGAAAAGTACGATGCCATACATATTTGAAATCCATATGATGAACGTCGCCGCTATAAGAAACGGACCGAACGGTATTTCACTTTTCATTGTAAACCCCCAATGGAGTTTCGACGAAGTCCCCGTGGGGGTAAGCCGCTCTTGTATGCGCTTCCACAATGAGGTTGAAAAAAACAAAAGGGGAAGACTTGCAAGAGCTCCGATAATAAATGCCAGGAGGAGGGCCTGAAGCCCCGCCGTAATCCCAAGAAGCCACCCCATGGCGAGTGCAAGCTTCACATCTCCAAAACCCATCCAAGCTCCACGAGATGCAAACCAAATCGCGAAAAGCGGAAATGATACAGACGGCCCCGCGAGGAGCAGGACAAATGCGCTTTCGGTGGAACTGCCGTACGCTATCGCAGCGAGGGAGCTCATAAGAGAGAGGCCCGCAGCAGCGTATACCCATGCGTCAGGTATGATAGTGTGGCGAAAATCGTATACCGTAATTGCGATGAACAGAGCGGCAATCGGGAGCGCAAGAACGCGAAAAACAAGAAGGAGTGGGGCTCCTCCGATGAGCGCGAATATCACTCCCGTACTTACTTCCACGAGCACGTACTGCATTGAAATTCTGGCTCCACATGCCCGACATCGGCCGTGAAGGAATATCCACGAGAAAACGGGCACCAGATCGTACCAAGAGATCACTTTCCTACACGCGCCACACGCGCTTCGCCCCGTCAGAGCCTGCTTCCCCCACCGGAGAATGAGAACGTTGAGAAAACTCCCGATTGCAAGTCCAAACAAGCCAAACACAAACATTGTGAGCATTGTCTTGAATTATACCTTGTGAAAGAGAGCCTTCCCTTGTGAAAAATGTGGGGGGGGACATTACTTCCCTCCGATACATACACAAAACACCGCGTACATCGCGGTGTTTTGTGTAGTGCATTCACGTATAGACTCTACGGAGAGATACAGTAGACCACCTCATCGGCAGCCCCCGCGAGAGCATTACAGTTCGTAGCGCCTCCGTTGATCGTGACAGCTTGATCAGCATCGTTGTCGCCGATGAGAGGACCTGTCTGGCCTGCGACCTCCAGGATCGCTCCGAGGTAGTAGCCAGTTCCACTCCCGGTCTGTACATATCCATAGGCTGCAGTGCCACCTCCCGGATCTGTAGGAATGACCGAAATATAGTTCGGAGCAAGAGATGAGAGCGCCGCGGGATACCCAACCGCCGCATTTGAGTCGTAGAAGAGCTCGAGTGCAAGCTGAAGCTGTTTAAGATCAGATACACGCCGTGCATCACGTCCCTTCTGTCGTGCGCTGTTGAGAGAAGCCAAAACAACCGACGAAAGAATACCAATAATCGCAATCACTACGAGTAATTCAATAAGCGTAAAACCTTTGTTTCTCATATGGGGACATTGTAGCGCATGTTCCCGCTTTTCAAGGAGGGGGTGTGGATAGCGTCATGCCTCGCCAGCACCCTAAAAACCTGCCGCAATATTATAGATAGGGATAAGAACGGCGGCGAGAAGCGTGGCGACACCGACCGCAAGCGCGATAATCATGAAAGGTTCTATGAGACTGACGAGAGTGTCTACGGCGTTGTTGACCTCTCGCCGATAGTAACGCGCCATGGTGTCGAGGATTTTTCCCATGTTTCCCGTCTCTTCTCCGATCTTGAGCATCGCGACGACGATCCCTGGAACCTCAGGGTGTTTGCGAAGTGCCTCGGAGACTGGCATACCTCCTTTGACGTCCGTTGTCGCCGCTTTGAGGATCTTTTCATAGACAGGATCGCCGACGACCGAGCTCGTTACTTCAAGTCCTCGCAAAATTTGTACGCCACTTTTGAGCATTGTTGCGAGGTTGTCCGAAATGCGCGAAAGGAAGAGTTTTTCATAAATGCCGCCGATAACGGGTATTTGCATCCTCGCACGGCTGAACATTTCGCGTCCTGTAACGGTTTTTGAGTATCGATATAAGAACACGCCAGCGACCACAAAGAGAACTCCGAGCAGGAGAACATATCGAACAAGAAAATCGCTCGCTCCGATCACGATTCGCGTATAAATCGGAACGTCTTGTCCTATCTCCTCAAGGATTACTGAGAGGTTTGGGATAACGAGCGTCAACATGAGGCCCATGACAGCGATAAAAGTGATCGTTATGAATGCCGGATAAATGAGCGCGTTGTGCGCCTTTTGCGTCACTTCGTAGTTACGTTCAAGGTAGTCGGCAAGATATGCGAATGTTTCATCCAACTTTCCAGCTTCCTCGCCTGCACGTACCATGTTGACGTAAAAGGTGGAAAATACGTCTGGCTGGCGAGAGAGCGCAGACGATATGGTCGCGCCACTTTGAATGTCGTTCGCGACCGCGGAGAGCTTTTCACCCAAGAAAGGAGTACGCGCCTCTGATGCGAGAAGACGGAATGCGTGCAAAGCCGACACCTGCGCCTCGAAAAGCGTCGTAATCTGTCGGCTGACCATTACGACATCAGAATTGGTAACGTGTTCAAAGAACGAAACTCTGTTCCAGGAAGAACCCTTCGGTGCCTGAGGATCAATCGAGGAGATGACAAGATTCCGGCGCTGAAGAGCCGCGATCGCCACGTCAATATTTACGGCGTCGATAGTTCCCTGCCGCTCTGCTCCCTCTGCGTCCAATGCGCGGTATGTGAAAAGTGCCATACAATTAGTAGTTCGTGGAACGTAGAACGTAGAACGTAGGAAACTGCTGGAAGACAATGTTCATGGTGTTTGTATGTTTTTACTACTGACTACGTGCTACGAACTATGTTCTAAAGTAGTTTCTGCAGTATGTTTGGATTCAGGGAGTACTGGTACGCACTTTCAACGCTGATTTCTCCACGCGCCACAAGCTCTGCAAGCGAATGGTTCAGATCAATCATGCCTTCCGAAGAGCTCGTCTCGATAACTGTCGGAATCTCGTGTGTACGACGCTCACGTATGAGATTGGCGATAGCCTTATTGTTGATGAGGAGTTCGTACGCAGGGATAAGTCCTCCCGAGACACGCGGCACAAGTCGTTGACTGAAGATTCCCGCCAAAGAAGCGGCGAGCTGTAAGCGTATCTGATCCTGCTGTGCAGACGGAAAGGTGTCAATGATGCGGTCAATCGTTTGCGCCGCATTGTTTGTATGGAGCGTCGAGAACACGAGGTGGCCCGTCTCCGCCGCAGTAACGGCCGCAGCCATTGTTTCAGGCCCACGCATTTCCCCCACCAAGAGTACGTCGATGTCTTGTCGAAAGGCGGCTTGGAGCGCAGTCCCAAAATCCTTCGTGTCGGTGCGCACCTCACGCTGGTCAACTAGTGATTGTTTTGGTTCATAGACGTATTCAATAGGATCCTCGATCGTAACGATATGCTCCATGCGCTCTGTATTGATGAGCTCGATCAAAGCTGCAAGTGTCGTTGTCTTCCCTTGGCCGACAGGTCCCACGATGGGGAAGAACCCTTGGGACTTGCGGGCAAATGTAGCGAGAATATCGGGAAGGTTTAATTCTTGAAGTGTGCGTATCTGCTTTGGGATTAAACGCAAAGCAATCGCTACCGAGCCGCGCTGGAAAAAGGCATTTCCGCGGAAGCGGACCTGCTCTTCCCCTTCATAGGCAAAATCAATCTCTTGGTCAGAGATAAACTTCTTCTCCCGCTCGGATGTTAGGAGAACCTTTACAAAGCCTGCAGTATCTTCGTGGGTCAGCACGGGCTCCTTCAGCATCGGGGTCAAGGAACCTGCGACGCGGATCGTGGGATGCGCTCCTGTGGTGAGATGCAAATCGGACCCTCCTTCGTGAGCGAGGACGTTGACGTATTTTTTCAGTGTCGTTGCGTAGTCCATGCCGTTCAATAAAGAGTGCCGCGGTCCGATAAGAAAAACGCGCGTTTCGAATCCGGATGCGGGCTCTACTCAATTATATCCCCAAAATTGCAACACACACCCGCTTTTCAACACATGTGAGGAAACGCCAATCTCCTGGCGCTGCGGTTCAAGCACCACGCTTTTTCGCGATCTCCTCGCCAACAACGCTCACGACCTCCGACGGGATCATGCTCGCCTTTACGATATATCGGTCAACTTCAATTTCCTCTGCCCTCCCCTTCTCTGCATCGTTACTTTGATTCGTAAGCGCGATGAGCGCTGCGCGGGGCACAAGCTTCTCTTTTTTGATAGCCTCAAGGAGAGCAAAGCCGTCCTGCTCCGGCATGATAATATCGAAAACAACTGCATCGGCGGAGAATCCCTCGTGAAGGAATGAGAGCGCATCGGAGACTGAAACACACGCCTGCACAACGTACCCTGATGCAGAGAACTTCATGCTGTACATGTCGACAAGAAATTTATCGTCGTCCACAAAAAGTATATTTCCTTTTGGTTCGTTTGTCATACCGTGGTCGCTGAGTCTTGTTTCTTCTTCTCTTCTTCCGCTGCCCTCTCAATCTCCTCGTCACCAGCAAGCAGAAGACTGGAAAGTGAGTTGACTTCCGAGAGTGGGACTTTCTTTTCGAATGCCTTCAACATAGCATCTTCTCGCATCGTGAGCATTCCTTGTTTACGCGCGGCCTCCCAAATGCGCGATTCAACCGGATTATCGAGAATAATGCGCTCAAGCTCTGTCGATGTTTCCAAAACCTCAAACACCGCCATGCGACCGCGAAGGCCTGTCACCGAGGTCTGGGTACGCGTAGGTTCCCATACACTCTTTGGGATCTTAAAGCGATACTGCGGGGGCAAGGAGGCAAGCTGAGCGTCAATCGCCTTTCTGTCGCTTGGAGACAATTCCACCTCCTTCCCGCTCCCCTCGGCGAGGGTGCGTACGAGCCTCTGTGCGATAGAGAGAATGAGTACGGGAGAAATAAGATACGGTTCAACACCCATGTCGATGAGGCGCGGGATGGTTCCGACCGCGTCGTTCGTGTGAATGGTCGAAAGCACGAGGTGCCCAGTGAGCGCCGCCTGAACTGCCAACTTCGCGGTTTCCGCATCGCGGATCTCACCCACCATGATGATGTCCGGGTCCTGGCGCAGCGTCGTTCGGAGACCGGTAGCGAAGCTGTATCCAATTTCAGGTCGCACCTGTGACTGAATGACGCCTTCTACGAAGTACTCCACTGGGTCTTCGAGCGAAAGGACATTTTTGTGTTCACGATCCATTTCGGTGAGCATTGAGTAGAGCGTTGTTGATTTACCGCTTCCCGTGGGGCCGGAGATCAGAATGAGACCGTGCGGACGCTTGAGCCCTTCCCGAACAAGCCGCAGATTTCTGTCCGAGAGTCCGATTTTGTCGAGAGAAATAAATCCCTGTTCGCGGTCAAGAATACGAATCACGATCTTCTCTCCATAGTACGCAGGGAACGTCGAGACGCGAAAGTCGACCTCGCGCCCGTCGACCGAGGCAGAGAAACGACCGTCCTGAGGCTTACGTTGCTCATCGAGGCGGAGACTCGCCAACACCTTAACGCGCGCGACGAGGGGGCGGTGCGTGTTAAAAGGAAGCATCACGCTCGTGTGAAGGTCACCGTCGACTCGATACCGAATCCGGACACCATGGGTCTGTGGTTCGATGTGAATGTCGGAAGCCCCGCCGTCAATAGCATAGCGCAGAATGGTTGAAACAATCTTGATCGTTGGCGCGTCTTCTTGAATGGTGGTGCGACCCACTTCTTTTTGTTTCTTCGCAAGGATGGAGGAATCGTCAAGATCGAGGAGCGGCGAAGAGTCGACATCCGCATGCACCTTCTGCTGAGAGTGCTCGGTTTGCATGTCGGTGACCGCCCTATCCACCTCGCCCCCAAGCCCGTGGTACATCTTGAGAACGCGCTCAAAATCTTCTTGAGATATTTTGAACACCTTGAACGGCATTCCTGTATTGCGCGCGATAAAGTTGAGAGCGTCAAACCCGCGTATATCATCCGGATCAACCATCCCAACTTCAAGCACCCCATCTTCCACTGAAAGAGGTGCGAGTTTGTAGTGTTCTGCCGATTCTTCGGGAACGTACCGCAAGACATCGTACGAAATCTTGCTGTCGCCTATTGAGCGTACCGGAGTGTCAGGCGTAGTGGCGTTCGTGTCTTGAACGGTCGTATCTGTCGGAGGAGGCATATGGCCTCAGGGTAGCTGCGGTGAAAGCGGCTGAGTATTTGCACTTTGTGTACTCGTAGCTATCACTCCCCTAGGGTCACTCCGACCGGGAACATACGGAGCGAATGGATTCGGACGACCAACGGGTTCCGGAATGATCTGAGTACCGAAGTCTATTAATCGTGCAAACGAAGGGTCCGAAAAAATCGTGCCGGAGAGTGATACTGCCCGAAGCTGGAGGAGCGTATCGACGAGATCTCTTTCTTCGGATATCACGCTTGCCCCCGTAGCGCCTTCCGAAGTAAGTATTGTGTTTGGCGATCCGTCTCCCGAAAAAAGCGTCCACCACGCCACGAGCGCGATAGAAAGGCCTATCCCTGCGAATACGTACGTCCTGTGTGCTGAGAAAAAGTCTCTCATATCATTTATTTGAGCCAATACGTACGTATCGTTATGTCGTACCGATAGTTTGGCTCGCCCGTAGCCTGGGCACTGGTGATGCGCTCCAAGGTCAGAGAGACAAGGTCAACGAGTCGTAAGCTCGACTCTAGGTCGCCGAGAAATGCATTGAAGTCGCCGTAGGTTCCTTGTGTTCTGAATTTCAATGTGAGCGAATCGTACTTCTGCCGACTCCCACCTCCCGCCGCGATAGTGCCGGGGGCGCTTTCCGTACTTGTGGGTTCCGAGATAACGACATTTTGCAGCGCCATATTGTAACGTGCGGCGAGGTTATCAAGGTCGAGGACAAGACGGACATTGTCTACGTGATCGGGAAGCAGCTTCTGAAGTCGCCCCAGGTCTGCGGGATTAAACGTATTGTATCGCGAAAGAAGCGATTGTTTGATTTGCTGTAATTCTGCTGCCTTTTCGAGTGCTTCATTGTACTGAGCAATCTGCACCTCAAGCGCGCGAACGGTGTCAAAACGCGGCTGCGTGTACGAGAAAAAGATTCCGCCCGCGAGCAGAAGTCCTGTTATTGCAAAAATAGTTCTTACCATAAATATTATTGCTGTATCCCCGTCGACGGCGTAGATGTTCCTGCGGCACCGGGTTCGGCAACGCCACCAAATGGCGACGTGGGCTGCTGTTGCTGAGGTTGTTGCTGTTGTTGGACCGGCACCGCCGTTGCTACCGTCCCCTGTGCATAATTGATCGCCGCGGGATTGATTTGCGCAACAAGACTAAAATTTACTCCTTCAGCCCTGCGGTCTATATCGGAAAATATTGGGCTCACGACCATCCCTCCCTTCGAGAATAGATCCGCCTGCAGTGCAATCGCGTTCACACTTGCGGCAATCCCCTTCATTGAGATCTTCAAGTGCTGTGCATCGGGGGTGTCGAAACTGAGCGACGAAAATGAGATTGTCCCGATCGTAGTCTGCTCAAGCATCTTGAAGAAAGCAGTGGGGGCTACATGCTTGCCCAGAACTTCACCCGCGGCACGCATGCGATCATCGAGCCGAGTAAGCTCATGTATGAGCGATGGCTCAAATGCAGCTTTCGCCCGTTCGAGCTGGTCGGTTTTTGATGCGGCACTCGCTTCCAGGTACTCAGCATAGAGAAAGACACCTGCTGCGAGCGCACCAGAGGCAACGAACAACACGAGCGAGACGAGCGAGAAAAGCTCCGACCCCCCTCGCCTGCGAGCACGATTCTGCCCGATTGCTGTAGGAATCTCGTGCGGTATGAACGTTTGTTGTGCGCCGGTTTCCATGATGAAAATCTAGTTACTTTTGAGCTTCCGCAAAACCAAGCCGACCGCAACCGCAAACCCGGGTCCGATTGTCCTCAGAACATCTGCTAGGAATGCCGGTGTTTCTGTGCGGGCAAACGGATCGGCTATGATGACATCGGCACTTAGAGACTCTTTTGCATGCTGCGAGAGACCGGGCAGAGACGCGCCACCACCTGCCAAAACTACGTGCGATACGTTTTTGTTGTATCGCTGCCCGTAACTCAATAGTACCCGATTCATCTCGGAAAAGAGACGGCTTAGTGTTGATAACAGAGCCGTTTTTATCCGATCGTTCTCGTCGGCCGAATAGGCGCTTGAGTCCTGAAGGCCCCGTTCACGTTTGATGCGTTCCGCTTTTTCAAAATCCCAGTTGAGCGAGCGCGCCAAGGTCTCGGTCATGTGTTGGCCGCCATGTGTAACAAGGTGCGTAAGTCGCACGATACCCCGCTCGACGATATACATCTTGGTCGTTGCTGCGCCGAGGTCAACAACCAAAACAGGCGCAATGCCGTGCGTAAGCGAAGAGCGCACCGCGCTGAATATTTCGATCTCAAAAAATTCCGCACGGATGCCGGTTGTTTCCATGATTGTGCGATACGTGTTCACCGTGTCGTTGTGGATCGCAACGAGGAGCACCTCTTGCCCGACCTGATGAGTCCCCGTTACTTTCTCTTCTTTCTCTATTCGATCAAATGCGCTCTTTTCTCCCTCTTCTCTTGGAATGACAAACCAATCGAGCGTAACTTCGGAGATTGGCATCGGGATGTATTTACGCGCCTCAATGGGAACCATCCTTTTTAAGGATGTCTGGTCAACTTTTGGGAATTCGAGCACTGAGATGAGGCTCGAAGAGAAGGGTATCGAGACTCCTCCAGCGTTCGCCGTTACATTCGCCTCCTTCATCAGGTCGATAAGTGCCTCCGCCGTTTTCTCAGGCGTGAGCTTCACAACCTTCCCGATCGGTTGACCGCCATAAGGACCGAGAGCAATTTCTCCGTAGGTTTCGAGCACGGCAACGCCACGTGAAGAGCGCATTTGTACGATTTTTGCTGAGCTTGCCCCGATGTCGATTCCTAGCACGCTCCCTTCGCCCCGTGTCGCAAACGCCGAAGAAAGCAAGTCCCCAAGCTTGCTTAAAAGTTCCATGTCGACACATTATATCACCGTTAATGTCTCTGGTTACGTCCCTTTGTCAATTTTTGCGGCGAGGATGAAGTCGTTGACCGACAATCCTTTTATCGCGTGAGTGGAGAGCGAGACGCCGACATGCCCCCACCGCAAATCGATATCTGGATGGTGGCCTTCGGATTCCGCGATCTCGCTGATGACATTGGTAAATTCAATCGCCTGTTTCCAGTTTTTGAATGTGAACACGCGACCGATCTTCTTTGTGTCTTCAGACAACTGCCATGCCGGCACGTCTTTCATGAGTGTTTCCGCCTCTTCCCTCGTGAGTGGGTCCACCCCTCCTTCGCAGGGTACGCAATGCTGTTCAACCAAATTCATGCAAGAATTGTAGCATCATGGGTGTCTTATCGATACTCGAAACGCTTTTTGAAACGATACTTCCTGAGCGCGAACGCACGCGTCGCACGCGGAGGCGCACACTCGATGATATTCCACTTGCTCCCGAATCGCACGACCTCCTCGGCACACACATTACGACCTTGATGAACTACCGGAGTAGCGCCGTTCAAGATCTTGTTCGCGCTCTCAAGTACGATGGCTCGACGCACGCCGCGCGTCTCGCTGCAGCACTGCTCGCGGATTACCTTTCGGAAGAGCTCGCGTCGAATGCGACCTTTTCAACGCGTAAAACGCTCATCGTTCCCGTTCCCCTGCACAGAGCCCGAGCACGCGAACGCGGATGGAATCAGATTGCACTCGTCTTAAAAGAGCTTCCGGAAGAGTTTCAGGGCGGAGCGCGCGCCACGCTCGCGCCAGAGGTGCTCGTGCGCGAACGTGCGACCAAACCGCAAACGCGACTCCCGCGCAGTGAGCGGCTCTCCAACGTCGCAGGCGCCTTTGCGTGCGCCGACCTGCCTCGCGTACGCAACACACACATCGTTTTGATCGACGACGTTACGACCACCGGAGCCACGCTCGCAAGCTCCGCTACACCTCTGCGGCGCGCAGGCGCCACGGTAACCCTCCTCGCACTTGCCCGTGCGTAGCCTTGCAGCGCCCTCCGTAGCTTCATGCGAAGGATGGGACGAAGCGAGACTCGCGCGAGCGTAGTATGATACGAAAATGAATCCCGTTAGAAATCGCGGACGCACGATGTACCGATTCTATGAGATGGTCGGGCTTATAAGCGCTAATAAAGTAGGGCGCGGCATGCCAAACTTGTCCGCGTCCTATTTCTAACGGGATGAAACTCGGCACTCCTTTGCAACCCTCCGCGATAAGAATCCTTTTGCTCGGAAGCGGCGAACTTGGGCGCGAGGTCGCGATTGAGGCAATGCGACTTGGGTGTGAGGTGATCGCGTGCGACCGATATGAACACGCGCCCGCTCAGCAAATCGCGCATCGCTACTATGTCTTCCCCATGCTCGACGGCGCAAAGATCCGCGAGGTCGTCGAGAAAGAAAAGCCCACGTTTATCGTCCCAGAAATTGAAGCAATCGCGACCTCGACGTTGGTCGAGCTCGAGCAAGAAGGCTGGACGGTCATCCCGACCGCGCGCGCAGCGCGTCTCACCATGGATCGCGAAGGCATCCGTCGACTCGCTGCAGAAGAATTGAAACTACCCACCTCCCCGTACCATTTCGCCTCAAGTTTGGATGAACTCAAGAAGGCGGCAAAAGACGTGGGCTTCCCCTGCTTCGTGAAGCCCACGATGTCGTCCTCAGGGCATGGGCAAAGCAAGGTGGATTCTGAAAGTAGACTCGAGCAAGCGTGGAACTTTGCAAACGAAGACAGCCGCGCAAAGACAGGCAGAGTTATCGTGGAAGGCGCGATCGATTTCGACTATGAGATCACGCTTCTCACGGTGCGTCACGCAAGCGGCACAAGCTTCTGTGAGCCCGTCGGGCACGTACAGATTGCTGGCGACTATCGCGAAAGCTGGCAACCGCATCCAATGACGGAGACTGCGTACAAGAAAGCTCAAAATATCGCGAAGAAAATCACCGATGCACTCGGTGGTCGTGGCATCTTCGGCTGTGAGCTTTTCATCAAGGGCGACGATGCGTGGTTCTCAGAAATTTCTCCGCGCCCGCATGATACCGGCATGGTCACCCTTGTCTCGCAAACAATGAGCCAAATGGAACTCCACGTGCGCGCGATTCTCGGCCTCCCTATCCCCTCGATCCCCTGCCGCCCCGGCGCCTCGCACGCAATCGTAGCCCTCGGCGATATGCAAAACCCAGTGTACGAAGGAGTTGACGAAGCCCTCAAAATCCCTGGTACGTGGGTGCGCATTTTCGGCAAGCCCGAGGTGAAAGACCACCGCCGCATGGCAGTCGTTCTCGCGATCGCCGACTCGGTAGAGGAAGCACGAAAAAAAGCCGCCAATGCCGCTTCTCACATTACAGTCGTTGAGGGTTAGGCTTTCGTGATGTTGTCGAACTCTTTTGGCGTGAGAAGTTTTTTCGCGAGTACGACTTCGCGCAAGGTCTTGCCACTTGCGACAGATTCTTTCACACATTCGGCTGCAGCGTCATAGCCGATCTCAGGATTTAAAAGTGTTGCGTAGGCAGTCGAGCGCTCAAGGTGTTCCTTGATACGCGGCTTGTTCGCCTCAACTATAGACACACATTTGATTGCGAATTGCTCGATCATTTCCTGCGAAAGTTTGAGTGATTCAATGAGGCGATCGCTGATAACGGGCATCATAACGCCGAGCTCGAGTTGACCGCCTTCGACCGCGTGCTCGATGGTAAGGTTGTTGCCGGAAACAAGATAGTAGAGCTGGGAGAGTGCTTCGGGCAACACAGGATTCACCTTGCCCGGCATGATGCTCGAGCCAGCCTGTAGCTCGGGGAGTATGATCTCGGCAAAGCCACCCTTGGGTCCTGAACTCAGGATTCGGAAGTCTCCTGCGATCTTTCCGAGATCAGCGCAGAGGGCGGTGAGTGCTTGCGAGACAACGAGAAAGTCCGTAACACTCGCGGTCTGGGACATGAGGTTTTTGGCAGGACGCACTTTGAGTTTTGTGACCTTTTGCAATTCGCGATACAAATGTTTCTTATATTTTGCCGAAACGTTTACCGAATTGCCCACCGCACTGCCGCCGAGACTCAGTTCGAACAAATATGCTTTCGCTTCGCGCATCCCCGTCCTTCGACGCTTTAGGGTCTCCGCGTATGAGGCGAATTCATCGCCGAGCGTCATCGGCACGGCATCCTGCATGTGCGTGCGCCCGAGCTTCACGATACGCGCGAATTGCTTTGCTTTTTTTTCAAAGGCTACGATTAGCATGCCGAGCGAGTTGTCGAGCTCTTCGGCGAGTCGTATCGAAGCAATCTTGAGCGCCGAAGGCATCGTGTCGTTGGTCGAGTGCGACATGTTCACGTGGTCGTTGGGATGCACACTCGTCGTGCCGCGCAAGATATCCGTCGCGCGGTTCGCGACCACTTCGTTCACATTCATGTGGTTGGAAGTCCCCATGCCACCCTGAAATGATGGGAGGACGAATTGTTCGTCGTGCTTTCCTGTCAAAATTTCGTCGCACGCGCGCACGATCGCATGTGTCCGCGCACGGTCGAGCTCGCCTGCCGCCACGTGTGCACGAGCAGACGCCTTTTTTATCTCGACGACCGTGTAGATGAGCTCTTTGTAGGTGCGACGAAAATCGAACGGAAAATTCTTCATCGCCTTCTCAGTCTGCGCACCGTAGTATTTCTTCGCCATAATCGGCGGAGAGGGAGGGATTCGAACCCTCGGAGCCCTTTTGAGGCTCAGCACATTAGCAGTGTGCTGCATTCGACCACTCTGCCACCTCTCCCTAGAGCCACACCTTATCACACTGCCCACACTTCTGAATAGCACCGCCATACGTTTATACGTTTCCCCCATCAAATGAAATGCGAGCGCTACAAAAGAGGTACAATAGGGGCATGAGTGCGCCTCAAAAGGCTTTTTCTCGTGGATCTTCGCTCCTATCAGCACTCCTTTTGTTCGCTCTCGGTGGAAGTGGCGCAGTGGCGCTTGATGCGATTCCCCTGAGCGATACCTCTTTTCAACTCGCTGCCATTCCCGCGGCAGGAGAGATCAACGAATTGAGCGACACCATTCCCGAGCAGCCCTGGAAAGATGTAGTCGTCCGCTTCGCATGCGTACAAGCAACGGATACCAAAGACATCAACAAACTCACCCAAACGTGCCAACCAGGATTTTCATACCTTGTGAAAGAGAACAAAGGGATCATCACCGTTACCCCAACTCCCCGTTTTTCGTGTCCCAGCGATGCTCCTGGAACATCGAGAACGTGCGCTGATCCCGCCCACCGTGAGCCGATAAAGGGATGCATCCCCCTCGACTTTCCTCAGACCTGCTCCGTTCGGTACTGTGTCGGAGATTCTAAAGATACGTGCACGAACCTTTCTGTACGCCCCGGTGAAGATCTAAATGAAGGGATCGGAGAAAAACGTATCCCGGCAATTTCTTCTTTATTGAATGAGCCTGGAGCAAATAAATCAGACATCTTGAGCAATTTAGGAATCCCCGATTCTCAGCAAAACGAGCTTTCGAAAGTCCTCGCTGGTGACAGCGCCGCCGCCGAGCAGACGTTACAAAACATTAACGCTTCGCAACAAGATATTCAGGCACAACTGAACAATTTGGCCACCTGTGCAGATCCTTCATGCGGGACGAAGATCGCAGAACTACAAAGCGAAGCGGCAGGACTTGAGCGCACCAAGCAATATATCGAACAAGCGCAAACTCTGAGTACGCAAAAGGTTCTTGCGCCACCCCCTCCTGGCGATTCACTTCCGCAGGTAGGCGCAAAATCGCAAGACCGACTCATTGATCCCACTATGCAAAACGCCCCTAAATTTACGGATCGTATTGTTGCGCATGAAAACTCCACTTTTGGCAATTCCTCACAGGTATCCGATGGGATCGGTAGCACTCAAGGGGAAGCGGCGGCGGAGCCGAGCAGATGGGATCAGGTGAAAACGAATGTTGGTGAATTGTGGTCAAAATACTTCAGCGCCCCCGCTTCAGATGAAACGCAATCCGTCGAAAATTCCTTCGACCCCAACGTCGCCGCTGGCTTTAACGACTCACCTTCACAGCAAACACTGACGAGCGAAACACCTTCGTGGAGAACACGAATTGCTGATGGTCTGTCCGACTGGTACGGAGAAGACGTGAACTTCTTGGGAGTCCAGGGCCAGCAATCACGCGCGCAGGCCCCGATAGCTCAAAATGATGTCGAAACATCGATTCAACCGCGAGTAGATACCCTCGAAGAGATTCCGCAAGATGCCCCCACCCGATCGGCACCGGCGCACGAACTTCCGCCGCCACCTCCCGAACCCCCATCCGCTTACCCCACCCCAAAGACTGTTCTTTCGTCGGGCCCAGGGGTAATACAAGCCAGTCTTCTCACACCTCCCGAATCTTCTGAGAACGCGCGAGGAGACACGATTGCTACGCAGAACAGCGGAATTGATTGGAACAAAATCTCCCCTACTAATAATCTCTATTCGAGCAATCTTGCCGACGTTCATGGCTTCGAATCTACTCCTACGGAGACAATTGCCTCTCACAACAACCCTGAAGTACCGTCTTCTTCGGGATCGTCAAATTCTGGCAGTTTCCGTAGTGCGCAGGACGTTGGAATCGATAATTCGATTCCCACCGACTTCGGACCTCAGTATGATACCTACGAACTCCCTTCCGAGTTTTCCGCGGTCCGAAACCTCTCTCCAGAGAGCTCATTGCGCGACCGCATAAACGCACTCGGCTCATATCAAGCACGTAAGGACTTTGTAGCAGAATATTTCCCGAACGAGCTACCAAACTACAGCGGAACTGCCGCTCAAAACGCCAAACTTGTTCAACTTGCTACTGAATACAGAGGTTCGGCTGCCGTTGCTTCCCCGATTAATACAGCCGCTTTACCAATCGCAGAAACGGTTCGTATCCAACAAGTAGCTTCGACATACCAGGGAGACTCTATCGTTGAGTTCTGCAAACTTGCAGGTTACAGCTCATGCGCCTCGTCAGGTGCCGACCGTTTGCATCTCGTCGAGATAGTTGGCATGACGAGCTACTCACCCACAGCACAAAACAATCTTCAACTTCTGTATCTTCTCAAGAAAAATTTCGGTGGTTCCCAATAGCTTACAGAATCTTCTCGATAAGCCACGAGGCAATCGAGAGGACGAGCGCACCCAAAAGCGCTGAGAAAAATCCTTCGACGACGAAGCCTGGCACCAAGTACGTCATCGCGTAGAAAAGGAGTGCGTTTAAGACGAACGAAAAAAGGCCGAGTGTCAAAATCGTGATGGGGAGCGTAAGTATCGAGAGCACGGGCCGGATCACGAGCACAATGACCGACCACACGAGCGCCACAAGAAAGAGTGTTTCCCACCCCCCGGCAAGCGTAACACCAGGCACCACGCGCACGGTGAGCATCACCGCGCCGACGGTCCCGAGATAGCGAAGTAATGTGTGCATAAGAACATTTTACCTTCCTTTTTCACTCCCGCCAGCGAGAGTGTGGGCGCAGTCTCGGAGTCTCGCGCAGGATGACGATCCGAGCGGGAGCGATTTTTCAGTAGAAAAATACGCGACTCCGAGACTGTGTGTATACACGAGCGCCTCACTTATTCATATTCCTCATCGCCCTCTCCTGCCCCCTTGGCTTTATCACTTTCCTCCTCTTCAGACTCCTCAAGGGCCTCTTCCTCGTCTGCCATACTCATCGTTTCACTATCTAATTCCTGCACCTCATCATCGTCGTAACTCATATGTGTTTTACAACACTAACTCCTATAAAAACTATCCTACTACTCTGCAAACACGACTATCGTACTCGGGCCTTTGCGGTATGCAAGTGCCCCCGCGGGGGCAGTGTGTGTATAACCCTGACCTATCGCTATAATGATGGGAATGAGCCCTGAAGACGCCGTGGAAAAGCACTTTCGGCTCACTCCTATTCAAAAACGGGCACTTCTTCGCCTCGGCATAACGAGAATCGAAGATCTACTTCGGCATTTTCCCGCACGCTACGAACGTGCCGGCGCTTCGGCGCGCGTACAAGAGCTCGTGCCAGGGACCAAGGTCTCACTGATTGGGTCGCTCTCGAATCTTAAGGCCAAGAAACTCTGGAAGAGCAAGCGCAACGTGACCGAGGGATGGTTTACCGACGCCTCGGGGCGCGTGAAGATCATGTGGTTCAATCAACCCTACATCGCTTCCTACGTGCAGCAAGACGTGGCCGTGAAGATTATTGGCACGGTCGGAGGCAGCGCTGAACGACCATACATCGCAAACCCCGAAGTGGAACATCTTCCTCCTGGCGCCATCGCCGAGGGCATGTTTTCTGACGACCGACAACTGAAAACTGATACCGTCTTTCCTGTCTATCCCGAGAGCCGCGGCGTTACTTCGCGATGGTTTTATCACGCACTCGATCGCATTTTTGAATCTGGCGTGCACAAGAAACTTTCCGATCCTATCCCGAGTGATGTGCTCGAACACTATCACCTTCCCGACATTGCGACTGCACTCCTCGCAATACACAAACCCCACAAAGAAGCGCACGCGGAGGCGGCACGAAAACGATTCTCGTTTGAAGAAATCTTTGCGATTCAAATCGCGCGCGCTCGTGACCGCGCAGAAAACGATGCTCAAAGATCGTTCCCCATACAAAATGGCGCAACGCTCGCAGAAACATTTCTCAAATCAATCCCCTTCCCTCCTACAAGTGCGCAGAAGCGCGCGATCAACGAGATTATTGAAAGCTTCGAGAAGCCGCATCCAATGGCGCGGCTCCTTGAGGGTGACGTCGGAAGTGGAAAGACGTTGGTTGCCGCGGCCAGCTGTTATGCGGTCGTACACTCCCGCCCTCCCGAGCGGACTTCGGGGACGCTCCAGGTCGCCTACATGGCGCCCACGGAAATTCTCGCAACACAGCACTTCCAGTCATTTATTGAATATTTCGCGCATCTGCCGATTAACATCGCGCTCATTACGGGAAGTGGCTGTAAGAAATTCCCCTCGAAGGTATCGAAAGGAAAGGCGACGGATATTTCGCGCACGCAGCTCTTGAAGTGGGTTGCGAACGGCGAGATCGCGATGGTTGTGGGTACACACGCACTCATTCAAAAATCAGTGAAGTTCCAACACTTGGCATACGCCATTGTAGACGAACAACACCGCTTCGGTACACGCCAGCGCGGTGCTCTCGCGCACAAGGGAGACGCCATGCCCCACTTTCTTTCTATGACGGCAACCCCCATTCCTCGCACACTCGCGCTCACGATCTATGGCGACCTCGACATTTCGATCCTCGATGAACTGCCCCAAGGACGTGCAAAAGTCACGACCTCGATCGTGGGTCCTGATGGACGTGAACGTGTGTACGAGGCGGTGCGCAAAGAAATAGAAAAGGGTCGTCAAGCGTATGTGATCTGCCCGCGCATCGAGGAGCCCGATCCAGCGAAAGTGGGAGCGCTTCAGGCAAAATCCGCCAAAGCGGAAGCACAGCGTCTTGCGAAAGATGTATTTCCGGAATTTCGCGTCGGACTTTTGCATGGTTCGATGAAGCCTACGGAGAAGGACGACGCGATGAAGAAATTTTCGGACGGTGTGTACCACCTTCTTGTGGCAACCTCGGTCGTCGAGGTCGGTATCAACGTCCCCAATGCGACGATGATCTTGATAGAAGGCGCGGAGCGCTTCGGCCTCTCCCAGCTTCATCAACTTCGCGGGCGTGTTCAGCGCTCAAGCCACCCGCCCCACTGCTTTCTCTTACCAGAAACTAAGGGGGAGGTCGCGATGAAGCGCCTCCGCGCCCTCGAGAAATCCGTCGACGGTTTCAAGCTCGCAGAAGTGGACCTTGAGACGCGCGGCGCAGGTGACCTTTTTGGACGAAAACAATGGGGCATCTCCGACATCGGTATGGAGGCACTCAAAAATGTGAAGCTCATCGGCGCCGCGCGCACGGAAGCCGAGGCACTTATAAAAAAGGATCCTTCACTCTCTCAGCATCCAGCGCTTCTCGCGCGCATTACAGAAAACAAAGGAAAGCTCCACTCGGAATAGCTGCCGCGCGCTTGAACTAGTCTGAGATACTCACGGCAGAAGAGGCGCGCTCGTCGTTGTCGCTATCGCGCAGAGATATGGTGTAGGTGCCAGAACTGGAATACGTATGATTGACGGTCGCTTCGACATTCGCCTTCGTACAGGTAGTGGGAGGATTCTTGATAGAGTCTGCAGAGGAGTCTCCCCAATCAATTCTGTAGCCGTCGCAACGCGGATATTCGATCTCAAGGGCAACGGCAAGAGGATTTCCATTCACCGCCGGCGTTATCGAAAGGATCGCCCATTTGTTGGTGACTGACCCTGCAGGTACCGGATTAGAAGTGCCGGTGCCGGGTGCCCCCGCACCATATACTTGTATCGTTGCCGTGGTGCGGTGCACTCCTGCCGAAAGCGTAACGAGATAGACACCGCCGTACGCATACACGTGTCCAAGTGCTTGCGTCATTTGCGCGCAGTGCCCGCCCGGCACCGCTATCTGTGCCGGCACGGTACCGTCACCATAGTCGAGCGTGTACACAGCCCCAGAGCATGAATTCACAGTGTTGACCGTCGCTTGCACGGCGACGGAAAGTGGTGCGTTGCCAGCGACGGGCGTCACTTGTATGAATCCGCCCACAGGGCCACTCGAGCCCGAAGGTCCGGAGACGCCGCCATAGCTTCCCGTCGTACACAAGAGCGAGATCGCGGCGGCCGTGCGCGGCCCCACGACACCGTAGCCGGTCGTCTCGGGTGTTCCCGAGGAAACGATGTTGTACTTCACTTGCCACCGCTGGACGGCCGCCTGTGTGAGGGAACCATAGTAGCCGGTTACAAGCGCTTCCGGATACACGGCACTGTCGCGCGCGAGGAATTGTTGGAGACGTGTTACGTCGTCGCCCGAGGCACCGATCGTGAGACTGCGTCCGATAAGCGGACATGAGCTTGAATCGTACGTGACACCCCCGCCCGAAGGAGTGGTAGCAGTCGCCGCATTTTGCGTGGCGAGTTGCGCCTGGAGTTGTTGGACCTTCGCAAGGAGCGCCTGCGCTTGCGCCTGCAACTCTTCTACCGTTTCCGCGCTCGCAAGAAAAGGGAGCGATATTAAAGTGAGTGTCCCAATAAGTGTACCTGCCGCCAATCGCGTATATGTCATGCTTCCATTCTCGCACGCCTGGGAGCTCACGCAATCATGATGCCCACATCTTTTCCGTGTCCGCCCGGAGGGACTCGAACCCCCAACCACGAAGATATAAGCTTCGCGCTCTAACCATTGAGCTACGGGCGGATGTGAAGCGATTATAAAGCTATCGAATAGCTTTTGCGACTGCCGGGGCGACGCGTTTGTCGAACATGTCGGGAATGATCTTGTTCGCTGTGGGCTTAGGAACGAGACGTGCGATGGCGTGCGCAGCCTTTACCTTCATCTCACTCGTTATTTTCCGTACACGATTATCGAGCGCGCCGCGGAAAACACCGGGGAACGCGAGTGAGTTGTTGATCTGATTCGGAAAGTCGGAGCGGCCTGTGCCCACCACCATCGCTCCACCGCGCTTCGCTTCGTCGGGCATGATCTCGGGCGTTGGGTTCGCCATCGCGAGAACGATTGCCTTGGGCGCCATAAGCTTGATGTCGCGCGCTGTTGCCAAGCCCGGACCAGAAACGCCGATGAGCACATCCGCGCCCGTGAGCGCCTCGTGCAAGCCGCCGCGAATTTTCTTTGGATTCGTCCATCTTGCGAGCTCACGCTTGTGCGCTTCTTTGCGCGAGCTATCCACGATCCCCTTCCTATCGAGCACGATGATGTTCTTGGCGCCCGCGACACGCAAGAGCTTCGCAGTAGCTACTCCCGCAGCACCCGCACCGGAGACGACGATTTTTGCCGAGGCCATGTTCTTCTTCACGACCTTAAGCGCGTTGAGCATCGCGGCAAGTACGACGATCGCCGTGCCGTGTTGGTCGTCGTGCATCACCGGAATGTCGAGTGCTTCGATGACCCGCTTTTCAATTTCAAAACACTTCGGTGCTGAAATGTCTTCGAGGTTGATCCCGCCGAAAGCTGGGGCGACACGCAAAACTGTCTCCACAATTTCGTCAGCGTCCTGAGTATCCAAGACGAGCGGCACTGCGTCCACCCCGGCGAATGTTTTGAAGAGTGCGCACTTACCTTCCATCACAGGAAGCGCTCCTAAGGCGCCGATATTGCCTAACCCTAAGACCGCGGAGCCATCGGAGATGACAGCGATTATGCGTCCCTTCATAGTGTATTCGCGCGCCTTTTTCTTATTTTTCGCGACAAAACTTGAGACAGCGGCCACACCAGGAGTATAGACGAGAGAAAGATCAGCGCGGTTGCGTACCCGGGCGGCGGGCTCGATCCTGATCTTGCCGCCAAGACGTTTGTGAAGTGCGAGAGCTTTTTTCGCCACGTCTTTCCCGGCCATAATCAAATTAGTATAGCACTGAGTACTTTCCTGTATACTTGGCGCCATGGCAGACTCTCTGACGATCAAAAAGCCTTTTGATTCTCACGTACATTTTCGCCAGGGCGCAATGCTCCGCGCAGTGGTCCCGCACACTGCCCGCACATGTTTCGGCGCCCTCGTCATGCCAAACACCGAGCCGCCGATAGAAACGGTCGAGCAAGCCGCTCGTTACAAAGAAGAAATTCTTGCCGCCCTCCCAGAGAGTACGAAGTTCGAGCCCCTGATGTCGTTCTACCTATCGAAGAATCTTTCACCCGCAAAGATCGAGAAAGGATTCTCTGGAGATGGCGCGACAAAAGTCTACGCCGTGAAGTCGTACCCATATGGAGCGACAACGAATTCACAATGGGGTTATCGCTCTGTTCTCGAAGCGAAAGATGTGCTCAAAAAGATGGAGGAACTCGGGCTTCCTCTTCTCCTTCATGGAGAAGTGCACGTGGATGCAGAGGGGCGCGAAGTTGATCCATACGAGGGCGAACAGGCGTTCATCGCCGACACGCTTCCCCGTTTGCTGGAGGCATATCCAAATCTCAAGATATCGCTCGAACATCTTTCGACTGCCGTTGCGGCAGATTTTATTGAAAAAAATGGGGCCGCGGGACGTCTTGTCGCGACGATTACACCGCACCATTCTCTGTACTCGCAGGAAGACGCAGAGTCGCACGCCCTTTTGAAGTGTAAGCCTCTCATAAAAAGCAAAAATGACCGCGAAGCAGTACGTGCGCTCGTGGCGAAAGGCTTGCCATTCATTTCTGCCGGCACTGACTCCGCTCCGCATCCAGAGGAAAAAAAGCTTGCCTCAAAGCCGGCCTTTGGCGTCTTCAACTCTCCCGTCGCAATCGAGCTTTATGCACAAGTATTCGACGAGCTCGGATGCCTCGACCATCTCGAAAATTTTCTATCGATCAACGGCCCTCGATTCTTCGGCATCGAGCCTTCGAGCGAGACGATTACTCTCACCAAAAAAGACTGGCAGATAAAGGAGCCAGTCGTCACCGAAGAAGGGGTGAACATATGGCCAGTGGCTCACAAGGAGCGCGGCCTCGGAGGCGAGACCATTCACTGGCACGTCACGTAGGTTAGACGATTGGCTGGTACTCCCTGCCTGCCGGCAGGCAGGGACATCCTCCTTCTTTCCCGACGCGCGAAGCGGTCGGGGCTTCGTTATGCCAAAGGCTGATGTTCAATGTCCTCCTTCTTTTTCGGCGTGATGCCGTTGGTAATGAGCACTTTCTCAAATTCTTCGCGCTCGATAGTTTCTACTTCAACGAGCTTCCGTGCGATCGCGTCGAGTGCTGAGCGGTGTTTCTTCAAAACGCCCTCTGCTGTTTTCTTCGCTCCTTCGATTATTTTATTCACTTCGGCGTCGATCTGCGCTGCTACGTCCTGCGACTGCGCTCCTCCCTCAACACCATCGCCAAACATTGTGCCGCCCGCGGATTGGTCGAAAGCGACAGGACCGAATTTTTCAGACATGCCGTAGCGCGTTACCATGTTGCGAGCAAGTGCCGAAAGAACTTGCAGATCGTTAGACGCGCCCGTGGTGATGTCGCCATATACCATCTTTTCTGCGAGGTAGCCACCGAGCGAAACGGCAATGTCGTCGATGAATTCTTTGCGCGACTGCATTCTCTTGTCTTCAAAAGGAAGCTTCAGCGTGTAGCCGGCGGCGCGCCCGCGGCTGATGATGGAAACCTTGTGCACCGGATCAGCGTACGGCAAGACGCTGGAGATGAGCGCATGCCCTGCTTCGTGATATGCGGTGATCTCCTTTTCTTTTTTGTTCAAAACGTGGCTCCTGCGCTCAGGCCCAAGCATGACCTTCTCGATCGAGCGGATGAGATCGTATTGTGTGATCTCCTTCCTGTTCTCACGCGCGGCGAGAATAGCGCCTTCATTCATGAGGTTGGCGAGGTCCGCGCCCGAGAAGCCCGGCGTGCGCTCAGCAATGACAGAGAGCTGAGTGTCTGAGCCGAGCGGCTTCTTGCGTGCGTGAATTTTAAGGATCTCCTCGCGATCTTTGCGATCAGGAAGGTCGATAACCACACGCCTGTCGAAACGACCCGGGCGAACGAGCGCAGGGTCGAGGACATCCGGCCTGTTGGTTGCCGCCATGACGATGACCTTTTCATTGGGCTCAAAGCCATCCATCTCGACCAAGATCTGGTTGAGTGTTTGCTCGCGCTCATCGTTGCCTCCTCCCACGCCCGTGCCGCGCACGCGACCGATGGCGTCGATCTCGTCGATGAATACGATCGCAGGTGCCGCTTTCTTCGCTGTTTGGAAAAGATCGCGCACGCGGCTGGCGCCGACCCCGACGAACATTTCAACGAACTCAGATCCTGAAATGGAAAAGAACGGCACACCGGCTTCACCTGCTACAGCGCGCGCGAGCAAGGTCTTCCCCGCGCCAGGGGCGCCCATAAGGAGTACGCCTTTGGGAATGCGTGCGCCGATCTGAATGAATTTCTTCGGATTCTTCAAAAAGTCGACGATCTCCAAGAGCTCTTCCTTCGCTTCCTTTGCTCCCGCCACGTCTTTGAACGTTACGCGCTGTATCTGATCTTCGGGAGAAATGAGACGCGCCATTGAGCGACCAAAGGTGAAGGCTTGCATGCCTGCACCGCGCATCTGCCGCGAGAGAAACCAAATGATGCCTACGAGAAGAACTATGGGGATGAGGAGCGGCGCAAGAGTCAGAAACCAGAAGCGCACTCCTCCCTCGTCTTTGATCTCGATATGTACTGCGTCGATTTTCTCTTGCGCGACCTGGTAATTCGCGATCGTCTCGGTAAACGAGGCTTCAGTTTCTTTGCGTGATGTCTTCTGGGTCTCATCGATATAGGTAGCTGTTATCGAATCTCCCGCTACCTCGATCGAGACAATCTCCCCCGCATTGATGTCTGCCATTATCTGCGAAAGTGAGACGGACTCCACATCACTCGCAAAGTATCCCTGCATGACGGAATACCCCGCTGAAAGCACGAGAAAGATCGCGAAGGCAATTGCCAACTGCATCCAAAGGGAAGGACCGACCGGGGGCGTCGGCTTCTTAGGGTCGCCAGAAACTGGCGGCTTTACTGGCTGTTTTTGGTTTACCATGTCCCGCGCGTTATACCACAGGGTACACCGTTTCGAAAGGTCTGCTGTATAGTGGATAGCTATGGCACTCGTAGAAAATGCCCGAGCAAAGTTCGATTATTCCTTCATTGAAGAAATGGAGGCGGGTTTGGAATTGCTTGGACTTGAGGTGAAGTCTCTCCGTGCGGGGCGCGGCTCCCTTAAGGGCGCGCGTATCATTGCGCGCGGCGGCGAGGCGTACCTCGTCGGCGCCTCCATCCCCGCATATCAAGTGGCAAATGCTCGAAAATCGTACGATCCGGAGCGTCCGCGCCGCCTTCTCCTTTCAGAAAAAGAAATCGCTCGCATATCCTCAGCAGAAGGAGAAAATGGGTTGACAACAGTGCCAATTCGTGTGTATAATAAAGGGAGGAAATTGAAGCTCGGCATAGCGATTGCGCGTGGTAAGAAAAAACAAGATAAACGTCAGAGCATACGGACGCGCGAGGAAAAAAGAAGGATTGAAAGAACCTTGAAAACTAAATATTGATGAGGCCAGACGTTCGCGAAGAGTGAAGTGAAGTGCATTCTTCGGGGATGATTGGCTTCGATAAGGAAATCGACATATGTGTCGTGCGAAGCAAAGCTGTAGTCGCTTTTAAAACCGCTACAAAATTTCAAGTGCAAACAGCACAAAGGGGGTTCTTTCCCCCATTCAGCCCGCTTACGCATTAGCCTAAGCGGCCGTCCACTAAGTTGATGCTTGATTAGACTTAGCTGGACGTCACTTCGCTCAAGCACTGATGTCGCACGCTCGAGCGGCGTCTAAGATTAGAGCTCGGCACTGCACGGTTCTGTTCGCTCTCTCGCGTTCAGTGCTTAAATCTGTCCGCCAACTGGCGGATAGAAAAAGACGATCTACGCTTCGTAGAAACCCACATACTGTTTTTCCTTGGACGGGGGTTCGATTCCCCCCATCTCCACTCGATTCGTCCCTCGATAAACTTGGGACTCACTCGTGGTAAACCACCTCGACTCACTCAGAACTTATAATTTAAAACCTGAACGAATCGAGTGCCCTGAGCATTGTCGAAGGACTGTCTCGTGGCAAGCCACCTAAAATCTAACGCTCACTACGAGTAGTTTTCAATTTGCGACAGAGAAGCGAAGATAGAAAAACTCTTGGTCGCTGACAGCTTCCTCCTATGTATTCTCAATTTGCCGTTTCAGGTCTTCAGGATTGGCAAAATGGTACCATTCTTCGCAATATTTACTTATCTGGAAATCTCGACCGTCCTTAAGAGCCTGAGCAATGACCTGAGACACGCTCGTATTTTCATCAGGGACATTATTCAGGAAACCAATAAATTCGGGACGGTAGCAGGCAACGTGAATGTCGCGTAAATCTTTGGGCTGCCAATGATCCGGTAGAGGAAATTCAATGTCTACTACGCTAGCACCTTCCGTCTTTATCAATGCATGTGTTAGTGCTGGCGTATGGTCAGTTGCTCCACTTATAGTTCCCAATACTGCTTCATTCTCCTTCTCCTGCAATTCTGCGACTTTTAACAACTCGCTCGCATCACAAATAACATCGGTGGCTAAGAAGATAAAAGATGTGGTTATATTCCCTTGCAGTGATAACAGTCTCTTTCTAATCTCAAGTGGTCGCGGATCATGAACATAGGTTATATCTATGGAACGATAACGGTCGCCGAACATTTTTCTAATACTTTCAGCTTTATAGCCAACTGCTAGTGTGGCGTGCGCGGAACCAAACGCGTCTATTACATTATCGAGAATGTGCGTCAAAATCGGCTTACCCTGGAACTCAAGTAGCGACTTCGGTTGTTCTTTACTCAGCTCTCCCATCCGCTTACCGCGACCCCCTGCCATTATTGCGATTTCAGTCTCCTTCATACGTACCAATTATGCTCGCCTCTTTGTTTAATTGCGACAAGAGCCCGTGCTTAAGTGCGGCAAGCTCTTTCTCTGCGGGAATATATGACCCCGTCCCGTTCATTGAATTCATAGCAACCCAAATTGGTTTCCTTGGTTCTTTGTCGTCTTCATATCTCGGTATCAAATGCCAGTGCAAATGTGGGTCGCGATTCCCCAGTAATTCGTAATTGAGCTTCTGTGGTTTGAATGCCCTATATACCGATTCCGCGACCTGTGACATTTCTTTAAGAAACCGTTGCCGAGTTTCTCTACCCATCTCATGCAATTCAGTTTTGTGTTGCTTTGAGAGGAAAATTGTATAGCCTCTATACAATTGTTGGTCTGCCAGTACAACATAACCTGTCTCTAACTCGGCGACAAAATGAGGGTTCTTGTTTTTCTTGATTAGACGAATCCTCTCACAGATGAGGCAGGTCTTCTTGCCGCGAGTGCTTTGCATACAATTTACTGTGAACTATTCGATTCAGAAATATACGACGGCTTGCGGAGGACTCCGACCAAGTCCGTCCCCAGCTCAAGCGCTAATGCAAGGTGAGCAATCTTATTTGGTTCTAACTTAGCAAGATTTCCTGGCAACGCTTGTCCAATGTATGTTCGAATTAGATTTGAAAACAAATATTCTTGCAGCATCTCCTTTTCTGCTGGCCCGAGTGTTTCAAGATTTTCAACGAGCTCAACGAATAGTTGTCGCAACACCTTGTCTTTTTCTTTAAAAGAATCGGAGATCGAGTAATCGATTTCTATGCGATCATTGTATGTACGCATGGTTTGTGAATTCCAATCATAGTTATAGAGAAAGGTTAATCCGATCAGATAATTCGCAGATTGTGCGGGTGTATAATATCCAGCCCCAGCGCTCCGAGGATCAATCGCCATATATTCAGAGGGCTCACCTGGTGTTGAAATTACGTTCTGCAACATCTCGTCTCCATGTGCGTAAGACATTACTGGTTCTTTTGTATTCGCAAGCAATTTCTCACTACTTCCAAGACGTTGAGCGAGACTTGAGTATTCTTTACCATTAATTATGACTCGCTTGTCGATTATTTTATGAATTGCATCGTGATTCCTTAGTGTAGCTATCCTGTCTAAGTATATCAAACGCACATTTCGTCCGAGAACAAGTTGTTTTTCATCCATCGGCTGAAGTGTATCCCGCCACATAGCAACAAGGTCCGTTATAAAACCTCTCAAGGCACGCTGCATTTCATCCAACTTTCCCTGTTTTAGCAATTCATCGAGGGGAGTGCCATTTACTTTCTGTATCGCGAGAAATTTGCCTTCGTCGCCTCGGTCTAAAAGACGAACTCGCGGCATACGTAAAAAAGGACGCAATCGAACGTAAGAATCATATTCGGCTTCCGCTTCACCATATCCTGTAGCTTCCGGTTGCCCTGCAACCCCAGCCTTTAAAAATACTGTTTTCGTTCTGTCACCTACAGACTTGTCAAGCCTGGTGGTATATCTAGATACCTTTTTCTCTTTCCAGCCCGCGTTGCTCTCTTTCATTCAAAAATCTTAACACGCGCCCTAAAAAACGTGCCATTTGAGAGACATGCGTAGAGTTCCACTCTCACAAGCGCGAGAATTCGGCTACGTTCAGGGACTCTAAAGATGCGTCAGCTGACGATAAATATAGTACCCGCGGCAACAGCATTTTCCAAACCTCCCGACTACCTCCACACAACAATAGGCCCAGAGCACGGTTCTTTTTCGTATGCGCTGTGCACAGCCTATAAGGAAAGAATCTTGATGAGAGGCGTACAATGCTAGTACGCATGAAGGACAGGATAGTACGATCTCTGATGGTCTCTCTCGAATGGCGTGTGGTGGCATTCGTCATTACCAACGCATTCTTGTGGATTACAACAGGGCATTTCTGGACAGCCGTCGGCTGGGCCTTTTTGCTCCAGCTCATTCTCTTTGTTGCATACATAATCTGGCACTATTTTCGCAATGAGCTCCACGTCCCGTTGGTTCCAAGCTTTATGTTAGGGGCTTGGAAGCCATACCACACCCGCAAACGATAAGACAAAAAGCTCCACCTGCATGGCGGAGCTTTTTGTTTCGCAATACTCTGCGTTTTATTGCGCAGGTGCTTCTGGAGCCGCCGGAGCTGCCCCCTCTGCTGGCGTTTGCGGACAGGTTTTGCCGCAATTCGCGCATGTCATGTCGCCCGGCTTGCACGCACTTCCCGCACCACAGCCGCATTCATCTGGATTCATACAGAAAAGAAGTTAGGCTGGTAATACTCACAATAGTACACGATACCTGAGGTCCTGAGGAGCGATTTTAGAGTGTTCTGGGGAATGAAACTTCTTGCGGACCGGTCGCGTAGGCGGCCACTTGATACGCCTGAAAGATAAACGTGACCTCATCGGCAGACAGAGTGAATGAGCTGAAATTCTCAGGATTCGAATTCGCCCCCTCGTCAAACATAGAATCGCCGAGCTTTGCCTTGAGTTCCACTGTCGCTGCTTCCGAGATTTCTTCCACGCTCATGCCGATCATCGCAAACGCATCGTTTGGGAGAAGTTGGCGGCTCGTCGCGCGCTCGTAATTTAATCCCGAAATAATCGTCAAGGGATGCGCGCCGCCAGTGTATTGCGAGAGCACAAGCGCAAGTGAAACAACGTCTGGCCCGATGTATAGATCCTCGAACGATCCGTCGAGCGTGTGTTGCGCCGATACAGACTCCGGCGGATTTTCCGGAAGTGCCTGGAACTCCGAAACAGCCGCTTCCACCTTTTTCTTGATATCCGCATCTATCGCGGGAATCCCGAATTGCGGGTAGGTCACGTCTACACGATGCGTCTCCGATTCTTCCCTAATCGTTTCGGTGGTTACTTCCAGCTCCGAAGACACCTTGACCTCGACCGGCTCCTGCGTGGTGCGTAGGTACGGGAAAAGCGCGTACCCTACTCCTCCAAGTACGATGATTGCAAGTACAAAACCAAATATCCTGCTCATTGGCTTGAGTATATCAGTCGTGGTAATTTGCGAAATTGCACCCCATCTCTGTAAAAGGTACAGTTTTGTGGGCAATCTCTGGAAGCGAAGGGAGGTGAAAAAAGTGGACTTTTGGAAAGCACTGACAGCCGAGGTCACGGGTCTCAAAGCTCGTGGCGGATACTCAAGCGACCTGTTAGCGTTCTGTCGCTTGGCGGCGCGCATGAAGAAATCTGCCCCTCGAAATATGCGCCGAGAAGCTGGCCTTGCCGTGCTTGAAGAGTTCGAGTCTTTCGGCGGATACGCCCCATTTGAGCGAGGTGATATACGCCGCGGTCTCAAAGTCCTCGGAGTTACTGTCAAGGACCTCGCAGGAATACGCGAGAGGCGGAAAGCCGAGAGGTCATGAAAACGTGACGCGGGCAAGATTGGACGCGGCGGGGCGCGATTGGCAACTGAGCCAATCCCCGTCGCGTCCGCACTTTTTTATCGGCGACGTAAGGTGAGCAACATACAAAAGTCCTGCTTTTGTAGGTTCGAGCTGAGGAGCCAAAACGGCGTAGCCGTTATAGTTTCATTCGATAAGAATTTGTCCCATGCAATTCGAATCCGATTTTTTTATACAATTCATTTGCCGCAACACGCAAAGGATTGCTTGAGAGATGAATCGCGCGGGCGCCACGTTCTTGGGCACGCTCTATCAGCTTTTCAGAAATCGCTTTCCCCAATCCTTTGCCGCGCTGCCCTTCATCGACAACGACATCTTCTATTTGAGCAATTGTCCCATCAGGTTTTAAGACGATCACAAGCTCTCCCATTCCAACGATTTTCTCATTTTCTAGTGCGACCCATAGCTCAAGATTTTTGTCCTCGACGATATCTTTGAGAAGTTCGAGCGTGCACGGCGGAATGCGCTCCGACAGCTGTTTTAAAAGCACGTTGACTTCAGAAAGCGCACGCTCGTCTGCTGAGGTGAGCTGAATGATTTCTGCCATCGTCGCATACTACTGCCAAAATAGAACGCCTACAACGTCCACAGTACAGAAGACCGACGCGCCGTTCCTTCTGTATACTTTCCTCATGTACGTACACGCCCGAAGTGGCGCCACTATAGTTGCACTGTTTCTTGCTCTTGGAAGCATTTTTTTTGCGAATACATTGAGTGCCGCAACAGCGTCTCCCGGGCTACCTGTGGGCGTTGCAGCACCCACCGGTCTTCCATGTAACAAAATCCTCACCTCGCGACGAAAGAAGAAGCGAATTCGGTCACAGAGGGCTCTATAATCGCCGGTGTCACGTGGGTATGCCCTAATGATGCTCGCTTCGGTATCAGTAACGCCGTAGGAACAGCTAAGGAATATTTGAACAACCTTCCTAAAAAGGCACTGTCGAGCTGCGCGCCCCCCACTCAAGAAAACATAGACAGATTGAATTCTACATTCGCAGTATGTGCTGCTTCGTTTCTTAAAGCATATCGAGACCGATATGGAGAAGTAGTTATTACCTCAGCATTCCGAGACGGAACTCCGGGGACCGCCGGCGATGGTGGCTCCTGGAGCGCAAACGCGTGTGCCGATGGTTCCCCTACCTCAAATCATCGATATGGATTGGCGATCGACGTGTCTCCAACCAGTGGAGATTTCCAAAGCATGTGGGATTTTGCAAAAACAAATCCACAACTTGGAGTGTGTTTCCCATACTTAGGCGCAGACAGGCCTCACATGGCACTCGCGGGCACAAACACCGGAGAAGCGCAGAGATGCGCGGCACAAGGGATAGCTAGTGCATGTGCCGAAGGGGGTGCTTTCGATCCGAATTCAATTCGAGACATCGCTGGCGGTTCCCCCACCTCGCGATTCACTCAAGACATCCGTGATTACACAAGCCAATCGCAATACCAACAAATGTGTGCTCTTCCCGATGGCAAGTTCGTCAAATGTTCCGAGATCGCAAACCTCGGAAATCCACCGACGACGGGCGTCTCGAGCGGCTCTCCCGGTATAGCCCCCAGCCTTCCTTCTTCTGGCTCGAGCGTTTCGCAAACGACTTCGTCATCAAACGAACCAACAACATGCTCACCAAGCTTTTTCTGCAAAGGCTCGGTACGCTACTACAAAACGAGTACGTGCGTCGAACAAGTGAACGAAGTGTGTGCCAATGGCTGCTCAAGTGGCACATGCATCGGCCCTTCAAAGGACGATCCGCTTACCTCTGCGCTAAGCGAGACAAAAAGTACTTCGACAAGCACCTCCACTCAACCGACTTCGGCGTTCGACCTCATCAGCGCTATTGCGAATCCGAATGCCGTTGGTGTACCTGCCAATCCGCAGGCTCCCGACGTGATCGTCGGGAGTGAAGAAGCGGCACGACTCGAAGACACCGCAGGAAATCCGGACGCGCTCGTCCCGCTCGGAAGCATTCAAACGATCACACCTGGGGCACAACAAACATTTAGATCTCCCGACCTGCAGGACACTGCTCCTGTCTTCGTGCAAAATTTTTCGAATACACCGAGCGTTCTCGAGAGTATGCGACAAACTCTCTTAAACATCCTCGCCTATTTGCGGCCGTTTGGAAGGGTCTACACACGTATTGAGTAAGGGGCACTTTTCGTGCTACAGTTTGCACTCAAATGGGTCCCGTTAGAAATCGCGGAAGCCATTGGAAAAACCGAGTGAATATGAGAAAGCTTTGTATTTCGTTATCAACCTGCAATAATCGTCAATTGGAAGCGTAAGCTTCCTATTTCTAACGGGATGGGATTCACTAAATACACATCGCAGGCGGAAAAGACGCGCGTGAGGATGAACGAAGGCATTCGCACGCTGGAGGTGCGCGTTATCGGACCCGAAGGAGAGAATCTTGGCGTCATAACGACCAAAGATGCGCTCGCACGTGCGCGTGAAATGGGACTCGATCTCATCGAAATCTCGCCCAACGCCAAGCCGCCGGTCGCCAAGATTACCGACTACGGCAAGTATAAGTACGAACAGAAGAAGAAAGAGAAGGAGGTAAAGGCCGGAGCGCATGTGACGGAAACCAAGGTTACGCAGGTCAAGATCGGTACCTCGGAGCGCGACATGCACATCAAAGCCTCAAAAGCCGCACAATGGCTACGAGAAGGACACCGCGTGAAAGTCGACCTCTTTCTTTGGGGGCGCTATAAGTACATGGAATTCAGCTTCTTGAGAGAGCGCCTTGAACGATTTCTCGCCATCATCCCCGAGAGCTACAAAGTGGCCGAAGAGATACAGAAAAGCCCTAAGGGCCTTTCCGTCGTTTTGGAACGAGACCCCTCGAAAAAAGCTCCAAAAACACCTGCGAACAAGCCCTCCGCCACAGTGGCCGAGAAAGCACCCGAACCCGAGAACTCTTGATTTCCAGGGAGTTTCAGGCATACTGCGTTCTACCGCACGGCAATCCCGCGCGGATTCTTCTATGAAATCCAATAAATCCTTCCTCAAACGACTCCGCGTAACGCGCAAGGGCAAGGTCATTGCACGCGTCCCCGGACATAACCACTTCAACGCAAAGGAGTCCGGTTCTGGCCGCCAGAAGCGCAACCGCAAGACGAACCTCACCTTTAAGCGCGTTGATAGGGCTCGCTTTCTCTCTCACTAAATAATTTCGTATGGCACGAGTAAAAAGAGGAACACTCAAAAATAAACGTCGCAAGAACATCTTGGCGCAGACCAAAGGGTATCGTTTTGCGCGCTCGAAGAAGGAGCGCACTGCGCGCGAAGCCATCTTTCACGCTGGCTCTTACGCGTTCCGCGATCGTCGCGCAAAGAAGCGCGAGTTTAGGAATCTATGGGCACTTCGCATCAATGCCGCGGTACGCCCTCTCGGTCTCTCCTACTCAAAATTCATCGACGCTCTCAAGAAAAGCAAAATAGCGCTCGACCGCAAATCGTTGTCTGCGCTTGCAAAAGATCATCCCGAAACGTTTGAGCGCGTCGTCTCTCAACTCAGTAAATAGCGCAGTGTGCGGTGGCGGAGTCTCGCACAGGGTGACGACCCGAGCGGGAGCAATTTTCGCCGCAGGAAAAAATGCGACTCCGCCGCTGTATATCGCCGAGCGTCACAAGATGTAGTCTGCGTTCTTCCCCGTAGCCTGCCACTTTTCAGGGTTGTTGAAGACCAGATTCGTCTTTTCTTTGTTGTCTTTCACTTTCTCGACCAGGCGTTCGATCATGGCCTTGGGGTCGGAATCGTAGATAATGCTGTTGTTGGGCCGGTGCGCCGCCTCGATGATGTGGTGCAATATCTCATCGGTCTCCCACGAGCCTTCGAGGATACCAATCGGGCGGTGATCTTCAAAAGCAACAGAGAATTCATTGAGAGTTCCGATGCGTCCGCATCCTATTACAACGGCATCAGACGAACGAACGAGCAGGAGATCGCGCCCCGAGTATCCAAAACCCGTATAGACGACCACGTCCATGTAATCGAGCGGGAGCTTGTATACCTCAGCGTGCTCGCGCTCGTTAGCAGCTGGAGAAAATCCGATAGAAAACCCACATTCGTCTTTTGATCCCATCGCAGAGTAGAGTGGAAAGCCGGTCGTCGCCCCCGTGGTGATGATGGCGCCCTGCTTGGCGATCTCTCGCCCCACTTCCTTTGCTGTTTCAAACGCGTCGAGGCCGCAATGCCCCGTCTCCGCCGCGCCCGACACACAGATCTTCACCACACCGTATGCCCCAGGGAGCCGGCAAAAGTTGCGCGGCACTGCGACGTGATTGGGATTCGAAACGCGTTTTGACATCGAAAGATTATATCATTCTTCGAACGGTATTTTTTTACCTCTATACAGTGTGTGCGCCACCATGTACCCTAGTGCGGCGCCTATAATGTCCATGACAAGATCTGTCATGGTGTCGGCAATGTAATTTTCATATATGACAGCGATCTTTTCTATGTATTCAAAAACTTCCCATGCAGCGCCTACGAGCAACCCGAACGCGAGACATCCAACAAGGGTAAACGTGTTCCCTCGCCTCGCCACAAGCCACGCAGCACATAGTCCTGCCCACGTGCCGCCCAGAATGTGCATCGGGATGTCAAACCACCACCAATACCAATAAAGCGAATGCCACACAGCAATCCATGTCAGCACCGCGAGTAGTGTCGCCGCGAAAAACTGCGCCCACAGTATGCGCACACTGTGCATCGAAGCATTCTACCGTATTGATTCTCCCTAGTCTCTCTCCTCTACTCAAAAATCCTGGCGTTAGCCAGGATTTTTTGAGGGCGGCTGGTACGGAAAGCCTGGGCTTGAGACCCAAGTGGGTTTCCGCAGCGTCACGCCAAGGCGCAAAGCGATATAAGAATCCCGTAACTTTACCAAGCAGGTTTATAGGTACCGGCCGCTAGAGACTAGTATATCACTCTCTATGCTTTGCAACACCTGTGCTTACTCCAAGATGCCGTCAAGATTTACGTCGTAAAGAATCTTTTCGTGAATGACGCTGTAATCGGTAAGTTCTTCCGCTTTGAACCAGTGTGTGATCTCAGCCTCTGCTTCTTCCGGAGAACCGGAAGCATGAGCGAGATTGCGCACCGCGCGCGCGTCCGTGTCAGCCATCGTGTATGAATCGAGCACGAAATCACCACGGATAGTGCCCACATCGGAGGTGAGAGGCTCCGTACCTCCGGTGATCTTCCGGATAATTCCCACTGCATGAGCCCCTTCCCATACCATCGCAACAACAGGGCCCGAAGAAAGATATTTCTTAAGGTTGGCGAGGATTTTGGCAGTTATTTCCAGCGGATCTTCCGAGGGGGGCGTAAGCCCCTTTTTCTTATAGCTTTCAATTGTCTTCTCTCCTGTCACCTTCCTCCAATTTGGGTCCAGTGTGTAATGTGCCTCGACATGTTCTGGCGTAGGCACGAGCATTCGCATACCGACAAGCTTTAGGCCGACATTCTCATAACGACGGATGATCTCTCCGATGAGTCCGCGCTGCACGCCATCGGGCTTAATAACAACGAGCGTTCTTTCCTTTTTTGGATGCTTCATGAGCGACAATGTATCACACTTTCTTAAGCGGTGGAATCACTGATAGAGCGAGGAGGGGTCGGGGAGATTCGCGAGCGCGCTCCCGAGATCTGGTGTTACCGGTTTGCGGCCGTAGCTTGCTTCAAACTTGTCTCGTACTTCCTTTTCGACCTCTTCCCTGTCACGCCCATACGTTTGATACGAAAGTTCCTTGAGGCCAGGAACGATGTTGAAATCGAACGGCGGCAGGTCAACGGTCTGCAACGAGAATGGGCGTGCGGGAACACCGTTTACGAGAAGCGCGCACACCGCGTGACGGTTCGGCAGGTTCTCGAGGTCGGACTGACTGAAGGTCGGCTGGAATTGTTTCTCGAGAAATTCCGCGTCGGTGGTGCCAACGCGAAATGCCGCCTTTGTGCCCACGTTGCCCACCACAGCATCGCGGATCTTTTCGTCGAGCTGCGCGATAAATTGGTGCGCAATGACGAGCGAGAGCTTGTACTTTCGCGCCTCGGAGAGAATGGTCCCGATCGAGGGCGTCGCGAAGTTTTGGAACTCGTCGATGTAGAGATAGAAGACTGGCAAGTCGCCCTTCGTGTCGACGCGCGAGAATGCCGCCTGGAGAAACTTTGATACGAGAATGAGACCGAGGAGCGAGGTATTTCGATCACCGAGCCGCCCCTTCGAGAGATTTGCGAGAAATATCTTCTTTTCGTCCATGATCTTGCGAAAATCGAATGCCGATTTTTCCTGGCTCACGACCGGACGCATGATGTCGTTGGTGAGGAAGACATCGAATTTCGAGGTGATGTAGGGCGCCACGTTCTCAAGACTTGGGTCTCCCTGTGCTTGTTCGGCAATTTTCTTCCAAAACTGCACGATAATCGGATTGTTGCATTTCGAGAGTTTCAAATTGCGGAACGCGGGGTCAGCAAAAATACGCGGAATCTCTACGAAGGTCGAACCGGAGTCAGGATCTTCAACAACAAGCTGAACGGCATTGCGATAGTATTGCTCGAACATCGGACCAAAGGCCTCCGGCACATCGGCGTAGAGTTTTCGGAAGATCCCATACACTTCATCGACGACAAACGTTTTCATCTCGGGGCGATTTCGATCGTATTCGAGCATGTTCAGCCCCATTGGCCGAGCCGTGTACGCCGGATCGAAGTAGATGACGTCTTTCAGGCGCTCGGGAGGTATGGCCGCAAGGATGTCTTCGATGTCGTTGCCATGTGGATCGATGAAAGCGACTCCGTCGCCATTTTTGATATCCTGAATGATCATGTTCTTGAGGAGACCGGTCTTTCCCGTACCTGTCTGCCCGATCACATAACAGTGGCGCAAGCGGTCTTGCGTCCCGAATTGCACTGGCCTCTCTTCCGCACCGTAACGGTTGACCCCGAGCGTGATGCCATCTCCCGGCATCTCGACAGGCGCAGGCGCCTGCTTCGCGAAAGATCGTTTAAGTTCACGCGAAGTGTGCACACGCTCGGCGGTGAAGTGAAACATTGAAGTAATCTCAGAGAGTGAGAGTGGGATGGCGTATTCGCGATCGAAAACGCGGTAGGTAAAATCACGCAAAAAGGCATTGAGGCGCCAATTCGATACTTTCTTGAACTTCAAGTGGTTCCCTTTCGGATCATCGTACTGACTGAAGGGCGCAATGAGATTGTCGAGAATGTCGCCCGCGCGTTCTTTGGTAGCAGCTGAAGTGGCAAGACGCACGATGGCGGGTCCAACACGGCTTTTCACCTTGCGCTCAATCTCTTCCGCCGCGATCTTGTCTGGCTGTCTCCGAAACGTGCGATCCTTCTCGGCTTGAAGCTGTTTCTCAGACTTGAACATGAGATGGAACGTGTCGTAGATGGCTTCGCCAATGACACTTTCGGGCACTGAGAGCGCTCTATGAAGAACGTGGCCTTTTTCCAAGCGTCGCAATACCTTCTTATAATGCTGATTGAATCGATCACCTTCCGAAGAAACAAGGATTTGGAGCGCCGCGCCTTCGCCATGCTTTGCGATCTTGGCAAACGAAGCCAGGGTCACGTTCATCGGATCGTGCTCAAACATGTCTGGCGTCTTGATTGGGTACGCCGGGTGATTTGCAAGCGTGGCATAGGCGGCGGCCTGTTCACCTTCGTAATTGAAAATGTTGTAATCGCCGCGCTCTTCCGAGATACGAGCGTTTGGGAACACCGAGGAGATGAGCCGTTCCGCGAGATCTTTCTTCTTACGTGGCACCGCGAGGTAGAGGCTCGCAGCTTCCGTTCCTTCAGACACTGCGATTTCGAGTGAAAATCCTTCATGCCGAGCAATAAGCGAGAGAAGACCGGCGTAGAGCTGTTCCGAAGAAGAAAGGACCTGTTCAAGACGGTGCTGACTATTGTCTTGCTTTTCGCGCTCTCCATGCGCCTGCGGGTCGATAGCAAAGAGCACGAGGTCGAGCGCGCGGCGCACCTTTTCAGGTGGGGGGGTCCCCACATCCGGCAAGCCTTCAGCCACGTAGCGTACGAGTATTCGATGAAAATCGTCTGCGAGGTGCGGATTATTCATTTTTGCGCACACCCCGAGAGCGTTCCTGATACCGCGCTCGGCGACTATGCGCAAAAGTTCGTCCATTTGCACATCGTGGGTCTCAGGATCAAGCTTCAGCGAGTGGAGTACCGTCTCGTGTTCGGGCATTACATACGCCTCATGAAGTATGTGCGCCTGAGGTGCTTGCGCATACTCTCTCACCTCTCGTTTCGCGATACGTTCACTTTCGAAGCGATTGGGGGCGGCTTCAAGCTCTGACTCCTTTTGTCGTACTTGCTCGCGTAAGTAAGCAAGCTCCTCCTCGGGAGATTTGAATTTCTCTGAAACCGGCACTGTTGGCAAGCGCGGCTTCTCCATTGTTGGAGGCATGCCAAAAATTATATCATCCTCACACGAGTGCTCGCGCGCCGATATCGCGCCGATAGTACTTACCTTCAAACGTAATCTTTTCTGCCGCCTCGTATGCTCTATCAAGTGCTTCTTTAAGCGTCTCGCCCGTAGCAGAAACACCGAGCACACGACCGCCAGAAGTCTTGAGGTTCTCATCAAAAGAGGTTCCTGCATGAAAAACAACGACGCTCGAGACTTTTTCCGCTTCTTCAGTACCTGCGATCGGCAATCCCTTTTTGTATGCATCAGGATACCCGCCTGAAGCAAGCACAATGTTGACCACGAATCCCGTGTTCCACTCTATCGCGCAATCGGCAAGCTTTCCATCTACACATGCCTCCAATACATCGAGAAGATCACTCTTCAAAAGCCGCATGTATACCTGTGTTTCAGGATCTCCGAAACGAGCATTGTACTCGAGTACCCTTGGTCCCTTTGAGGTCAGCTTGAGCCCTGGATAGAGAATGCCCCGATATTCAACTCCTTTTTTCCTGAGTGCATCGAATGTAGGAATGACGACCTGCTTTTCAATATCAGCCATCTGCTCCGCGCTCAAAAAGGGCAGTGGCCCAATGACCCCCATGCCACCCGTATTTTTACCCGTATCGTCCTCTCCGATCGTCTTGTGGTCCTGTGAAGACGGAAACATCTGGTAGGTCTTCCCATCGGTGATTGCGTGAATTGATATCTCTGGCCCATCTAAAAATTCTTCGATCACGACCTCGTTCCCTGCATCCTTAAAAAGTCTTTTGACCATGATGTCGTCGAGTGCTGCTTCGGCATCTCCACTCGTCTGACATACGTAGACACCTTTGCCGAGCGCGAGACCGCTCGCCTTTATGACAATGGGCACTCCTTTACTCCGTACGTAATCAAGAGCTTGTGCGTGTTCAGTGAACACCTCGAATTCTGCTGTCGGAATTCCGGCTTCCGCCATGAGACGTTTCGAGAATGCCTTCGAGCCCTCAAGCTGAGCCGCTTCTTTCGAGGGCCCCCAGATCCTCAGCCCGCGTGCGACAAACGCATCCACGATTCCTCCGACGAATGCATCGTCAGGACCGATGACAGTGAGTCTTATCTTTTTTTCTTCTGCAAAATCCGCGAGCTTGTCGAATTCCATAATGCCAATAGGCACATTCTCGCCCACGAGTCGCGTGCCACCGTTCCCCGGTGCAATGTAGAGCTTCCCGATCCTGGGTGATTGAGCGAGCTTCCATGCGAGCGCATGCTCTCGCCCGCCGCTTCCTACCAAAAGTACATCTACCGCCATCGCGGCATTGTAGCTCATTCTTTTGTCAAAATCTCAGGACCGTTTTCTGTTACCAAAACTGTGTGCTCAAAGTGTGCGGTGCGGGAGCCGTCGCGCGTGCGATACGAATGACCGTCTTTATCGACAAAAAGTTCCCCGCTCCCGAGTGTCATCATTGGCTCGATCGCGATAACGAGCCCTTCCACGATCTTTGGTCCTGTTCCCGGCGTCCCAAAATTCGGGACATGCGGCTCTTCGTGCACCGCGCGCCCCACGCCGTGACCAGAGAGATTGCGCGGAAATCCAAAACCATACTTCTCGGCGACCTTCTCAACGGCGTGCCCTATATCTCCCATCGTATTTCCTACGACAGCTTGATCAATACCCAACTGCAACGCCTCTTGAGTACCGCGCACCAGTTTTTCATCATCGGCATCACGTGCCTTGCCCACGATCGTGGTCACTGCATGATCCGTGAAAAGACCTTTGTGCTTTATACCGAAATCAATACACACAATGTCGCCCTCTTCAAAGACTGAGCCATTTTGGCCTGCCGGAGAGTGGACGATAACGTCGTTCACCGATACGCACACACCCGAAGGGAAACCGTGCTTACCTCCCCCCTTGTATCCATAGAAGGCCATTTCATCACCGTCCGCCCTCACCATCTCACGCGCTTTCGCTTCCAAACTCGCCGAGGAAACCCCAGGAGCCACCATTGTCTTCAGCGTCTGCACATGCCGCGCGAGCCTTCGGCCACCTTCGCGCAAAATCTCGATCTCATCCTGTGTCTTAGCGATCATGAGAGCTTCAAAGCGGCAAGAATATTTTTGTGTATCGTATCGACGTCCGGTTCACCATCTATCTCATGCACGCTACGCCCTCTTTCCTTCAAGAGGTCGAGTTGCGGCAACATGTCGGACTTCGACCACGCCAAACGGCTACGAATGGCTTCTTCGGTATCATCGACACGACCGCGTGCGAGAAGCCTCTTCACCGAAGAGTCTTCTGAAAGCGTCAGTTGTACGACCTCGTAGTTCTCTCTTCCATAAAACTTCATCATGTCGTCGAACGCGCGGGTCTGATCGGGACCGCGTGCGAGACCATCCGCAATGATGTGTTCCTCTCCGGTCAGGTTTTGCACGATCTTTTTGGTCTGGAGGTACGTGGGCATAAAATCCGGCATTCGTTTGCCGGTGTTGAGGACCGCCTGCACGAAAGGCGCCGTGTAGCCGCCAGTCGCGATCATTTCGCGCAATTCTGCTCCCATGTCGATGTGAATAACGCCGCGATCCGATTTCGACTTGAGAAACTCGATGAGCATCTTCACTTGCGTACCTTTTCCCGCACCTTGTGCACCGAAAAACAAAACTGTGATTGAATCCATGATTATTCGAGATTGTATCCTTCTTTTTCGAGTATCGCCACAACTTCGTTCACGGTTTCTTCGAGCTTACCCTCGACATTTACGACTTCGTAATCGAATTCCTTGGCGTCCTCATGCATCTCACGCTCTGCGATGTTCATTCTCTCGGCCAGCTCCACTTCGGACATGTCCTTCTTTCTCGCCAGAATCCGCTTTTTCAAAATGTCGCTGCTCTCTGGCTGAAGAAATATCGTGACTGCATCGTAGTGTTTTTTGAGGTACCGAGCGCCGATGATGTCGAGCTGTGCGAGAATGACGCGTCCCTCGAGAAGCCGCCCTTCGAGGTCGGGCTTGTATACACCATAGTGCGTACCGAGCGCTTGCACGTCGCGATGTTCGAGGATATTCCCCGCACCGAGTTCTTTGAGAAAGTCTTCTTCTGAGAAGAAGTAGTAATCTTGCGCCTGCTTCTCACCCTCGCGAGGAGATCGCGTGGTGGCGGTGACGAGCCGTGTGCATTTTGCGTACCGTGAGACGAGCGCATCGATAACCGAATTCTTGCCGATCCCCGACGGGCCGGCGATATCAACAATCTGCCGCATCATACTCTTTGCGGCTAATACTCTCGTATGGATGTCTGAGCGTCAACCTTCTTTACGACGTCGAGGACAACAGAGACCACAATCAGGAGTGCGGTGCCTCCAATCGTGAACGCGGTGATGCCTGTAACTCCCTGGAGTATGATTGGTAAAACTGCGAGGGACCCGAGAAAGAGCGCTCCTACGAGCGTGATGCGCGTAACGATGTTCCCGAGGTAGTCTGATGTCGTGATACCCGGACGAACACCGGGGATAAACGCGCCATTTTTCTGGAGATTTTTAGAAACTTGGTGCGGCTCAAAAGTGATCGCGGTGTAGAAGTAGGTAAACACGACGACGAGGCCAAAATAGAGTGCGCCGTATATCCAATTATTGCTGAGTCCTGATACGACCGACGAGGCTATAGAAGCCACGAGCGGTATCGAGCTCTGCGCGAGGAACGAGGCGATCATCTGAGGGAACAGCAACATCGAGAGCGCGAAGATGATCGGGATAACACCCGCCTGATTGACTCGAAGCGGCAGATAGGTGGAAATGCCGCCCAAGACTTTCGAGCCGCGTACGCGGCGCGCGTACGTTACGGGAATCGGGCGCTCCGCCTCGGTAATGAAAACAACGCCTGCAGTAACAAACACTGCAACAGCAAGAAATCCTACGTAGGCTGGCACTTGCGCGACGTCGAATGCGAAGAAAAATTGCGCGACGGCAGATGGAATACTGGCAACGATGCCGGCAAAAATGATGAGCGAAACACCGTTTCCTACACCGTATTCCGTGATCAATTCTCCGATCCACATCACGAGGAGCGCTCCTGCCGCAACGACGAATATATTCGTGAGCATATGCATGAAATCGAGCGAGGGCACGATGCCGTTTTGCTGTAGAAGCACGAGGAAGCCGAAAGCTTGAACGAACGCGAGCGGCACCGTGAGGTAGCGCGCATACTGCATGAAGCGCATGCGGCCTGCTTCCCCTTCCTCCTGATACATCGCCTTCAATTCCGGCGAGAGCACCGACATCAACTGCATG
>Ga0210057_1000343_pt1 | contig 77833 bp, 91 predicted proteins | sample CryGeyCG2114_010_2_FD_183968 | JGI IMG/M metagenome (GOLD analysis project Ga0210057, IMG submission 183968) | Groundwater microbial communities from aquifer - Crystal Geyser CG10_big_fil_rev_8/21/14_0.10 (SPAdes) (version 2) | ecosystem: Environmental > Aquatic > Deep subsurface > Groundwater ... | reverse complement strand
ATTTACACACATAAAAACGAAGCTAAATTCACACAGAGGATTATCTAATAAACGTAGAGAATACTTTGTAAACTGGTATTGGTATTTGAAGTCAATCTATTACAAAAAACATTAAAAAATCCACACATTATGTCTATTAAACCCAAACTTAGGCAATTGTGCCTAATATCTCACAATTCTCGAAAAGGAGAATAGAAGGCTCATGGATACTCACTATATGCCTATTTCCATCGTAGTTGAAAAATTGATCGACGAGGGTTGGACCCTCGAAGCGGACGCGCCTGAGGAAGTTTTTGATTCAGAGTATAATTTGTGCCGAAATGGGAATGTGGTTCTTTACTGGGACGGTCGGGATGATCGTTCCAAAATAGAGCGCAAAATTTTCAAACTTCTTGGGATTAGGAGGCATCCAAAAAAGGAGGAAATTCTTGATACCCTTTGGGAGAGGGTAGGAAAAAGTTTATAAGGTGAGATATGATAACTTTTAGTCAATAGCGAGTTGGTTCTCATAAAAAAACTACTCTAGCGGTCCTTTGTGGCTCCGACATGATGTCGGTGGAATACCCGCTAGGGTGCTTCCACAAAGGGCAAGGACTTATTATATTTTTTATAATAGTGCCTTCAGGCTTGGGGTGAAGAAGATTTACTATACCGCTTATCGGTGAGTAAAAAATCTTTTTCTTCGCACCCCAAGCCCTTGTATTGCTTTTTAATAACAGATTTAAATTATTTGTTATGAGGGAGTAATTTCATTTTCACTACAAATACAAAGGAGGACACTAATGTCCAACGATCTTGTTATAGATGATGCGTTTTGGGAAGAGTTGGAAGACTTTTTAAGTCCTCCATGGAAACGCAAAGGTGGGGGGGAAACTCCTGAAACTCCTGAGCAGGAAGAAGAGGACTATGAGGAAGGTGAAGGCCCTGATTGGGGAAACATCCTAGACTGCGACCGGTGTGGACGTGCTCTCAAAAACTGTATTTGCATTCCTATTTAGGAATGCTAAATAAAATAGCCACACAAAGGTGTGCGGCCGTGTAGATTCACGTAAAAAATCCAGGTAGCACTGACACCTGCTTTTGAGTAGTCAAAAGAAAAGTTCAGTATTCTAAAGGGGTGGTGAACGAAAATCACTAGTTTTTATAATAGTGCCTCGTTCATTTACCCCTCTGTCTTTCGATTAAATCGAAACTGATGAGACCCTCGATAAACTCAGGGCGAAACAGCAAAAAAAATGGTATTATCCTTCGTAAAGGGTTCATTCCGATTAAAATCCGAAATTCTTTAAGATTGACTTTAACCATATTTTTATTCACAATTAACTTAAATATGCATAAAAACCATAAAACCGAAGCTATTTCTTCGATTAATCCAAATGTTGATAAACTAAAAGAGCTCCAAGAAAAGCAGAGTAAGTTTAGTTTGTGGAAATCTATTTTTCAAATAGCATCATTTGTTTTAATTATTGCTTTGCTGTTTTTGGTTGCAAATTACTTTGCTTTGGGAGACCTTATTAAAAATAACATACCCAAAAGCACCTCAAAGCCTCCTCTTATAGTTTTAGACCCGAGAGTTAAAATAATAAAACCTACAATTACCCCTACTACTTTGGATACAAATACTTATTTAAATAAAGAATATAAATTTAAACTAAAATACTCTCAAGAATATTTATATACCGAAGAACTTATAGACGATATATATAAAGTTTCTTTTACAGTTAAAGAAGGTAATACCCCCACGCCTGGTTTTTATATTGAAGTGTCCTCAGGTAATTTACAAAGTAAAATAAGCGAGAAAAAGAATTTAATTAATTCGGTTAATGGTTCGATTTTAGAAACAAAAGACTTTTTAATTGATTCCCGCCATGGTACTGATATTACCTACACCCTGAATAATTTTAAATTACATTATATTGTAATTTCTTTTTCAAATAGTGTTTATGTTTTAAATGTACCAGACCACATTCTAAATAATGTAAGCTCCAATTTTAAATTTTTATTGGATACCGATTTAAAAAATTTGGCTGAAACTTGTGTGGTAGCAGGGTGTAATAAAGAATTATGTGTAGATAAAAGTAAAGCCGATCAAATATATAGTGCCTGTGTTTATAAAAACCAATATGCCTGCTACGTTAATGCAGAATGTACTGTACAAAAAAACTCTAGTTGTGGTTGGACTGAAACTAGCGACTTAAAAACCTGTTTGGATGCAAAAAAATAATTTTAATTAAGATTTACTCTGGGTTGTTTTAAAAAGTAATAGTACTACTGCAAACCCAATGCCTATTCCAAGCCATGGTAAAAAAAATAACTGTTCAGTTAATCTGCTTTCTTTGCCATCGCAGTGGTCACCAATACCATCCCCATCTTTATCCTGTTGCATACTATTTGGATATTCAGGGCAATTATCTTTTATATTTAATATTCCGTCATGATCAAAATCTTCGCAGGCATCACCAATATTATTTTTGTTAATGTCTTTTTGATCGGTGTTTACTATGTTTGGACAATTATCTAGTGAATCTAGTATTCCATCTTTATCTATGTCTGCAGGTTTATATAGAGTATTTAGTTTTTTTGCAGGTAGCAATATGTTTTGTATTGCATCATTAGAATTATTTAGATTTCCGGATTCCCCAGTATTTATATAAACACTTTTGTCTGGCTCTGTATATAAGGCATATGTCATTCCTACTCTAGCCAAAAATCTTATATAATTTTGTTGTATATTATTTACTGGAAATTCCTCAAAGCCCATTTCTGTAATTCTTAAAGGTTGGGTGTATTTCATTGTAACTAACCATGTTTGGGCTGTTGTTTGTGGAAATGACATTCTAACATTTTTAACCTCTGCATTATCTACTAATACTTTACGTTGGGGGCTAGATGCTTCAATTGTTATATTTGTGGGATATTGTACAAATTTGTCCATGCTAAAATTAAATGTATTTGTAGAAATTGGTTTATCATATGTTATTGTCCAGGTTATTTCATTACTTCCGCCTGTTATTAAGTTATACTCAGCATAAGTTGTTATATTGCTATCGTACATAAAAGTTTCATCGGGTTGTCCTAAATTACTAACTATTGTATATGGTGTGTTAACCTGTTTTGCAAGTATAGTATACGGTTGAAAACTTTTTGTATTATTTTCAAGTATTGCTATATTTTTGTTATTTTTTATTTCCTCCGGCATTTTTAGTTCTACTATGGTAGGGACACTAATATTATTTACATATAAATCATACTTATATTTAAATGATTCTAATACGCTCGTATCTGTTTGAGCATACGTGGTATGCTTTACCAAAATTGTGAAAACTAGTAAAACCGCTAAAATTGTAATTATTCTTGGTATTTTTTTCATAAAATGTTAGAAGGCAACTTTTTATTTGTTTTTTCAATTAAAACTGAAACCATTAAAAGTGTTCCTACAGAAAAGAAAGTTATAATTCTACCACTTAGTTGCATATCCCAAACTTCTACAAGTAATAGTCTTACCAGTACAAAAACTATAACTCCTATACCAAAACGATTTAAAATTTTGCGATTTTGGGTTCTTCCTGTTATATAACATATTAACCCTGTTACTGTGTAGGTTGATAGTATAATAAGTTGAGCTGCATATTCTAAGCTAATTATCGCGTGTACAACTCTCCATATAAAGGTAAGACCATATATTCCAGCAATAATTATTAAAATCAGAGACAAATTATGTACCTTATTTTTAGTCTTACTAATTGTTTTATCTAATATAGAATAGTAAAGATATATTCCCGAAGAAAAAAACGAAAGAGTAATTATTAAAATTGCAAAAAAATGTTTGTGGAATAATCCAGTTCTCCAATTGTAAGGGTAAAGGGAAGATATAGAAAATAATAAAGGCAAAATATAGTAAAGAGCTATATAGTTTGTTATTTCAGTTCCAAGTAATTTTATAAGAACAATTGGAATTATTGCGGCCTGTATTGCAAAGGCAATTACAAGTATTGGCCCGTTAAACTCCAGAGCGGTTGCAATGGAAAGCAGTATAAGAGAAACGGCTGTATAAAGATATACAGTTTGTTTTAACTGAGTTCTTAAAAAAACAAAGTAGGCTCCAAATGCAAAAAATAATGATACCAGTAGTACCATATAACTTTTATAGTCTGCTCCAACCAAACCGTTTATCCATCCATAACTTATAAAACCTAGTAAAAGAGCTGTGTATAAGTCCCAATTAGTGGCCTTTTTATGAGTTATTATAGAAAGAATTGTGGCAAAAAAGTATATACTCACAAATGTAGCCGCAAAAGATTTTAAAGTTAAAACTTCTATTGGTGTGTAGTACGAAATTCTGTAAGGAGTAAAGTATTGTACGCTGTATAACGATACAACTATCAAGGATAAAAATGTTAATACATTCCATTTTGTATGCCTAGTAAACCACAGTATGCCCAGTGAAAGAACTAGTAGGTAAGAGAACAAACCGAATATATTATTTGAAGAGCCTCCTATTATTATAGGAGTTATGCTTGATATAACAAGTGTTGCTAATGCTAAAGAAAAACTGTGATACTTTATACTAATTGAGGCTGTGAGTAGTATTATACACATTACAAGAGAAAGGGCTACTAAGGGTATAAACATTGAATACACGTGTTGCGCTGCATAAACACTAATTACCATAATTGCTGATCCCAACCAAACAAGTGTGATTCCTTGTGTTTTATATTTAGCAAAACGTTTAAAACCCCCATACAAAATAGAAGTTCCTGATAGAAGACCTAATGTTATTCTTCCTACTGGGCCTATCCAATTATTTAAAAATGCATAAGTCACTAGCCATATAAAGGCTAATAGAATTAGGAATGCGCCCATTTTTAGAGGCCATTCATGTGAAAACCACTTTACAAAGTTACCAATAATATCCAAATCATTATTTTTTTCGTATACAACTTTTGATGAACTTTGGGGCTCTTCAAAATTGTTTTGTATTTTTGTATCTACTTTGGTTATCGTGTTTGGTATAGAAGGTGATATGTTCTCTTTTGTTTTTGAATATGCAGATTCAATTCTATTTACTTTAGATAAAGCAATAATTGATAGTATAAGGGCAATAATAGAAAATAAAAAAGTCATACTTATGTTAAGTATAGGGTGTGTTTAGTTTAGGTGTCAATCTTATGCATTTTTTGTTATTATTATGGCGTTAGCTTGTACATTTAAGGCTTTTATTCTAAAATCTTACTATGCTTAGGCAAAGAACAAATATAATAGATAGCGTTACCAAAATTGGGAGCGATGTTACTTTGTATGGTTGGGTAAATACTATTAGGGATCATGGAAAAGTAGCTTTTATAGATTTAAGAGATAGAAGCGGTATTATTCAGGTCGTTTTTTACGGTAAAAACTACGGGTTGATTAAAAAAATAGGAAATGAATATGTTCTTAAAATTAAGGGTATTGTAAAAGAAAGATCCGAAAAGCAAATAAATACTAATATTCCAACCGGTAAAGTAGAAATTGAATTGCTTGAAATGGACATTTTAAATAAAGCAAAAGAATTGCCTATTCCTATTGATACGCCTGGACTTGATATAAATGAAGATATTAGATTAAATTATAGATATTTAGACTTACGCAGAAACCGTATGCTCACCAACTTAAGTATGCGAAGTAAGGTTGGTGGTTTTATTAGAAATTATTTATATAACTTGGGATTTTTAGAAATTGAAACCCCAGTACTTACTAAGTCTACTCCAGAGGGTGCTCGTGATTTTTTGGTGCCTTCTCGTTTACAAAATGGTAGTTTTTATGCCCTACCACAATCCCCTCAACAATATAAGCAATTATTAATGGTTGCAGGAGTTGAAAAATATTTTCAGCTTGCTAGGTGTTTTAGAGATGAAGATCCTAGGGCCGATAGAGCCTACGGTGAGTTTACGCAATTAGATTTAGAAATGTCTTTTGTTGAGCAAGAAGATATATTGAATTTGGCTGAAGATTTATTTACTAAAATTGTAGAGAATTTATTTCCTGAAAAATATATTTCAGTAAAGCCCTGGCCAAGACTTTCTCATAAAGAAGCTCTAGAAAAATATGGTACCGACAAACCTGATCTGAGAAAAAATAAAAATGATCCTAATGAAATGGCTTTTTCTTGGACTTTGGACTTTCCTCTTTTTGTAGAACAATCAGAAGAAGATTATTTTTATGGATCCGGAAATTCTAAATTTGCACCTTCGCATCATATGTTTACAGCACCCCATCCTGAGGATGTGTCCCTATTGGACAAAGATCCTACAAAAGCTCGTGGGTTACAACACGATATGGTTTTAAATGGTTACGAAGTTGGTGGTGGAAGTATTAGAATACATGACTCTAAAATACAGGAAAAAATATTTGAACTTATTGGTTTTTCTTCTGAGCAAAAAAAAGAATTTTCACATATGCTAGAGGCCTTTACATATGGGGTACCTCCCCATGGTGGTATAGCACCGGGAATAGATCGGTTTTTAATGGTAGTTCAGGGAGAGCCCAATTTGAGGGAAGTTATTGCATTTCCTATGACCTCCGGTGGTAGAACTGCTGTCATGGCCGCTCCTTCTTTAGTAGAAAAAAAACAACTAGATGAATTAGGAATAACATTTAAGTCTCTAAAGAAATAATTTAATGTTTTTGTACTTGTTACAAATTGATGCTGCTCTATGAGTAAAAAAAAGTCTACTGCTAATTTTTTCAGTGTTTATAGAAAATATTATCTGCTTATTTTAGGTATTTTACTTATTTCGTTGTCCTCATTTTTAAATTATAAGTTTTCTGAAAGTAAGGTTGTAAAAGACTTAAAAAAAACAATAGTGTATGAACCTTTGGAAAGTGTTTTGGGTGACAGCGATGAAAATGGGGATAAAAAGGCTGAAAAAATAGAGGAGTTACCCGTTCAAAATGGGTTTAGCGCAAAGAGTTATATTTTATATGATGTTAACAGCAGTCAGATTGTAGGTGGTAAAGATGTAGATGTGTTATTGCCCAATGCTAGCACCACGAAACTAATGTCAGCTTATTTAGTAATAAAAAAATATCCTTTAGATAGCATATTAACTGTGCCTGCTGAATGTGTTGGAGTTGAAGGAAATAATGTTGGATTTGTTGCAGGAGAAAAATTTTATGTGGAAGATTTATTGTATGGCATGTTACTTAGAAGTGCTAGCGATGCCACTTGTGTTTTTAGTGCAAATTATTCTAAAGGCACACCTGGGTTTGTTGATGAAATGAATAAAGAGGCAAAAAACCTGAGGTTAGAAAATACCCACTATACAAACCCTATTGGACTTGATGATGTTAATCATTATTCAAGTAGTAGAGATTTACTAAAAATGACTTTAGAACTTAGAAAAATTGAGAAACTAAAAATAGTAATGGGTAGTAGAGATTTTACCCTAAAAGAAATTTCGTTTGGCAAAAGATATTATGTTTCAAACACAAACGAACTGTTATTTACTTTGCCAGGGACTGTGGGATATAAAACGGGGTTTACAAGTAATGCAGGGGAGTGTTTAGTTTTTGGATATAATAATTTTGGTACTGAGTTAATAATAGTAATTATGGGGAGCACCGATAGATTTTCTGATGCGAAACAGTTATTAAGGTTGTATGAGCAAAAGGCTCATCCCGATGCAGGAATTGTAGAGTCTACCACTTCTGTAAAACCGGGTAACTGATAAACTTAAGAGCGGAGAAATATACAAACAGAAGAACTGAAGGAAAAAAAGACAAGACTTGTGTTCACGCGTTTTTTAGTTCATAGGTTTTTATGATTTCTTGTTTTCTAAAAAGTATCTCTCCAATATTTTTTCAGCACTTTTTGCATGAATTATTTTACGAATTTTTTTAATGTTCGAGTGTTTGGTGAATTCTTCTCTAAAAGATTCTTTACTGGTGTTTGACTCGTCAATAAGTTCTACAGAAATATTAACCTCTTTTTTTAATACTTCTGTAAAATTTTCAATTTTTTGTTGCTGCACTGGGTTATTATGTTTTGGTACGCCCAAAATTATTTTATCTATTCTTTCAGCTTCAATTATTTTTTTTATGTGTTCTTTAAGTGTATGTTGATCTTTAGTTCTTAAAAAACCTAAAGGGAGTATTGCACTATTTTCTCCTATTGCAAAACCAGTAGTAACAGTTCCGTAATCTATTCCTAATAATCTCATGTTATTGACTTTCTGTTTGTATATCAATATTTATATTTTTTACGATTCTAGGCATTCTTTTTAGGGGTTTAGGAAGATTTGGAGTTATTGTAATATCTATTTGTTTAATATTAGATATACTACCTAAATAATCTTCGGCCTCTGAAAGAGTTTTTCCTTCTAAATTATTTTTTATTTCTTCTTCGTCTATTTTAGGAACAACATAACTTTGTATTTTATTTGTAACTAGTAGTCCTGTGGTTTTATCTGTTTCTTCATCTTTAATTTTTTCTTTTACCGTACTTACTAAATTAAATTGTTCACTTTTTTCAGTTATTGCATAATTTTGTGGAACAAGATCTTTTATTACCGTGTCTAAAACCTTTAACAGGTCATCTTTAGTGTACACAATTGCAGAAGCTTCTATTTCCATAGTTACAGTAAATTTATCTGCTTCCTCATCAATTTCTTTATCAAAACTGGTACTTACTATGTTGTAATCTACCGCTCCATCTAACAATTGTTGGGAGTCTATTATTTTTGACTCTAGAGACTGTTTTACTTTTTCTTCTAGCTTTTTAGTAAGTTTGTCTTTTAAGTCTTCTTGGTCTTTTTCTGATACTACTGTAACTTTTTTAGAAGATCCTCCTGACATTTTTTCTTTAATTTCCACTACAATTTTATCTTTACTAACACCTTCAATTTTAAAATTAACATTTGTGGTATCTATATTATAATCTTCCCCAAAGCTTGTTGCTGTAATGGTTACTTTTTTACTACCGTATACATCTGCTTTTTGTATGTCTCCATTATCATTTGTAACATCCTGTTGAGTTTTTTCTGGTATTTCTATATCGGAATCCGTAACATAATCTTGGGATCTTATCACTTCGTCATCTTTATTTTTAACCTCTATTGTAACTAGGGCATCTTTGCTTACTTTTAGTTTTTTGTCGGTTTTATTAAAAATTTCTATTTCGCCTACAGCTTTGTCTCCTATTTCTTTTTCTCCGGTTGGTACTTCTGTTAACTCATCTTTTGTTGTAGCAGAAACCAAAATTCCAGGAATTATTTTATTTTCCTCATCAATTTCTTTAGTATCTAAATTAACAGTTACCTCTTTTGTTCCTGTAAACACTTGTGAATCAAGCTTTACCACTACGTTTGCTTTGGGCAAATAATAATACGCGGCAGAAGCTCCGCTTATTAATAATGCAGATGTTATTACAATAATTATTAAAATAATGGGTAGCTTACTTTTTTTAAATATGTTAAGACTTGAAACTTTTAGTTTGATTTTTTTTCTGCTATTCATTTGTGATTTTGGAGTTTCATTTAAAGTTGATACATCTTCTCCGGCCAAAAAGCCTAATTTTTCTAGTTTTCTTGTATCTTGAATTATTATATTTTTATTTAGTTTTTCTGCGAAGTTGTTTATTATTCTTAGATCTGTTTTCTCTTCTAAAAAGCCTGCATCTCCGGCTACTTGTAGAATTATTTTATTACTCGCACTTTTTCTTATTTGTGAAAGTATGTCTCCTAGCTCATATTCTTTTTTTATTTTTATAATATCGCTATTCATTTTCTAATATTTTTAGTGCAAATTTTCCAAGTGTTAAAACATTTAACATTCTTACGTCATTGGCCTGTTCTGTGTGATCTTCATAAAAGTCAAAATTGTCTTTTACCAAAATTCTAATCTTAGGTTCGTCTTTGAATTTTAGGTTTCTAATAGCATTAAACATTTTATCTATATCTACCATTTCGCTACCACCTCCTAGTAAAAGTATTTCTTCTGGGTAAACTTTTACACCTTCTACAGATTCTAGTGCCGATTTTAAATTGTCAAACCAAACACTTTTTATTTCTTGATTATACGTTTCCAATTTTTCGTTTTTTTCTGTTTCAGATAAAAGATATTTTCTTGCTTCTACTGCGTCTATGTTAGATAGATTACTTATGTAGTTTGTGAATGATTGCCCACCTAATTTGAAATTGGTAATCTTTTGTATTTCTCCTCCAAACGAAATAGCTATGTCTGTATTTTTACCTCCCAAATCCAAAAGTATATAGTTGGAGTCCTCCCTGCTTTTTAGGGCTTTATTTAAAGCATAAATATTTGTAGTAATTGTTGATAAGTCTAATTTTAAATCCTTGGCTAAATTAACTAATTTATTTAGGTATTTAGTTGTAGCAAATGTTGTAAAAAACGAGATTTCTAAAGTTGTTCCTCTAAATCCTTCTAGTTCTTTTGTAATATAACCATCTATTTTTACAAACGTTATATCGGAATTTAGTAAATCTATTTCACTATCAAAGTTCTCATGTTTTTGACTAAAATATTTGTCTGCTTCTATTTTTGAATTGGCTATTATTTTTTGTGTTATTTGTTCTACTTCTTTTTGTGTTATTTTTTTATCTGGAGTTGTTCTTTTTATTCTTACCGTAACTGTTTGGCTACTAATATTTGCGGAAGGTATTCCTATAATAACCTTTTTAGGGTCATATGTACTAAACGATTTTGCCTGATCTACTCCCACTTTTAGTTTATTAAGTAAAACCTCTTTATCTTTTTCAAAAAGTTCGGATGGATTTATATTTTTAAAATCTACAATGGAATGACCAATTAACTGTATCTTACCCTCGGTCTCTTTTAAAAAAACACCTATTTTAACGGACTCCGTTCCCAAATCAATAGCAATAAAGTTGATACCGCCACTATTCTTTTTTACTTTTGAAATGTTAAACATAATTGGATATATTTTATATTATGGTAAGAGTAAAGTCATTATATGTTTTTTGGTTTTTTATTCTAAAATAGCTTTTATTCTGCGAATACCTTTTGAGGCACTTTCCTCTTTAATTATTTTAAAAGCCCCCAACTCTTTTAAGTTTTTAACGTGTGGTCCTCCGCATAACTCTTTACTCCAGGCATTTTCTAAATTATGCCCAACATAGTAAACAAAAACTTCTTTTGGGTAATCTACATCTGGTAAAAACAATGCTCCCGTTTTTTTTGCTTCGTCTTTTTGCATTTTAACTTTGTTAACTGGCAAGTCTTCTTTTATTTTATCATTTATAATATTTTCAACCTTTTTAATTTCATCATTTGTAAGGGCTCGTTCAAGATTAAAATCAAACCTTAGTCTATCTTTGGTGTTATTACTTCCTTTTTGTCTTATACCCTCGCCCAAAACTTCTTGCAATGCCTTTTGTAGTAAATGAGTTGCTGTGTGATATTTTATAACTAGTTTGCTATTATCTGCCAAGCCCCCTTTAAAACGTTGTTCTGCCCCTGTTCTTGATAGATCTTTATGTAGTTTTATAAGACTATTATAGTGTTCCCAAAAATGATCTATATTAAAACCTTTAATTCCTTTTTCTATAATATCATCAAAAAACATTTCAGGAGGGTACCCCTCAGATTGATATAAATCATAGGCTAGGTTTGCTAAAGTTGAATGAGATTTACTATCTAAATCTATTTCCTTAGTTTTTTTATCTACAATTTTTTGAGCCCGCTCAAGTGTCTTAGCAAATTTTTTTTCTTCTTCTTTAAATATTCTTATTATTTCTTCTTTTTTTTGTTCTAATTCTGGGTAAAGATATTTAAATAATTCCAAATTAATTACATTGTCTATTAATTTTGAAGATACTTCTTCTTTAAAACCCATGTTATTAGTGAATCTAGTCATACGTCTTAATAATCTTCTTAAAATGTATCCTTGGTCTTTATTGCTTGGTTTTACTCCATCCATTGCTAAAAGAACAGATGACCTCATGTGGTCTGCAATTACTCTCATTTCTTTTTTATTCTCTCTATACTTTTTGTTTGTCAATTCTTCTAACTTTTCGACTATAGGGTAAAAGTTGTCAGTTTCGTATATGTCTCCTTTTTTTTGCACTACGAATGAAAGTCTCTCAATCCCTCCTCCAAAATCTACATTTTTTTGAGTAAGCTCCTCCCACCCATTTTGAGTTTTTTGATATTGCATAAAAACTGAATTTCCTATTTCTATGAATTCATCTTGATTTTTTTCAGGGCTTTGTCCAAAACCGTTTCCATTTTTTCCTGTGTAGTAAAAAATTTCGCTGTCCGGGCCTCCTAATTCTCCAACCGTATTTCCTCTTTGCCACCAATTATCTTCCCTCCCACATGCAAATATGCGTTCTCCTTCTTTTGCATCAATACGGTACTTTTTAAAAATATTTTGTATTATTTGTATAGCCTTGGTATCTTTAGGTGAGTATTTATCTCCTTTAAATACTGTTGCATACATTTTATTTATATCTAGACCCAATTCTTCAACTAAAAACTCATATGCCCAATTTAATTGTTGCTCTTTAAAGTAATCTCCTAAACTCCAATTTCCGATCATGTGAAATGCAGTTGTATGTCTGTTTGAACTACCCACCTCTTCAATATCGTCTACTCTTAAGGACCGTTGAACATTCATTAACCTTTTTCCTAAAGGGTGTTTCTGACCCGATAAGTATGGAACTAAAGGAAACATTCCTGAGTTTACAAAAAGAAGTGTAGAATCACCCTCAGGCACAAGCGACATGTTTGGAACTTGTTTATGGTTTCTATCACCAAAAAATTTAAGATATTTTTCTAAAATCTCTTTACTGCTAAAAGCTTTCATAACCGAAATTATAAACCACATGGGCTTTATAGTCGAGATATGGAGATATAAATCCCGTTCCTTTACTATTAAAGAACATGCGTTCCGGAACGCATACAGACTGTTGGTAAAGGTTTTGTAAATATTTTTATTTTGATATACATGTGTTTATATATTTCGACTGGTCTACTGGCTTTCCAATCCTCAATTTTCCTTATACTCCTAGGAAGTTGGGAAACAACAAAATATTGCAAATGAGTTAGATGTGTTAGAGAATTGAACAAATGGAAAAAAATACAAACCCTGTTTCATCTTCTTGGAATGCTAATATGCAGGTTCCTTTACCTAATAAAATTTCTAAAAAAGTAAAATGGGGAATAGTGATTTTTATTACAATATTCTTAATTGTAGTGTCTTCTGTGGGTTTTATGTTTATTCTTAATTATTTAAAAAATATACGACCTGTGCCTAATGATGTGCCTACGCAAGTTCCTCCAGTTCCTTCGGTTACCCCAACACCTGCTCAAATAGTAAATACGACGGCTGACTGGAAGTCTTTTGTGAATATGGATTTTGGTGTTGAATTTAAATATCCAAGCCACTGGGATACATTAACCAAAGAAAATTTTATATATATAGGTAACCCCTCATTAATTGAAAAATATAAGAATATAATTGCAGGTAGGGGAGATTACGATCCGAGTATGACCTCATATATTGAAGTAATAAGCTTTTCAGGTGAGTGGCCCCCTGCAACCCTCTCGAGGTTGGATGCAGAAGATGTAAGTTTTTGGGACGAAACTTTAGAAGATTTTACTTACGGGAATGTATCTGGACTTAAACTAACAAGAACAGCTAAGGATTATGGTGACGCAAAATCTCCCTACTTTCCTGGATATAAAGAGGTAAAGTATTATGTTAAGAAAGACTCTAAAAACTACATTGTTATTGTAGATGATAATTTAAACGAACCTTTTACAATGGAACAATTTTTAGCTACCTTTCAACTTACTAACAATTCAGGCACCCAAGATGTCTCCGATTGGAAAAATTATACAAGCGATTCATATGGTTTTTCATTTAATTACCCCAACACATCTGTTTTATCCTCGAGTTCCAATGAATATGAGAGTGTTGTTTATATGGGGGATTATCAAAAAAGTACCGGCAGAACTCAAACTGAGTTATTTGATGGCTATAAATTTTCTGTTGCTATTCAAGATATCAACGAAAAAACACTAGAAGAATATGCAGGTGAGATTTACGATCAAGATAAATCTAGTACCTACAATCAAGGCTGTGCCTTTTCGGATTTATCTAACGTTACATACGGTGGTGTTTCATCTCTAACCTTTAGTGCTACTTGCGAAGGGCAAAATAGTAGAACCTATATAGCACTAAGTAATGATTCACTATATGTCATTAATGGTTTTGCTGTAGGAAGTGATCCTATTTTAGATGGTTATAAAAACGAAATAAATGGTATATTGAGTACTTTTATATTCGAAACACCTTAAACCTAAATTTTATCCCAATCCTGCAGGTTGAAGCTGCTTTACCTCTTAAAGTTTCTTATATTACTTTATTCTTGTATAATGTTCTTAATTAATACTTTTACAAAAAACCTATGGATATACAGTCAATTTTACTTTTAATACTTTTACTTTTATCTATTAATTTAATTTTAGTTGGCGTTTATATTGTTATAGTGCTGCGCGATGTTAGGCGACTTATTAAAAATTTTGATGGGCTTGTAGTTTCTACAAAAGAGTCTCTTCATGAGGTTTCGGGTTCTCTTGGAACTTTACCCTTACTTGCAAAAACTATTTTTCAAGTTTATAAAAGTGTAAAAAGCAATGACTCAAAAAAGAAATAATCAAGAATCTGGCTTAATAGTAGGTTTTTTACTTGGTTTTGTAGCATATATGGCTTATGATGTTTGGAGAGACGAGGATAAAAAACAAAAAGTAAAAAAAGATATAAAGAAGGTGTCTAAAGAATTATCCCCCTATATTGAAGAGCTAAAGCTAAAAGTAGAATCTAATGAATCTTTACAAGACACGGTTAAAAACATAGATAAGAGATTTGGGACAGATCTTTATTCGTATATTACTAGCGATCTAAAAAAGTCAGAAGAAAAAAAGATAATAAAACCAGATACCAAAGCAAGTGATGCTGTAAAAAGAGTAAAAAAGTTCTTTAATATTAAGTGATATAGGTTGTTTCATGGTCTTTTATGGGTATATAGTATTTTTGTAATAATAATTATCGCATTACAGTATTGATTTAATTAATTGAAAAGATGAATAAATTATATATAAAAGATTTAAAAGTTGGAGATGTCTTAGTTAATCATAAGTTTGCCATAAAAGATTTTGCAAAAAAAGTAGGTAAAACCAATAATGAGTATTATACTGTTGTTCTTTCTGATAAAACTGGTTTTATTGATGCCAAAATATGGTCAAATAGTTTTGCAGAATGTAGTGTAGATCAAATAAAAATTGGAAATGTGGTTAATGTTACAGGAAAAATAGATGAATATAATTCTACTCCTCAAATAATACTTGAAAAAATGATTATTACAGAAGAGTACAATGCCGGAGATTTTTTAAGTGAAGGGACCAGGGACGCAAATGAAATATTTAACTCAATACTTGAAACAGTTGACTTGCTTGAGGATACAGACATTAAAAACCTAATTTTAGATATTTTTAAAAATGAGGATTTGTTAAAAAAGTATAAGCAAGTGCCCGCAGGTGAATTTGTACATCATAGTTTTGTTGGAGGTTTGCTCGAGCATGTCTACGAAATGTTAGAATTTGCAAAAACCGCAAAAATTTTGTATCCAGATATAAATTTTTCAGAACTTGCATTTGGCGTAATATTTCACGACATTGGTAAAATTGAGGAGTTAGGAGTAAATGGTGTTGTAATGGAAAGAACTTTACCTGGATATTTGATAGGACATTTAGGCCAAGGTTTATTACTAGTTAACAAACACTTTCCAGAAAATTTTGATGTCACCAAAAAAAACCGGCTTTTACATATGATACTAAGTCACCATGGTGAGAAAGATAAAGGTTCTCCTATACAGCCTATGACTCTAGAAGCCTTGGTTTTAAGTGAAATAGATACATTATCAAGTAGAGTTGGGATTTACTATACAAACCTTTCCAAAGGTGAGACAGATGAAAAAGGTTTGACTGCGTACAGCAAATACTTGGGAGCTTCGTTTTTAGTCCACAAAGATACAGAAGAACCCTAATAGAATCCCGTTATTTCTTACTTTTGTTTTTCTAAGAGCAAATCCTGCGTGCAATTTCCTATATATTAAAACCTACAGGAAAGAAACTCGTATAGTACAATACTATTTATATGTATGAATATTTAGTTTGGGGGGTGATTAAATATACCAAGAAATAAAATAAAAGAAAAAAACACTAGAAAATTAGGTATAAAAAACTCTGGTAAGGGTAGCGAGAGCTATTTTGTAACTTTACCCAAAGACTTAATAATAGATTTTAATTGGAAATCCGGCCAAAAACTGGTAGTTAGAAAATACAAGGGTAAAAACAGGTTAGTTATTCAAGATTGGAAGAAATAATGCTACCTGATTTTAAAAATAAAACAGGTGCAAAATCTTTATTTTAGTATTGGGTGTTTTAAATACTTAATTTCTAATTATTGTATACTTGGTGTTTTGTCTATTTTTTATACGTAATACATATATATAACTTTACTTTAGTACTACATTACTCTACAATAACCCCTGTTTTTATTTCATTGTTATATTGATTGATTGTTGATATATTTAGTATTGCTGAAGGGGAATACATAATTTAAATTTATTTTAAAACAGGATTTATGGCTCAACAAAACACTAGTGAAGAAAGAAAAAAATATCCAATTTCTGAGATCAGAAATATTGGTATTATTGCTCATATTGATGCAGGTAAAACTACAACAACCGAAAGAGTTTTATATTATACAGGTAGAAATTATAAAATAGGAGAAGTTCATGAGGGAGCTGCTACCATGGACTGGATGGCACAAGAAAGAGAAAGAGGAATAACAATAACAAGTGCTGCTACAACCTGTTTTTGGAAAAATCATAGAATTAATATTATTGATACACCTGGGCATGTTGATTTTACTGCTGAGGTAGAAAGATCCTTGCGCGTTCTTGATGGTGGGGTGGTGGTTTTTGATGCTGTAGCCGGTGTTGAACCTCAGTCAGAGACTGTTTGGAGACAAGCTGATAAATACCACGTTCCTCGGATATGTTTTATAAATAAAATGGATAGAATAGGTGTAAATTACGAGGCTGATATAGCGTCCATTAAATCAAGACTTGGCGCAAAAGTAGCTGTATTGCACTTACCTATTGGTTTTGAAAGTGGATTTAAGGGTGTTGTTGATTTAATAAAAATGAAAGCATTTGTTTGGCATAGTGAGGACTTAGGCGCTACTTTTGAAGAACAAGAAATCCCCGACGACCTAAAGGAATCTGCAAAAAAATATAGAAACCAATTATTAGAGACTATTGCTGAGTTAGATGATAAATTATTGGAAAAGTTTTTAGATACTGGAGAACTTACCCAAGAAGAGTTAGTTTCTACATTAAGAAAGGCCACAATAAATAACGAAATATATCCTGTATTGTGTGGCTCCGCTTTAAAAAATGTAGGTGTTCAAATGTTATTGGATGCTGTAATAGCATATCTCCCTTCCCCAGATGATGTGCCTCCAGTAAAAGGCCTTGTTTTAACAAAAAATGCTAATGACGAAATAGAACTGCATCCTGATCAAGAAGGTCCTTTAGCGGCTTTAAGCTTTAAAGTACAAAATGACCCTTTTGTAGGGACACTAAATTATATTAGAGTATATTCCGGAAAAATTACTAATGGTTCCTATGTTTATAATGCCACCACAGGGGAAAAAGAACGAATTGGCAGACTTATGCTTATGCATTCGAATCATCGTGAAGAAGTACCTGAATTATCTGCCGGTGAAATAGGCGCGGTAATAGGTTTAAAAAATACTTCTACCGGAGACACCTTAAGCGCTCAGGACAAAACCATAATGCTTGAAAAAATAACCTTTCCTGACCCTGTTATTTCTATTTCAATCGAACCAAAAACCAAGGCCGATCAAGAAAAACTTGGATTAGCTTTAAATAAATTAACACAAGAGGACCCCACTTTTAAAGTAGAAACAAATTCCGAAACCGGTCAAACTCTTATTTCTGGTATGGGTGAACTTCATTTAGAGATTCTGGTGGACCGACTTAAGCGAGAATATAATGTTGAGGCGAATGTTGGAAAACCTCGAGTGGCCTATAGAGAAACTATTTTAGGTGAGGCAGAAAGAGAAAGCAAATACATAAGACAGTCTGGTGGACGTGGCCAATATGGTCATGTATTTATACGAGTAAAGCCGTTAGAGCGTGGTGAGGGGTATCAGTTTGTTGATAAAATAGTAGGTGGTGCTATACCCAAAGAATTCATTGGACCTGTAGAAAAAGGTGTAAGGGAGGCCATGCAAAGAGGTGTTGTGGCAGGGTATCCTATGGTAGATATGGAAGTCACTTTATTTGATGGTTCCTATCACGATGTTGATTCTTCAGAAATAGCCTTTAAAATAGCTGGTAGTTTAGGTTTTCAAGAGGCTGCAAAAGCTGCCAAGCCTATTCTTTTAGAACCTATAATGAAAGTAGAAGTGGTTACCCCAGAGGATTATTTAGGAGATGTAATGGGAAATATATCAAGTAAACGAGGTAGGGTTGAAGGGACTTCCGAAAGGGGAAATGCAAAAGTTATTGATGCTTTAGTTCCCTTATCAGAAATGTTTGGATATACTACCGAACTTAGATCTATGACGAGTGGTAGAGCAAGTTTTACCATGGAGTTTAGCCATTATGAGCAGGTTCCTGCTAATATTGTGGCTACCATTGCAGAATCAAATAAAAAATAACATAAAAATTATTTTTAAAAACTAAATAAAACACTTTAAATCGAGGAATTACTTGATTTATTGCGGTTTAATATATAGAATTTGTACTTGACAGATTATCGTTTGTTTATCTTTTGTATAAAGTTAATTTTTTTAATCCTTTATATTGGCTTGTATATAGCTAATATTTGGTACGAAACCTAAAAAAACTATGGCAAAATTTGAAAGAACTAAGCCACACTTAAACGTAGGAACTATGGGACATGTAGATCATGGTAAAACTACGTTGACTGCTGCTATATCTAAAGTTTTATCTGAAAAAGGATTAGCAGAATATTCTCGTTTTGAGGATATTGATAAAGCTCCAGAAGAAAGAGAAAGAGGAATAACAATAAACATTACTCATATTGAGTACAATACTGAGAAAAGACATTATGCTCACGTTGATATGCCCGGTCATGCTGACTACATTAAAAACATGATAACCGGTGCTGCTCAGGTTGACGGGGCAATTTTGGTTGTTTCTGCACCAGATGGTCCTATGCCACAAACAAGAGAGCATTTATTGCTTGCTAAGCAAGTAAATGTACCTGCAGTTGTGGTTTATTTGAATAAAACCGACTTGGTAGACGATCCCGAGCTGTTAGAGCTTGTTGAAGTAGAAATTAGGGAATTATTAGATAAATATGGTTTTGATGGAGAAAAAACTCCTATAATAAGAGGTTCTGCCTTAAAGGCCCTTGAAGGTGATGCAGAAGCAGTTAAATCTATAGAAGATTTAATGAATGCTGTCGATGAATTTATACCAGAACCTAAGAGAGAGCTAGATAAACCATTTTTAATGCCAATTGAAGATGTGTTTAGTATTACAGGTAGAGGAACTGTTGCAACCGGAAAAATAGAAAGAGGCGTAGTAAAAGTTGGAGAAGAAGTAGAGATAGTAGGAATAAAACCTACTGCAAAATCAACTGTTACCGGCGTTGAAATGTTTAAAAAACAGCTAGATGAAGGACAAGCAGGAGATAATGTTGGTATATTGCTTAGAGGTGTTAATCGAGGCGATATAGAGCGAGGTCAAGTTTTAGCAAAAGCTGGTTCCATAAACCCTCATAAAAAATTTGAGGCAAAGGTTTATATTTTATCTAAAGAAGAGGGTGGAAGACACACCCCATTTTTTAATGGTTATAGACCTCAATTTTATGTAAGAACAACTGATGTAACTGGGGATGTAACTTTACCCAGCGGTGTAGAAATGGTAATGCCCGGGGATAATGTTAATATGACTATTGAGCTTATAACTCCAATTGCTGTAGAAGATGGTTTGAGGTTTGCAGTTAGAGAAGGTGGTCTTACTGTTGGGGCTGGAGTTGTAACAAAAATTATTGAGTAAATAAAAAGAATCAAATTTAAAGGGTGAGAACCTTAAAAGCTCTCACCCTTTTTTTATGTCTAAAAGTTTATTATGAACAAAGATAAAAAATCGGGTCTTAGGGTAAAATTAAAATCTTTTGATCCAAAAATATCTGATCAAAGCGCTAAAAAAATAGTAAGTGCAGCAATAAGAACAGGTTCTAAAATATCTGGTCCTATTCCTTTACCTACTAGAGTTGAAAAGTATACTGTAATACGCGGTCCTCATATTGATAAAAGAGGAAAAGAAATATTTGAGCAAAGAACTCACAAGAGGTTGATCGACATTTTAGACCCAACCCCTCAAACAGTTGAGGAGTTATCTAATCTAAGTTTACCGGCAGGAGTTGAGATAACAATTAGATCGATATAAAGATAATGCCCCCAAATTTCTTTATGTAGTAAAGATTTATTGGGGATTTTTGTGTCTAAACAATAAGAGATGTCTAAAATAAAAGCAAAAAAATTAAATATGTCGCAACATTTTTTGGAAGATGGTGTTGTTGTACCTTTTACTTGGGTTGATATTTTGGAAAATTTGAGTATTAAAGAAGGGGACTTATTGAATATAACCGGAATTTCTAAAGGAAAAGGTTTTGCTGGTGTTATAAAAAAACATGGTTTTAGTAGAGGACCTAAAACTCATGGGGCCTCTGACCGAGAAAGATCTCCTGGATCTATAGGATCTGCAACAGAAGTTTCTAGGGTTTTAAAGGGTAAGAAAATGGCAGGACGTCATGGAAATAAAACAGTAACTTTAAAGAAGAGACAAGTTTTATTGGTAGATTCTTCTAAAGTCGCAGTTTCAGGGCCTTTGCCAGGAAGCTATGGTTCAATTTTAAAAATAGAATTAATTGCTAAATAATATGAAAATACCTTTTTATACAAAAAAACTTGAGAAACAAACTAAAGAAATAAGTGACAAAATACTTGTTGTAGAAGGTAAAAAAGAGGCTTTACTTCAAACACTTAGGGTTTATTTTTTTAATAAAAGACAAGGGAGTGTTAAAACTAAAACAAGAGGTGAAGTAAGTGGGGGAGGAAGAAAACCATGGAGACAAAAAGGCACTGGAAGAGCACGACATGGTAGTATAAGATCTCCTTTGTGGAGTGGTGGAGGAGTGTCGCATGGCCCCAGGCCCAAGAATTGGAATCTTAATATAAATAAAAAAATGAAACGAATAGCTTTTAATTATGTGCTTACAGAAAAATTGAAAAATAATAAAGTTTTGGTTATAGATTTTCCTGGTATGACAGAGCCAAAAACTAAAGAGGTTAAGAAATTGTTAAAGGATGTTTATAACAAAGTACTTCCTAAGTCTATGCTTATTATAACTTCAAAAGGCGAGGTTATACTTAATAAGTCTTTAGCCAACCTAACTAATGTTTTTGTTAGAAATGTATCTACTGTAAATGCTTTTGATATTTTGAAATCTGATAGTGTTATAATAACGTCTGATTCTTTTGTTTATTTAGAAGAAAGACTAAAAGTTAAGTAATTTTGTATGAAACATATTTTAATAAAACCCCATATAACAGAAAAAACTACTGAAGATACAAAAAAAAGTAAGTTTACTTTTTCTGTTTCTAAAAATGCCAGAAAAGAAGAAATAAAGAAAACTGTAGAGCATTTATTTAAAGTAAATGTGATATCTGTTAATGTTTCTAAAAATGCAAGTGAAGTAAAAAGAAACATGAAGTTTGGAAATTATCGTGTTAAAGGTGGTGTAAAAAAGGCAATAATTACTTTAAAAAAAGGACAAAAAATAGATCTGTTTAATATTGAGTCCAAAGAATAAAATTTAAGAAAATATGACTACTGTATTGAAAAAACCAACCTCACCTGGTGTGAGGGCACAAGTAAATATAAAAAGAAACCACAGCGTACAGAAATCGTATAAAAAGCTTACTGTACCTTTAAAGGGACCTAAAGGTAGGAGCCATGGTACTGTGTCTGTACACCATCAATCTAGAGGAGCCAAGAAGAATTATAGAATAATTGATTTTAAAAGAAATAAAAATAATGTTTTGGGCAAGGTGGTTTCTATTGAATACGATCCTAATAGAAATGCTGATATTGCTTTAATTAATTATATTGATGGTGAGAAAAGGTATATTATTGCTGTAGAAGGATTGGAAATTGGAGATAGTATAGTTTCCGGGGACCATGTAGAACCTAAAATAGGTAATGCTATGAGAATATCTGAAATTCCTTTGGGTATGCAAATACATAACATAGAGTTGCAGCCTAATAAAGGGGGTCAAATGGTACGAGGTGCCGGAACTTATGCTGTGGTCACAGCAAAAGAGGGAGATTATGTTAATGTAAGGGTACCATCCGGTGAAGTTAGAAAGGTATTAGGTACTTGTTTTGCCACTATTGGAGCAGTAAGCAACCCTGATTTTAAAAATACAAAAATTGGAAAAGCTGGTAGAAAAATACATATGGGAGTGCGCCCAACTGTTAGAGGTATAGCCTTTTCTAATCCTAGAGATCATGCTCATGGAGGTTCTTACAAGAGTACCGGAATTGGTTTAAAACAGCCTGTTTCAAGAACAGGAGTGCCTTCTAAAGGTTATAAGACAAGAAGAAAGAAAAAATCAAATTTTTATAAAATTAAAGATAGGAGGACTAGATAATGTCTAGATCATTAAAAAAAGGACCTTATATAGATCCTAAACTAGAAAAAAAGGTAAAAAAAGTTAAGGAGGGTACTTTTAAAGGGCAACTTAATACTTGGTCCAGAAGATCCTCTATTTCTCCAGATATGGTTGGTCTAACTATTGGGGTGCACAATGGTAGAGAGCATTTGCCTATTTTTATTACTGAGGGTATGGTAGGACATAAGTTAGGAGAATTTTCTCCAACCAGAACATTTAAGGGTCATAGTAGTAGGAAAATTGCAGATAAGGGTACCTCTTCTGCATCATAAATTTTAATATAAAATATGAGTGAAAAAATATTTAGCTATAGAAGTGCATTAACTTCTGCAAGAAAAGCTAATTATGTTACAAATTTGATTAGAGGCAAGAATTTAGAAGAGGCTGTTGATCTTTTAGAATATGATAGCAAAAAGGCTTCTAAAATATGGCAAAAGCTGTTAAAATCAGCATTAGTCTCTTTTGAAGGTAGAAAAGGTACCGATTTAATAGTAACCGAGGTTTATACAGGTGTTGCTAGAGGTATTAAAAAGGGACGATTTCAAGGTAGAGGTGGATATCACCCCGTAAAAAAGAGAAGATCAAATTTATATGTAAAAGTGGTTTCAAAAGAGGAACCTAAAAATAAATAAAATGGGAAATAAAATAAACACAATTGGATTTAGAATAGGCATTACCAAAGATTGGAAGTCTAACTGGTTTGCTTCTGGGAAAGATTATGGAAAGAATGTTATTGAAGATAATAAAATACGTAATTTTCTTAGGAAAAGACTTTCAAATGCTTCTTTAGAGGAGATTATTATAGAAAGAAGTATAAATGAAATTACTATAATTTTAAAAGTAGCACGACCTGGTTTTGTCATTGGTAGAGGTGGAGCTGGTGTTACCCTATTAAAAGAAGAATTATCTAAATATACTAAAGATAAAATTTCTCTTAATGTAGAAGAAGTTAAAAAACCTGAAACATCTGCTGTACTTGTTGCAGATAGTATTACAAACCAAATAGAAAGAAGAATTCATTATAAAAGAGCCGTTTTAAGTTCTATTTCTAAAGCAAGAGATAATGGGGTAAAAGGTATTAAAATTATTATTTCAGGTGTTTTAAGTGGCGCTAATACTATTTCAAGGTCTGAAGAGTATAAAGAAGGAAGTATACCTCAGACTACTTTAAAAGCAGATATAGATTATGGAGAAAAACCAGCTGTTACTACCTATGGGGTGATTGGAGTAAGAGTTTGGATTTATAAATAAATTATTTAAAAACTCGAATGTTAAATGTAAAAACTATTATGTTTAACAATTAAGTTATCAGTTTTAACGTAAAAACATGTTAATGCCAAAAAAACAAAAATACAGAAAAATGATGAGAGGCAAAATGAAAGGTTTGTCTACTTCTGGTTTTAATATAGATTTTGGGGAATATGCTTTAAAGTCTTTGGGTAGAGGTTATTTAAATTCCAACCAAATAGAATCTGCAAGAAAGACTATAACAAATACAACAAAAAGGTCGGGTAAGGTATGGATAAGAATTTTTCCGGACAAGCCAATAACAAAGAAAGCCTTAGGTGTTAGAATGGGTTCTGGAAAAGGCGCTGTTGACCATTTTTCTGCGGTTATAAAACCAGGCCGAATTTTATTTGAGATATCTGGAGTTACTGAAGACATGGCACGGGAGTGTTTTAGAAAAGCTGGGCACAAAATGCCTTTTAGGACTAAATTTGTAAAAAAAGAACAATAATAATAAATATGGTCGCAAAAGAACTTAGAGAAAAATCAATATCTGATCTTTACAAAAACTTAGCTGGTTTAGTCGGAGATTATACTAAATCAAAACTAAATATTAAGTTGGGGAATACCTCTGAAATAAAAAATAAGAGGTTTATAAAAAAGCAGATAGCCCAAATTAAAACAATTATATCTGAAAAGAAAGTATTAAGTGAATATAATAGTAAGTAGTATATATGAAAAAATTTATAGGTATTGTTAAATCTACAAAAATGCAAAAAACGGTGGGTGTTGATGTTGTAATAAACAAAGTTCATCCCGTTTATAAAAAAAGGTTATCTTTTACCAAAAGATTTTTGGTTGATGCAAATGTTAAAGTGGTTGAGGGGGACAAGGTTGAAATAGTTGAAACAAAACCCATTAGCAAAAGAAAAAATTGGAAAATAATAAAAGTTATTAAATAATATGTTGCAAAGAAAATCTATTATAAATTGCGCAGATAACTCAGGAGCTAAAAAACTTAGCGTTATTACTGTGTTAGGTGCCTATAAGTCTGAGTTTGCCACATTGGGTGATATAGTTGTTTGTGCTGTAAAAGGGGCTAATTCTAATTCTACGGTAAAAGATCATGAAGTGGTGCGTGCGGTTGTAGTTAGAGTAAAAAAAGAATTGAGACGCAAAGACGGTTCTTATATAAGATTTGATGATAATGCAGGAATAGTTATCGATAAAAATAATGTGCCCAGATCAACAAGAGTTTTTGGCCCTGTTGCACGTGAAATAAGAGATGCTGGTTTTACAAAAATTGCTTCTTTGGCAAAAGAAGTTTGGTAAAAATATGAAAATAAGGAAAAATGATAAAGTAAAAATAATAAGCGGTAAGTATAAAGGAGTTAAATCTGAGGTTCAAGTGGCTATTCCTAAAGAGCGTAAGGTTATTGTAAAAGATGTTAATGTTGTAACCAAGCATTTGAAGCAAGATGGGGGTAAAGGTGGTAGAGTAAAAATACCTAAATCTTTTGATGTTTCTAAGGTTATGTTAATTTGTCCCAAATGTGAAAAGTCTGCAAGGGTGGGTTACAAAAAAAATGGAGGAAAAAAAGTAAGATTTTGTAAAAAATGCAACGAGATAATTTAGTAAATATAGAGGGAAAAAACTCTGTAATAGAGGTCTTAAAAGGGAGTCGGTACATTAAAAAAATATACATAGAATCTTCTTTGTCAGACGATAAAATAAGAAAAATTATAAATATTTCAAAAGATAAAAATATTTCTGTTGAATATGTAACTAGAAGTTTTTTGAGAAATTTGTCTAAGACGCAGAATTTTCAGGGTGTAATAGCTATGGTCGAAGCAAAAAAAATTGTAAGCTCTAAATTTTATTTAGATAAGCTTGATAACTCTATGCCTCACAGTGTTGTATTACTTAGATCAATTACGTACGAACAAAATTTAGGAGCTATTATTAGGACGTGCGCGGCCTGTGGTGTGGATGCGGTAGTAATACCTAAAAACAGAAATTCCAAAATATCTCCTTTGGTTGAACGTATATCTATGGGTGGTGTAAATGAGGTACTTCTTATACAGGAATCTTTTTATTCAGCTTTAAAAAATTTGAAAAAGGCTGGTTTTAAGATGGTTGCATTAGAGGTAACTGGATCAAAAGACTATTATGAAGAGGATTTAAGGGGTAATGTGGGTTTTATTTTAGGAAGTGAATCTGAGACTTTAGATAAGAATTTACTTTCAAAGGTAGATTCTTTAATAAAGATTCCTATGTTAGGAAACATATCTTCACTAAATGTTTCTGTTGCGACTGGTATAGTTTTATATGAGAGATATAGGCAAATGGTGAGCAAATAGTTTGTTATATCTTATAGTTTATAGTATATTTATTTCTTGAATATGAGCGATTTATATGACAATTACAACAATAAAATAAAAAAAGATCTTGTTAAGATTCTTAATTTGAAAAATATTAATGAGGTCCCTGTAATAGAGCAAATAAGTGTTAATATGGGTGTGGGCAAATTTAAAGACAATAAAGAATATTTAGAGGAGGCCAAGAATGATATGTCAAATATTACAGGTTTAATACCTTCAAATAAATTAGCAAAAAAAGCTATTTCTGGTTTTAAATTACGTGAAAATGATTTAATAGGTTATACTGTTACTTTAAGAGGTATAAGAGCTTGGGACTTTTTAGAAAAATTGATTAGAATAGTTTTACCTCGTGTTAGAGATTTTAAAGGGTTAAGTAGAAAGTCGTTTGATAAAAACGGCAATTATTCTTTTGGAATTAGGGAACATTTTGTTTTTCCTGAGATTAACCCCGATAAGGTTAAACATATAAAAAGTTTACAGGTAAACATAAAAACAAGCACAAATATTGATAAAAGCGCAGAAAAAATGCTTGAAGGTATAGGGTTTCCATTTACTAAATAAATTATATATTATGGCAACAAAAGCTCAGATAGCTCATCAGAAAAAGAAAAAGAAATTTGCAGTACAAAATTATTATCGCTGTGAGCGTTGTGGTAGATCCCATTCTTACATGAGAAAATTTAAGCTTTGTAGAATTTGTTTTAGAGAATTAGCTCATAAGGGAGAGTTACCTGGAGTTAAAAAGTCAAGTTGGTAATTATAAAAGTTTTTAATTAGTTAATTAATCAAAATTATGCATCATTTGTCAGATTTGATAGTAAGAATAAAAAATGCAACATTAGCAGAAAAGGAATCTTTTTCTATATTGCATTGTAATGTGAATGAAAGTGTATTAGCTGTTCTAAAAGAACATGGCTATATAAAAGATTTTAAAAAATATAAAGAAGGTAAATTTAAATATATAAACATAGAAATATTTTCTGATGGTAGCTCTATAACCGATATTAAAGCTGTTTCGAAACCAGGACGCAGAGTGTATGCAAATGTACTAGATTTAAAGAAACGTAAAAGTAGATTAGGAATGTATATTGTGTCCACTCCAAAAGGTGTGTTATCTGACAAAAAGGCTATATCTCAAAATATAGGGGGTGAGATTTTACTTAGAGTTTGGTAAAAATATGTCAAGAATAGGAAAGTTACCCATAAAATTAAATAATGCAAAAATAGAAGTAAAGCCCGATGTAATAATAGTGTCTGGGCCAAAAGGTACTCTTGAAGTACCTTTTTTTAAAAATTTTAATCTAGATGTTGTTAATGGTATTGCCACAATAACCAAAAAGAAAAATATTGACACACTTAATGCGGTATGGGGTCTTTTTAGAAGTTTACTGGCTAACGCTGTAATAGGTGTAGTAGATGGTTATGAAAAAAGATTAGAAATGGTGGGTGTTGGATACAGAGCTCAAAAATCTACAAAAGGATTAAATTTAAATGTAGGCTTATCTCATGTTGTAGAGTTTGATGCCCCCGATGGAATAACTTTAGACGTAGAAGATAATACAAAAATTATAGTGAGGGGATTTGATAAGCAAAAAGTAGGTCATGTTGCAGCTCAAATAAGAAAAATAAGAGTACCGGAGCCTTATAAAGGCAAGGGAATAAAGTATGCAGGAGAGCGTATTAGAAGAAAAGCAGGTAAGGCAGGTAAAGCCTCCGAATAATTTTATTACGAAAATATGATTAGTAACAGAAATAAAATAAAAAAAGGAATAGAGCATAAGACCAACATTAATATTAACAAGCCTTCTTTGAAGGTATTTAGGTCTAATGTATTTACTTATGCTATTATTGTAGGTGTTGATAAAAAGGTAATCCGAAGTTTTTCTACAAAAAATTTAAAAGGTAATAAAACTGAATCAGCTTTTAAAATTGGTGAACTTGCCGGAGAATTTATTATTAAAAATAAAATAGAAAATATATTTTTTAATCGAAGTGGTTACACATATCAAGGTCGTGTAAAAGCAGTAGCAGAAGGTGCTAGAAAGGCCGGCGTAAATTTTTAAATTATTAAATAATATGGATACTAAAGGACAATTAGAAGAATCGGTAATACAAGTAAAAAGAGTATCAAAGAAAAATGCTGGAGGTAATAGGATAAATTTTACTGCGTTGGTTGTTGTTGGAGATAAAAATGGTAATGTAGGTTACTCTAAAGGTAAGGCACCAAGCTTAGGAGATGCTATACAAAAGGCAAGTGCTAAAGCCAGAGAGAATATGTTTAGTTTGAATCTTAAAGATGGAACAATTCCATACGAGGCAAGAATAAAAAAGGGAGCTGCCAAATTACTTTTAAAACCCGCTCCCGAGGGAGCCGGTATTATTGCCGGAGGTTCAGTTAGAAGTGTACTAGAGCTTGCAGGTATTAGAAACATTTCTGCAAAAATATTAGGTACTGGTAATAAAGCAGCCAATGTTAAGGCTGTGGTTGAATTACTTAAATCATTGAAATTACGAAAATAGAACATGTTATTAAATAATTTATTAAAATTAAAAGGAAGCAAAAATAAAAAAACTCGAATAGGTCGAGGTTATGGGTCTGGTCATGGAGGTCATTCTTCCACTAGAGGAACAAAAGGTCAAAATGCTAGAACTGGCGGAGGTGTCCCCCTTTATTTTGAGGGAGGACAGTTACCTTTAGTAAAAAGACTTCCTCACTTAAAAGGTTTTACTAATGCAAATTCTAAGAAGGTTGGCATTATAAAAACATCCTTGCTAAATAAATTAGAACTAAAAAAAGTAAATCCCGAAATTTTAATAGAAAAAGGTATAATAAGGATACTACCAAAAGATGGTTTAAAAATTCTTAAAGATGAAGATTTAAAGTTAGCAATAACTTTAAGTGGGTTTAATTATTCTAAAACCGCTCTAAAATCTATAGAAAAAGCTGGGGGAAAGGTTTTATAGTGTTCAAGACCTTACAATTTAATAGTTTATTGTTTGAATATTAATAAACATGTTTTCTACTTTAAAAAAATCTTTTCAAATAAAAGCTATAAGAAAAAAAATATTTATAGTTTTGTTTATTATATTAATTTCACGTATTGTAGCTCATATACCTCTTCCTGGTATAGATAGGGAGGGTTTAAGCTCACTATTTTCATCCAACCAACTATTAGGCTTAATTGACTTATTTCAGGGTGGTAGTTTATCTCGTTTTTCATTGGCAAGCGTTGGTCTAAGTCCTTATATTACCGCATCTATTGTTATTCAAATGTTAACTATGGTAATTCCTAGTATGGAAGAACTTTCTAAAGAAGGCGCTTATGGATACGAAAAAATAAATAGGTATACAAAGCTTTTAACGCTGCCACTTTCTTTGTTACAAAGCTTTGGTCTTTTTATTTTATTTTCAAAGCAAGGTTTATTTCAGAGCTTGGGTATACTTGACATTACCACTATTATTATAGCTTTGGTCGCCGGTTCTTTTATTTTGATGTGGCTTGGGGATTTAATTACTGAGCAAAATATTGGTCAAGGTATATCTATTTTAATATTGGTCAGTATATTATCTAGACTTCCTTCTTCGTTTCAGTCACTTTTAGTAGCAAGCCAATCTGGGAATATTTTAAATATTTTATTATTCCTAGTAGTATCTGCTGCGGTTGTTGCCGGTGTTGTTTTTGTAACAGACGCAGTCAGAAAAATTCAAATAGCTTATGCAAATGCAAATACACAAAATTATCAAGCAGATAGTTACCTTCCTCTGCGAGTAAATCAGGCAGGTGTTATTCCTATAATTTTTGCTATATCCGTTGTTCTAATACCTTCTATTCTTGGAGGGTTTTTAAGTCAGTTATCAAATAATAACTTTGCAAATATTGGATCCTTTCTCACTGAAAATTTTAGAACTGATTCTTTATACTACAACGTTTTCTATTTTGTTTTGGTCGTAATTTTTACTTTTTTTTATACGGCTGTTAGCTTTAATCCTGAAAAAGTTGCAGATGATTTAAAAAATAGAGGGGGTTTTATACCTGGTATAAGACCTGGTAGAGCAACTGAAGATTATTTAAATAAAATATTAACTCGTATTACTTTAGTAGGAGCATTGTTTTTAGGGATAGTTGCTATTCTTCCTAGTATTGCAAGTGTTATTACTGGGGTAAATGTTATAACTATTGGTGGTACTGGAGTATTAATTGTTGTTTCAGTTATTATTGAAATGTTAAAACAGTTGGAGTCTCAAATAATTATGTATGAGTACGATGATATTGCGCTAACTTAGTTTATAAATTTTCAATTTATTAAAAAAATAAATATTACATATTATGTTAGGAAAAGTAAAACAAGTAGGGGAAGCCCTTAAGGCACAAAAAAAACTAAATGATCTTAAGAAAAAATTAGAAACCGTAACCGTTGATGTTGAGGAAGGCAATGTAAAGCTGAAGTTAAAAGGGTCTATTGCTATGTATGAAGTTGCTTCTATTGAAGTAAATGGCGAGGAGGTTAAAATGTTTAGCAAAGCTTTAAAAAAAGCAAATAAACAAATGATGAAAGAAATACAAAAAAAAGCAAAAACTGGTGAACTTGGTGATATGGGAGGAATGATGTAAGTATGAATATAGTGTTATTAGGACCACCCGGAAGTGGAAAAAGTACTCAAGCCAAGTTACTATCAAAAACTTTAGGTCTGCCCCATTTTACAACAGGTGGGTCTTTAAGGGGAATTTCTCATAATCCTAGTCATCCCTTGTATAAAGAAATATCCAAGCAGCTAAATAAAGGTTTATTGGTTAGAAACGATATAGTTAATGAATTGTTATCCGAAGCGGTTACCAAGTCTATTTCATATGGTGGAATTATTATTGATGGTACTCCTAGAAGAAAGTCTCAGGTTAAGGCTTTAGATGAAGTTTTAAAAAAACATAACCAAAAATTAGATCTGGTAATATTTGTCGACACTTCTTTGCCTGAATCTAAGAAAAGGTTACTAGATAGATCTAAGGTAGAACATAGAAGAGATGATACCCCAGAAGATATTGAAGTTAGAATTAAAATATATAAAAAAGATACTTTACCCATATTAAAAGAGTATGCTGCACGTAACATTCTAAAGAGAGTAAATGGAGATTTGGCTGTGGAAACTATTCATATAAAAATTGTAAAATCAGTTAATACTCTGAAATCTAAATCTACTATTTAATAAAGTTTTTATATGGAAACAAAATACCCTTTTTATTATTATGATAATTAAAAACACTAATGAACTAGAGGTACTAAAAAAAAGTGGGGCAATATGTAAAAAGGTATTAGAAGAGGGCATTAATGAAGTTAAACCAGGAGTTTCTACCTATTTTATAGACTCTTATTTAGAAAGGAGAATAAAAGAACTTGGCGGAACCCCTTCTTTTTTAGGATATGATGCGGGGGGGGGACCTTACCCATTTTCGAGCTGTATCTCTATAAATCATCAGTTAGTTCATACCTTACCTAGTAAGAATGTGTTGGTTAAGAAGGGTGATTTAGTAACAATTGATGTTGGTGTTGTATATAAGGGCATTAATACTGATACTGCCTATACTGTTGAAGTAAATTCTAAGAAGCAGACATTTTTTTTAAATACTGGGAAAAAGGCTTTAAAAAAAGCAGTTAACCAGGCCATTGTAGGAAACAAAATTGGAGATATCTCGTTTTTTATGGAAGATACGGCCCTAAAGGCTGGTTTTAACGTATCTTATGATCTAGTGGGGCATGGTATAGGCTATAAACTTCATGAACCTCCTCAAATCCCTTGTTATGGTCGTAAGCATAGTGGTGAGAGATTAAATGAAAACCAGGTATTAGCAATAGAAATAATGTACATGCAAGGTGAAAACACCCTAGCACTAGGTAAAGATGGTTTTAGTTTTGATACAAAAGACAAAAGCCTGAGTGCCCAATTTGAGCATACAGTTGTTGTTTCAAAGAACAAACCAATTATTATTGTGTGAATCCTATATTTAAGCTATTTCAACCCCGCAGGTTGAAATAGTTTTGAGTTGCACTATTTATAGATATTATTTTTTTATACGCTTTGGATCTATTTCCTATTTTAAGGGGTTTTACTTGATTTAATGACCCTTGTGTGATATATTCGTCCCTGTATTATGCCAAAAAAGGATGTTATTGAAAAAGAGGGGATAGTTTTAGAAAAATTACCAAATGCAAGTTTTAAGGTCCAAGTTGATGGGTTAGAGGAGCCAGTATTGGCCCATGTATCAGGAAAAATGAGAATGCACTATATAAAAATTGTTCCTGGAGATACTGTTAAACTAGAAGTAAGTACGTACGATTTAACAAAAGGTAGAATAACCTATAGACAAGGTAAATAATGTTGTTTTCCTAGAATCCATTCTTAGTTTTGTCGCTTGTTTTAGTGTTTTAGTAGGATAAGCTCTTGTTTTATTAGTTTAAGGCTAATATAATACTATAGCTTTAATTTTGAATAAATAATGAAAGTACGTGCCTCTGTAAAAAAAATTTGTAGAAATTGCAAAATTGTTAAGCGCAAGGGGAGAGTATATGTAATATGCTCTAATCCTAAGCATAAGCAAAGACAAGGATAATTATTATGCCTAGAATAATGGGTGTTGATGTACCAAATAATAAAAAAATATATATTAGCTTAACTTATATATACGGTATTGGTTTAACTACTGCTAAAAGGGTATTAAATAGGGCAAAAGTTGATTTAGATAAAAAAGCAGATGTATTATCTAACGAAGAAGTAACCAGAATTAGGGAAGCTATACAGTCTTTGGGTATTAGAACTGAGGGGGAGCTTAGGCGTTTAATATCTTCCAATATTAAAAGGCTGCAAGATATCCGAAGTTATAGAGGAATAAGACACCGAAAAGGTTTGCCTGTTAGAGGACAAAGGACCCGTACAAATTCTAGAACCAGAAAAGGAAAATCAAGACCCGTTGGTGGACTAAAACGTGTTTTGACGAAGACTTAATCTTTACTATTTTAAAAATTATATGGCGAATAAAAAACAACCTGAAAAAAACAAAAAAACTACAACAAAAAAGAAAAATGTTGTAAAAATTACATCATCTGGTAAGGCTATGATAACAAGTACCTACAATAATACTGTTATAAGTCTTACAAACTCTAGCGGAGATGTTATTTGTTGGTCTACACCTGGGCTTGTTGGTTTTACTGGTGCCAGGGCTTCAACACCTTATGCCGCAACTATAGCAGCAGAGGATGCTGGTAAAAAAGCGTTGGAAAAGGGTTTACAAAGTGTAGAGGTTGTTACAAAAGGGCCTGGAGTAGCAAAAATTTCAGCAGTTAAGGGCATAAAATCATCAGGGTTAAAAATTTCAAGTATTAAGGATGTTACACCATTACCACATAATGGTTGTAGATCCCGAAAGCAAAGAAGAATGTAAAATGGGAAGATATACAGGACCAAAAGTAAAACTATCAAGAAGAGAGGGTCAAGACTTAGGCTTGAAGGGTGCTAAAACCTTTAGTGATAAGAACCCTTTTAAAAGAAAGCCTCAAGCTCCGGGGCAACATGGTTTGAGTAGAAGAAGGCTTTCTGATTATGGTTTGCAACTTAGAGAAAAACAAAAACTAAAAAGAATTTACGGTTTATTTGAAAAACAATTTAGGAATTATTATAAAAAGGCTACTAGAATGCAGGGAATAACAGGGGATAATTTAATTATTCTTTTAGAGAGTAGATTGGACAATGCCCTATACAGAAGTGGATTAGCTAGTACCAGAAGTCAGGCAAGAAAATGGACACGACAGGGTAAGTTTTTAGTAAATGGTGTAAAAACTGATATTCCATCTTATTTGTTATCAAAGGGTGATGTTATTGGACTTTCTGAAAATAAGATGGACTTTTTAATACCAGAAGATTATGAGGCACCTGTGTGGCTAAACTTTATAAAAACAAAAAACGAAATAAAGATAAAATCCTTGCCTAAAAGGAATGATATTAACGAAGTAGTAAATGAACAGTTGATTATTGACTACTACTCACGTTAATTTTTATTAAATTGTATTTGTATAAGATATGTTATCACCAAACAAAATAAAATTAGAAAAACAAGAGGAGTCAAAAACAAAAGGTATTTATAGTCTCGCTCCTTTACCAAAAGGTTATGGGCATACTTTAGGTAATTCTTTTAGAAGAGTTCTTTTGTCGTCTATAATGGGAGCTGCTGTTACCAAAGTTAAAATGAAAAACGCAACTCATGAGTTTTCAGTTATAAATGGTATTAAAGAAGATGTTTTTAATATACTTTTAAATATTAAAAATTTGAATATAGCAATTGAATCTGAGGACTTTGATGAAGTTAAGCTAACCGTTTCAAAAAAGGGTGTTGGTGAAGTAAAAGGTTCTGATATTAAAACTCCTTCAAATGTTAGAATTGCAAATCCTGATTTGGTTATTTGTAATTTAACTAGTAAAGATGCTGATTTCGAAGCTGAACTATATGTTAAAAATGGATACGGTTATATTCCTAGTGAAGAGCAAGCTGAAGAGACCGCTGAAGTTGGTTTAATGCATTTGGATAGTGCATTTTCTCCCGTTACCTTTGCAAATTATACTGTTTCTACAGCAAGACTTGGTGGTGAAACCGAGCTAGATAAACTAACTCTAGAAATACATACAAATGGATCAATACTTCCATTTAGTGCACTGCAGAAATGTTCTGCATTGCTAAGGGATTTTTACACTGTTATTTCAGGTGATCTTGAAGTAGTAACAGAAGAGGTTTCCAGTAATGAGCCAGAACCGGAGGAAGTGGATGAAAAAGCAGAAAAGGCTAAAGAAATAATGGTAGACGAACTTAATTTGCCTACTAGAACAATTAATGCTTTGAAGAAACATAAAATAAATACACTAAGTGATTTAGCCCAAATGGATGAAGATAGGTTGTTAAGTGTTAGAAATTTAGGCGAAAAATCTATAGAGGAAATAAAAAAATTGTTAAAAAAAGAAGGTCTTTCTGAATAAATCCCTTTACTAGAATTTTATTATGAGACATAGAGTAAAAACGAAAAAATTTAATAGAGATTTCGACCACAGAAGAGCTTTAGAGTTTTTATTGGTAAAATCATTAATTGAAAATAATTCTGTAAAAACTACGGTAGAAAAGGCAAAGTATATAAGGCCTATTGTTGAAAAATATGTAACAAAAGCTAGAAAAGGCAGTGATCTTGGTGTAAGAAGATACTTTTTATCTAAGTTTCGAAATGATAAAAAGTTAGTAGATAAACTTCTTTTCGAAATATCTAAAAAATACGTAGGTAGACAAGGAGGTTACTTAAGAATAAATAAGTTTAACCTCCGTTCTGGAGATAATGCTAAAATGGCTATTATATCTTGGGTGGAGGGTAATAAAAATAATGGGACTGTTGCAAAAAAAGAACAACCTATAAAAGATAAAATGCAAAAAAATTCTCCTACACCCAAAAAAAGTATATCTAAAAAGGTAAAAGTTAAATCAACTAAATAATATATATGAAAACAACTGTTACAAAAAAAAGTGAAATAACACAAGATTGGCATCTATTAGATGCTTCTGATTTGACTTTAGGTAGATTGTCTACACAGGCCACCTCTTTCCTTTTGGGAAAGGGAAAAACAAATTATACGCCAAATATGGTTTGTGGGGACAAGGTTGTAGTAGTTAATTCAGATAAGCTAAAGTTAACTGGGAATAAAGTAGAAAATAAAATGTATTATAGGCATTCCGGACATGCCAGAGGTCTTAAGTCAGCTAATGTTTCTTATTATCTTAAAAAAGATTCTACTTTTATATTAAGAAACTCTATTAGCGGAATGCTTCCCAAAAATAGGCTTAGAGATGTTTTTTTAAAAAATTTGTACATATACAAGGGAGCCGAACACCCGCACGTGGCTCAAATAAAAGCTAAGTAATGTCGCTATAATTATGGAAGAAAGTAATAAAGAAAATCTTACAACAAAAGAAAGAGTAGCTTTAACAAAAAAGCAAGAGACTAAAGCAAAGAGTAATAAAGGTATTATGTTTTCTGCAGTTGGTAGAAGAAAAAGATCTGTTGCCCGAGTATGGTTGTATCCAAAAAAGGGAGAGTTTCTTATAAATGACAAACCTGTTTCTGAGGTATACCCCAATATATTCCAAAAATTGATTTGGGTAAAACCTTTTCATATAGTAGGAGTTTCTCATCCTAAATCAAAATTTAGCGCTACTATTAAAACACACGGCGGTGGTATTAGTTCTCAGGTGGAAGCTATTCAATTAGGTATTACTAGGGCCTTAATAAAATTTAACCCCGAATTCAAAGACTCTCTTAAAAAAGCAGGATTGCCTACTAGAGATCCTCGAGAAGTTGAGAGAAAGAAAACATCTCAACCAAAGGCAAGAAAGAAAGTACAATATTCAAAGAGATAACTTTTTCTTATTCGACTGTATATTAAAAATCTAATACAATAAAGTTAATATATAAAAATTACACTTGCCTGCCTTGGAAAAAAATACATATCCTAAAAAACTGGATGCGGCCTACTTTTCAATGGAGATAATGCTAGAGACCGATATACCAACATATGCTGGTGGCTTAGGTGTTCTTGCAGGAGATTTATTGAGATCTTGTGCCGATATGCGCGTTCCTGTAGTAGGGGTTTCTCTTGTTTACAGTGGAAATACCTTTAGCCAAATAATAAATTCTGATGGGTCCCAATCTTTTAAAGAAACCGAATGGCAAAAAATGGATCAGTTAACTAAACTTCCCAATCGAATATCTTTAAATATAATGAATACCGAGGTATCTGTTAGTTGCTGGCGATACGATATTGTTGGATTAACTGGTTTTGTTGTTCCTGTTTTTTTGCTTGATACTGATTTGCCTCAAAATGAACAGTGGGTTAAGGATATTACAAAAAGTTTATATGAAGGTAAAGCTGAATCTCGTGTCACCCAAGAAATACTTTTAGGAATAGGTGGCGTACAAATGCTTAGAAACTTAAAATATACGGATGTAAACGTTTACCACATGAATGAAGGTCATGCAGCATTTGTACCTTTGGAACTTCTAAAAGAGAGTAATTATGATTTGAATTATGTTAAAAGTAAGTGTGTTTTCACAACACACACACCTGTTCCCGAGGGTCATGACGTGTTTGATTATGATTTGGTAAATAAATACGGTGGAAATTTTCTAACTTGGAACATAAAAGATTTGGCCACCGAAGAGAGATTTAGTCTAACGCGTTTAGCATTAAATACTAGTAGATATAGTTTTGGGGTTTCTCAAAAACATCGAAAGGTTTCAAATCATTTATTTCCTGGTTATGATATACAGTCTATAACAAATGGTGTTCACCATAGAACTTGGGTATCTCCAGAAATACAAAATGTGTTTGATAAGCACATACCTAGCTGGACAGAGGACCCATCATTGTTAAAAAATGCTGTAAAAGATATACCCTCCGACAATTTATGGTCTGCTCACCAAGATAGTAAAAAAGCATTAATAAACTATGTGAATACACATTTAACATCGGTCTCTTCAATAGACGAAAAAATAAATCCCAAATCCGAAGATTTATTTGATTTAGACACTCTTACTATATCTTTGGCACGAAGGCCTGTTGAATATAAGAGGCCTCTGCTTTTGTATAGAGATTTAGAAAGATTTATAAGAATAGGGGTTGGAAAAATTCAGATTATACAATGTGGAAAATCTCATCCGGATGACGATGTTAGTCAGAGTTTTGTAAAAGAGATTGTAACAATTTCCAAAAAACTTAGAACAATTTTAAAAATTGTATATTTAGAAAATTACTCTCCCAAAATAGCAAGGCTACTTGTTTCTGGTTCTGATGTTTGGTTAAATACTCCGCGAAGACCCCTAGAAGCTTCAGGAACAAGTGGCATGAAAGCTGCTTTAAATGGAGTTTTAAACTTTTCCGTTTTAGATGGTTGGTGGATAGAAGGGTACAATATGAATCCAAAATCCGGTTTTTCTATTGGTCCTATGGATGATAGATTAACTCCGGATAATAATGATGATAACGACTCGGGTGATTTATATAATAAACTTCAAAATGAAATTATTCCCATGTATTATGACAGAAGAACTGAATGGATTGATCGTATGAAAGAGGCTATTACTCTAGGAGCCTATTTTAATACCCATAGGTGTATTGAAGAATACAAAAAGTATGCGTGGAACACTAAATTATGAAATTATAAATAATATATGACTTTTTTATCTGATCTTTCCAGAATTTTTAATGATGATTTATTTGCATTTTCTAAGTCTGAGGTAGGTAAACTTTTTAAACTTGGCCCAAAAGCTAGGGAGCGAGTATATATTCAAATAACAAACAACTCTAATGAAGAATTTTCATTTTATTTACTAACCATTTTAGCCACTGTTGTAATTTCTTTGGGACTTATTATAAATAATGGGGCTGTTGTTATAGGTGGTATGATTATTGCCCCTGTAATTTGGCCTATTTTGACTCTTGCAATATCGGTGAGTTTGGGTAGGGTAACAACGGTTAGAAAATCTTTTTTTAACATTATTAAAGCTTCTATAATTGTTTTTATAGTTGCAGCGTTGGTTGGTTATGTATCTCCATTTGATAGCTTTAGAGAGGAAATATTGTCTAGAACAGAGCCTACTTTTATAGAATTACTAATTGGTCTTGCTGCGGGTATGGTAGGGGCTTATGCCGTTTCTTCTGTACGGGTTTCTTCAACAATTGGTGGTGTAGCTGTAGCTGTGGCTTTGGTACCACCCTTATGTGTAGCCGGTTTAACTTTGGCTACAGGTAATTATTCCCAAGTTGTTGGCGCTTTTTTACTTTATTCTGCTAATTTATTAGCTATTATTGTTGGGTCTTTACTTGTTTTTGTTTTAGAGGGATTTTTTGTATCTACTACCGATGCCAATGAAAGTGCCAGAAAAAGTTATGTATTATGGAGTTTGTCGTTATTAATTGTAATTTCTATTCCATTGTTGGCCTTAACTCAATCGTTAGTTGGAGAAAATAGGACAAGAAATTTTGTTTTGCAAATGACAAAAGAAATGTATCCCAATTCCAAGGTTACCGATTTAACTATAAAAAATACTGAATACAATCTTGTAGTTGATATGGTTTTACAAAAGGAAAAAGGGGAAGATAACGCAGATTTAGAAAAACTTTCTAAAATTTATTCTACTAAATTTAAAAAGCCGGTAACACTAAATCTTAGTTTTATAGAATTAAACAAGAAAACTGTTACAAACTATAGCCCCTAATTATATAGATGGTTTTAAAAAATAATAAAAAGAACTACAAAGCATTAAAGAAGAAATTTGATAGATATCATTCTAAAGCATTAGTATCTTTACATAAAAGCCATAGCTCTGCCATGAATTTGGCAAAAACTAATGCACTAGCTTTAATAGGGGGTGCTATGTTAATGTCTGGTGTAGCGGGTAACCACGTTCCTGCCAATGCAAAATCAAGCGCTATATCTAGTATTTCTGAAAACTCTTCCAAAAAAGATTCCCAAGATTTTGATAAGATGCAGAATTTGTTGTTGACAAACCCCAATGCCCTAACAACATTCCAAGAAGAAGATATTCAAAATACTTTAAGTGAAAATTTTAATATTAATCTTAAGGTAACTCGTGATGGTAATAGATTAAATGAAATTTGGGGTTATTTTGGCCAGGAGCAACATTTATATAGGTGGGGGGGAGATACATTAAACGCTCATATCGGTGGCTTAGATCATGGTATAGCCCCTTCCACTGGGGCATTTGGTTACTTTGATAATGCTACTCAAGAACAATATTATATTGCGGCACCTATACATTTATTGCCTAATTGGAATACTGACTGGCCTACATTAAAGCCTTGGTATAAATTTAGAAAGGTTTTGGTTTATAATCCCAAAAATCAAAAAGCCGTTGTGGCTGTTATAGGGGATGCCGGCCCTGCGGCATGGACAGAAAAGCAATTTGGAGGTAGTCCTGAACTTATGGAATACTTAGACATGTATGATGGTTCTGCTAAAAGTCGTGCTGTTGTTTTATTTTTAGATAAGGATAATCAGAATATTAAACTGGGACCAATAAAGAAAGTAGGATCAGTTGTTTCTAGTATTATTTGATTTGTAAAAAGGTAATAATGTAATAAAGTAATAAAGGTTATTTATATCTTAAAATTAATCTTCAACTTTAAACTTGAAATTTTAAATTAAAATTTATATGTATAAAAAATATTTTTATGAGTTAAAAATTGAACTTAAAGATTTTCATTTGGAGTTAAACGAATTAAAGTTGGAAAAAAGTGAGTACGATTATATTCTAACCAAAGCCAAGGACGCAGTGCATCATAAACTTTTGGATTTCTTTTTGAAAGAACTTGCAAAAGATGCTGTAAAAAAAGACTTTTTGCACCTTATAAAATCTAAAAAAGATCCGGAAAGTATTTTTGGATTCCTTGAAAATAAAATAGAAAATTTTGAAACCAAACTTATTTCAAAAGAAAAAGAAATAGAAAAGGAATTAGTGAGTTTGCTTCTTGACTAGTTTTATTGTTTTATACCCTGTGGGTCTAGGGCGGGAAGGTAAAATATAACATCACCTGTTTTTTTACTTGAGGTAGTATATTTTCCATAAAAAACATAAATGGGTTCAATGTATTTTAAATATTCTTTATCTATATAATATCCTAAGTCAATCTGCCTAATATCTATTGTTTCTATATTTTTAACCGAATCATTAGGTGCAAAAAAATCGGATCCATCCGCCTTAATGTATACTAAACTAGCTTTACCTGCATTAAGGTTTTTCCAGGCTACTTGGGAGTTTATTATTGGGTAATATTCACTTTTTTCTTCAGTATCAAAATAACTGTACTTAGCATCTGAAACAACTAAAGCTTGATTATATGTGTTGTTTTTCTGTTTTGTTACATACGCACTTATGTTTGTTATTTGAGGATTATCTCCAAATATTTTTTTATATTCCTCTTTTATCTCTACTGTACCTTTATCATTTTTTTCGTTATATGAGTACGCCATTTTTTTTGGCGATACCGAAACATATTTTAAACTCTCTTTAAATGGCTCATCTACCGCGCTTTTAACTAATCCTTCTACAATGTAGGCGGGCGTTACTTTGTAATCTGCGGAATTTAAATCACTATTCCAAAACCCGATTTGTTTATAAAAATCCTTTGTGGCATTTATAGATTCTTGTTCTGTTGGTATAAAGCCTGGAGTTATTATGTTTTCTAAAAAGGAGTTCTGTGTTTCTAAGCTAAATTGGCCATAAAAAACCTCGGCATCAAATTGTCTGTTTTTTAAGGTATCCACCCACAGTCTCCTGCTTTCTGATATTTTTTTTGCTGTATCTGTAAATCCTAATATAGATGCTATGTTCTTAAATCGCTCTTCTTTCGCAACTGATACTCGGGGTTCCACTGTTTTATAAACTTGTACTATTTTTGAAAATTGAGGTAGTTTAGACGTTGTTAATTCATTCCTGAATTCTATGTTGACAAGATCTAGAGGAAGTGTTCTTATTTGAATATTTTCTATTTTCCCATACGCAAAGGTGGGTGGTTTTGGTGGATCTGGAAAAACGGCGTTGTACGTATACAAAAATCCTCTAATAAGATTTTCTGTGAAAATATAAAAGACTATGAATAAAAGCAAATAGACTACTCCTTTTTTTGTAATTTCTGCCGCGTCGTTTAAACTCATATAAAGTTATTTTATCATTTATACATTTTCGTACATATAGATAAATAACGTTACTAAGTTTTCAACACAGGTATCGAAATACATGAAAATATTTTACAATATAGTTAATGTCTAGAATCCTATCTAGAAAATTAAATATATTCTCAGTAATATCCTTTTTTGTAGTACTTATATTTTGTGTATATTTTAGTTTTATAAGATTTAGTGATCTTGCTAAAAAAAATAATCCAACTGATGTGTACCAAGTACAAGCACAAATTACCGATTGTGATGCCATGCCAAACAACTGGCCGCAGGTGGGATATGATCCACAGCATACGGGATATTCTCCACAACCCTTAGGACAAAACATAAACAATGTTGCATGGGTACATCCTTTTCAACCGGACAAAGTATATCCTCAGGTACAACCCATTATTTACTGTAATAAAGTTTTTGTAGGAACAGAGGGAGCAAATGGAGAAAAACCAACTTTGTATGCTTTCAACGCTCAAAGTGGAGTGGAGGAATGGAAGTATGAAGTACAAGGATCAATCCTCTCATCAGTTGCAGCAGGGAAAGACAGCCAAGGAAGATATATAGTTTACCTATCCTCAATGGATGGAAACATTTACGCTCTGAGAGTTGACACCACCAATCCCAACGGAGAACTGGTGTGGAAAAGCAATCTTCCGCGTGCAAACCGGTATGGCTTTTCCGCATCACCTCTTCTTGCAGAGAACAAACTATTCATCGGAAGAAGAGACGGGACATTTTACGCCTTAGATCCTCTGAATGGTACGGTACTATGGACAAAAACTACCAGTGCACCCATCATGCAGCCGGCAGTATACAACAATGGGAGAGTATTTTTCAGTAGTATGGATATGAGAGTGCATGCCGTTGACACAGCCAATCCTTCTACTTTTGCGTGGGAGACACCACAGCTTACCGGTATGGCTTTCCACGATTACTGGCCAATGGCCCATAAAGGAAGAGTGATATTCTCCCGGACAAACGCTGCCGGACTTGCACTCCTTGAAACAACAGGAGCTGAAACACCAATAAATTATGCTCATTGGCCACTGATGCATGGAGCGATGACTCCTGTATGTGAAATTCCTGACAGTAGACCTGAAGCGGCACCTGGATCTATGAATTTAGTGATACCTGCATGGGGGGAGTATGATATTGATTCCAATACAGTGCTTTATACATATATCGATGGGACAGGAGAGACCGGAGTAAATAATGGGGATGAAAACACCAACCTCTCATGCGCTCAAAACGCGGTCGTTGTTTTTCATACCTATGAAGCTTCCGGCGGAGCACCCTATAGTGGCATATTTGATTTAACTGCAAGAACTTGGAGAAGTATAAGTCCAGGTCAAACTAAGAGAGAGATGTGGAATAATACTCAAGGTGGAGGCGGAAATCCACCATCTATGGTTGACGGATGGGTATTTCATGTAAGTCGTCATAATTTAATAGTGAGAAATACAAACTAAAAATGTCAAATATCAAAGTTCAAACCTGCCTGCCAGCAAGGCAGGTGTCAAAAACTAATGTCTGTCTTCTTATTATTCTAGTTGGAGTAATATTTTTATTCCCTTCAACTATTCAGGCACAAACGGTTGATTACCAATCTTGGCAGACAGGAGCAACGGGGCTTCAGTCGCAAAACAGAGCTGATAAAAAGACAGGTGGGTTGGGGTTTACTATTCAAGTTCAGGATTGGCCGCGCTTATACGGACGTGGTGGAGTAAAAGATGGAAGCAGTTATACCGGAGCAGCTATTACAGGTCCGACAGATATCGATTTAGGACAAATAAAGCCAAGTACTGGTACGAGCGGATTTGTATCTGAACAGACAGACTGGGCACATAACGAATTATCCTTCAACAGTACTGTGAAACTTATCGTATCGCGTATGTCTCCGGCAGTACTTTTCAATTCATCCGCAAATACACTGACACTCTTTTCAGGCACACTCAGCGGCAATGAGCTCTATAACGGTTCAAATATCCGTAGTATTGCACGGACCTCATTTCCCAAATATGCGGCGTATCCCACTCAAAGTGGGGTAACAGTAATTCCTCTCTCAACAGGAACCACATCACTGAGCAGTATAACTAATGCCAATTGGATTATGCTTTGGTATGGCACTAACAGCCACTTTATTGATTCAAAAGAACCATTAAGCTATCCCGTTACCATCCCTCGTAGCTATGCTTATCAGGCAGATATTCCTCTTCTTCTTCATTTCCAAAACCCACCCACAAGTATTAAACAATCAAGCGAAGGAGGGATAGAACTGACATTCAATGGTCAAGCAGGAAACATAACTATACTGCCTCTTTATGGAAGGGATGTACTCAAAGCTTCAAATACAGAGAATTGGTCAACCGGATTACCACAGAATGTTATTGACAAAGCAAATTGGTGGAGCCAGAGGTTGTGTGAATATCCAACGACGGTATCAGAATCCTATCCTGATTCAGGCAATACTGACACGGCGACAATACAAGAAGACATAACGTTTACCAATGTCTGTGGAGGTACCGTTGGGACGAAATTTGCATCTATTCCTCCCATGCTTGGTATTTCAAAAGATGCACTGAATGTACAATTTTCTGGAACACTCATAGATGCCAACTATCCAACTGAGTTTGGCCCCCTCTTTGGTATTGAGAACACCAGCACCTACACATGGAGTATTTCAGGATTAGACAAATATATTAATGCAAAGCGAATACTTAAAGACGGACAGGTACCTCAGGAACTTACCCAGGAATTACAAACTGAAGTCGACAAACTTTTTGATCAGAATGGCAATCCTATCCATTTTGCCCCCTGGATATTTATTGACTATTTTATTTATCCTTCCCGTGGAGACCTTTACTGGGCAAACCCGGCTGATGTTTTAAACTCCGTATTAAATAGTTCTGAATCTGCTCAAGGATCTTTACAAATAAAACTTATTGACTATGCAAAAGCAGTAGAAGCAAAATATCCGGCACAGACAACGTATAACATTGATCTGTTTAATAATTCCTCTGGCAGTCTTGTTGATACGCCACGGTATAAATACGCATATTATGAAGGGTCGATGAATTGGTACTGGGATAGGGGAACGCAACCTGATAAAAATTGTCATGATTGTAGAGAAGATACGCAACTAAAACGGGTTCCTCTCTATAACTTTTATGCTGTTGATAAATACTATGAAAATACACAAGAGCAATTGCCTTCAAATATAGTGACATCAGCCACTAATACGTTAAACCAGGATATGCAGGAGCAAGACTGGGCTACCATGTACTGGTTTGATGGATACGATAGCTTCAACGCGCACGGCTATTATGCCGTGATAAACAGCAGCAAAAATGTTGCGAGCTTACTTGGTTTTACCCGCCTAGCAAAAAAACAGGGTGACACGACATCAGAAACTCTCGGAAAATCATTGCTGGTAAAATCTATGATGCAACGGGTCGGTCTTGCAAAATATACGTCGTATTTGTATGCACGAAATCTGGTTGATCTCCCCTCAGATCCTGCTTGGCAGGCCAAAAATTTCAGGGCTCCTGATTTTGGCATCATATATAATTATGACTGGACAGACCTGCAGGATGATCCCCGACAGGTGACCCATATAAATCAATTTGGTGTCTCATTGCTGGAGCATGCGTACTTTAATGGTGCGAGATTTACCGAGTTCACTTCTCCTTTTTTGGTAGGATTCAGGGATATGGTGCCGGAGGTGTACCGCCTTTTGGAAGAAAACGCGAAGCAGGAAAGTGAAACATATATACATAAAATAGAAACACTATTTCCTCACTGGTATAGCTCTTTTTCTGAAGCAAACCTTGGCGGTGAACACAACCTGTTCCATCCAGTTAACTCCTATCAAATTTTTATGGCAAAGGCACTGCTTGTAAAAGACACACCGGAACATCTGGAACATTATCTCGATACCCCGTGGCTCACCGAAGGAGGGGACTTATTCTATATTCACAAACTCGCAGAAACCATCAAAGCATACCGCGGCTGGTGCTGGAGTGATGAACCAAACTGTGAAGGATCAGGTTCCTTCACAGGAGACCTAAACAACGATAATACAGTTAACATACAAGATATAATTATACTTATCAATGAAATATTTACACCAAGTGGAGTAACAGGATCAGATATTAATAACGATGGTAAAGTAGATATACTAGACGTTATTGCTTTGATAAATATAATATTCAGTTAAAAATATTTTTAATTATATAATCGATTATATAACTACTTTTAACAAGTTTTTTTCTCCTTGCTTTCTACTAAACCTTTACGTGCTATAATAGCCTTAATATGGCAAAAGAAAATATTGTAAGAACTAGAATAGCTCCAAGTCCAACAGGGTTTCCCCATATTGGAACTATTTACCAAGCTCTTATAGATAAAGCAATTGCACAAAAAAGCAAAGGTAAATTTGTTGTTAGAATAGAAGATACTGATAGGACACGTTTTGTAGAAGAAGCTGAAAATAAAATATTAGATGCTTTGGATTGGATTGGTTTAACTGAAGATGAGGGGGTTAGAAAAGGTGGTAGTTATTCCCCTTACAGACAATCTGAAAGATTAGATATTTACCAAAAATATGCACACAAGCTTATTAATAAAAGCTATGCCTATCCTTGTTTTTGTACAAGAGAGAGATTAGACGAAGTCAGAAAAAACATGCAAAAAAATGGCCTTCCCCCAATGTATGATAAACATTGTTTAAATATTCCAAAAATTGAGGCAAAAAAAAGAATTGATTTGGGTGAAGAGTATGTTGTTAGAATGAAAGTCCCGGACAAGCAAAAAATAATTGTACATGATGAAATAAGAGGAGATATTGAGTTTGACTCAAGTACTATTGATGATCAGGTGATTTTGAAATCTGACGGGTATCCTACATATCACCTTGCAGTTGTTGTAGATGATCACTTAATGAAAATTACTCACGTTGTGCGGGGTCCTGAGTGGATTTCTAGCTTTCCCAAACATAAAATATTATACAATTATTTTAATTGGACCACGCCAGTTTTTATACACACACCTTTAATTAGTAATATGGATGGTTCTAAAATGAGCAAAAGACAAGGGCATGCCAATGTTGAATGGTATAAAAACGAAGGGTTTTTGCCCGAGGCTTTACTAAATTTCATTTCACTTTTAGGATGGAGTCACCCGGATAAGGACAAAGAGTTATTTGATTTTAAGGAATATGTTAAACATTTCGACTACAAAAATTTAAGCGCGATTAATCCTAAATTTGACTTGATTAAACTGGAGTGGCTAAATGGTCAGTATATCAAAAAATTATCAGCAGAAGAGTTTTATAATAAATGTGTGTCATATAATTCTTTATTTCTTGATTATCCTACAGAAAAGTTTAAAAAAGTTTTATCTTTAATAAAAGAAAGAGTGAGAAAGTTGAGTGAAGTGAGTGATTTGGTAGAATATTTTTTTGTTGAACCCTCCAATATAGAGCAAATCAAGGAAATGTCTTTAAATGAGAGTAAAATGGATTTAGAAAACACTGTATGCTATATCAGGAAAATAATTGACTGTTTAGAAAAGGTGGATAAATGGAATGAGACAAATATAGATGCTTCTTTGCAGGATCTTATGAATAATTTGCAAATAAAGCCCAGGCAATTTTTTATGCCTATACGCATAATAGTTAGTGGTAAAAGCTTTACACCTCCTTTAGGACAAACTTTAGAACTTATTGGAAAAAACGAATCTATAAATAGATTATTACAATACACTGCCTTAAATTAAGTATTTATAATGACTCAAAATTATAATAGAAAAATTTTCTATGCAATATCTTTTGCTATGCAACTTGGTTTTATGATTTCTATAACCATACTTGGATTTTTGTGGATTGGTTATTTTATAGATAAAACTTTTAATACCCATCCTATATTCATAATTTTAGGAATAGTTATAGGGGCAATTATGGTAGTATATGATGTTTTTTATTTACTAAATTCTTTTCTAAAAGATTAATGTTGAATATTACTCTAAATTCTGAATATGTACTTAGATTGTTTGGCTTAGGTGTTACAAATACTTTTTTGACCTCCTTGATAGTGAGTATTTTTTTAATGTTACTTTCGTTATATTTTTACACGAATAATAAATATGATACTGAAAATATTGTAGTTAAAGTTTTAAAAATTACTATAATAGAACTTTTGGCACTTGTTGAAACAGTTATACCTGAACGAAATATATCTAAAAAAATATTGCCTGTTGTCGCCTCATTTTTTTTATTTATTGTTGCTGCAAACCTGCTTGCCCTGGTTCCAGGTTTTTTAGGATCTTTTTATGTACAAAGTAGTGAAAAGGTATCTTTGTTAAGGTCTCCTAATAGTGACTTAACCACAACCTTAGCTTTGGCACTGTTTGCAGTATTTTATATACACTACTTTTCTGTGTCTAGTTTGGGTATAAAAAAATACTTAATGAGGTTTTTTAATTTTAGCAATCCTATAAATTTAATACTGGGTTTTTTTGAATTGCTTTCTGAAATATCCAAAGTAATATCCTTTTCTTTTAGATTGTTTGGAAACGTTTTTGGCGGCGAGATTTTACTTTTAGTAATTGCTTTTTTAGTGCCTTATATAATTCCTTTGCCCTTTCTATTTTTAGAAATTTTTGTTGGTATTGTTCAGGCTTTTATATTTTCTATGCTTACCATTACTTTTGTTAAAACTAGTGTTTCTACTGTTATGAATACAAAATAAAAATAACTAAGATTTTTAATTTTCTCTCTAAAGTTATAGAATTAGTATGTAATATGCCCTGTCTTTATAAGTTATAAATTTCAATTGAATTATGCAAAACCCAACTGCCTTTACTATGGCTATAGGAAGTATAGGACCTTCTATAGCAATTGGAATAATAGGTGCCGCTGCCCTTTTTGGTATGGCTAGAAATCCAGAAAATTCAGATAAAATACAATTAGCTATGATAATAGCTATTGCCTTTGCAGAAGCTATTTCTATATATGCTTTAATTGTGGCACTTATTCTTAAGTTCGTAGCCTAATTATGGAGTTACTTGGTAATTTAGGGATAGATTTTAAGCTTTTAATAGCCCAAATTGTTAACTTTACAATTCTATTGGTTGTATTAAATAAGTTTTTATATAAACCTGTAATGAAAAGAATTGAAGATGACGAAGAAGAGCTATTGAAGGCAAAAAGAGAATCGGAAAAGCTAAATAAAGAAAAGGAGGATTTTTTGAAGCAAAAAAAAAGTGAAATAGGGGATATTCGAGATAGGTCAAAAAAAATAATTGAGGAGGCAGAAGAAATAGCAACACAGATAAAACAAGATACCGAAAAAAAAGCTTTTTTATCGTCAGATAAGTTACTTAAACAAACAAAAATAAATATAAGTTCTAAACTCAATTCTATTAAAAATGAAGTTGAGCGTGAGAAAAATATTGAATATAAAAAAGCTTTGTCCGAATCTATTTCAAGGTTATATAAGAAAAGTAATTATGATTTAGAACCGGAGTTTTGGAAAAATTTACTAGGTAGTATGAAAAAGAAGAGTTGGAGTAAAATAAATAAAAATTCAAAAGTTACACTTTATTATGCTAACACCTTGCCAAAAAATTATGATCAAGATCTCAAAAAGGTGTTGAATTCTCCAGCTGAAATTTTTACAAACAAAAAAGAAGATTTAATTTTAGGGTATCAGTTAGAATGTGAGGGTATTTTACTTAGTTACAATATGTTAAATGAAATCGAAAAAGCTATACAAAACAAATGAAAATGTAAAAGAAATCGGACATGTTTTTTCTTACTATAATGGTGTTGCAAAAGTAAAAGGGTTGCCTAATGTTTTTTTAAATGAGGTTTTATTAAATGATACCGGTGAATCTGTGGCCTTGGTTATAGGTTTTGATAATATATATGTAGAAACTCTGTTTTTTGACGAAAATTATGATTCCAATAAGCCTCTTTATAGAAGCAATCAGATTTTTTCTATCCCAATTTCAAAAAATTACTTGGGTAGAGTTGTGGATGGTTTAGGCAGGTCCAAAGATGATTTGGGAAATATTCAAGGAGAGTTAAAAAATGTATATTCGCAGGCTCCTAACATAATAAATAGGGAACCTGTTTTTAATCCTATAAATACCGGAATAAAAACAATTGATGTAAACTTACCTATAGGTAGGGGTCAAAGGGAACTTATTATTGGAGACAAAAAACTTGGTAAAAGTACTTTAGCTCTTGATATTGTATTAAATCAAAAAGAATCTGATAAACCAGTATACTGTGTTTATGTTTTGTGCGGGCAAAAAAAAAGATTTTTAGAAGAATTATTAACACATATTAAACAGAATCAATCTAATTTGTATACAGTTGTGGTTGCCGCTACTGCAGAAGATTCGCTATTATCCCAATATATGGCTCCTTTTGTGGGTTGTACCATTGCCGAGTATTTCAGAGATACTGGAAATGACGCTCTGATTGTGTACGATGATTTATCTAAACATGCCAAGGTATATAGAACTATATCTTTATTACTTGAAAGATCTCCTGGTAGAGAGGCCTACCCAGGGGATATTTTTTATTTGCATGCAGGCCTTTTAGAAAGATCTTGTAAACTCTCCAAAAAATTGGGTGGGGGTTCTTTAACTGCCTTGCCTATAATTCAAACCGAGGAGGGGGATATTACTTCTTTTATACCTACAAATCTAATATCTATTACTGACGGGCAGATTTATTTAGAAAGAGGTCTTTTTCAAAAAGGTTTTTTACCTGCAGTTAATGTTGGGTTATCTGTTTCTAGAGTTGGGTCTAAGGTACAGCCTAAGTTACTAAAAAAAGTAACCGGAGGTTTAAGATTATCCTTAGCTCAGCATAAACAACTTCAAAAACTAGTTCAACTTGAAACCAATGTTAGTACAGATACCGCTAAGAAAATATACAGGGGGGAACTTATTACGGAGTTATTAAAACAAGATAAAAATACAAATGTGACTTGGCCCGAGCAGGTTGTTCTTTTTTATATGGTTGAGAATGGCTTTTTTGATGATTTAGAAAAAGAAAAATGGGGCGAGTTTGAGCATTTTTTGCTTAGACTTATTAACGGAAGATATAAGCAAGTATTAATTTCTATTTCAAAGGAAGTTTGGGATACCTCTACTGAGGAACAAATAAATAACATAGCCCAAGACTTTAAACAAGAATTTTTATCTAGTTAATGAGTAATTATATTTCTTTTAAAAATAAATACGAAGGGATCCAAGAGGTGCTTGGCACCATTAAAACTGAGGAAAAAATTGCCGCTACAAATATACATTTTTTAAAACAGCGTGTTTTTAACCTTTCTTCTTTTAATACTGAGTTACTAGCTATACTTTCTAGGTTTAGTTATTTTTATCCTTCTTTCAATACTACCCTGACCAAAAATAAAATAGGATCTAAAAATATTTTGATAATAATAACCGATGATAAAGGTCTTGTTGGATCTTTATATCATAATATGATTACTTTATTGTTAGATAAAAAAAAGGAGTATCATTCTGTTATTGTTATTGGTAATAAAGGCGTAAATTATATTAAAGAAGAAAGAATATATTCTGATGATTTAGTATCTAAACCTTTTAATATTACTTCCGAAATACCCAGTTCCACAGATATTGAAAATATAATTTCGTATGTACTAAATACTTATAATAAAAAAGATGTAAAAAGAATAGATATTTTATACCCTAAATTTATATCTCTATTACAGCAAATGCCCATTATTGTATCCCTTCTCCCTGTAAATCTGCATTTAGAACAAAAAGGCGGATCGGGCATTCCTATTTTTGAGGGTTCTAAAAAAGACTTTTTTGAATGGGGTATTAAAACATACTTAGAAACTAATTTGTACAAAATATTTTTAGAGGCCAATTTATCAGAATTTTCTGCAAGAACTGTTGCTATGGAACACGCAAAAACCCAAGCTGACGAAAGGAGTTTGCAGTATTTACATGATTATCATAAAACAAAATTAAAAATATTAACTCAAAGACAGTTAGAAAGTTTTAGTTCACATAAATATTTATGAAAAAGTTTGTTGGAAATATTAAATCAATAAAAGGTGGAGTTGTTGAAGTAACCTGTGGTTCTTTTATACCCAGTATTCACAGTATAGTATGTAGTGAAAATGAAAAGGTGAATTTTGAGGTAATAGAAAGAAAGAGTACTAAAAGTTTTAATGCAATAGCACTAAATAGTCTGGTAGGTGTGCCCCGAGGTTCAAAAATCTATGAGAAAGATAAAATTTTTTCTGTAAAGGTTAGTAACAAAATATTAGGTAGAGTGTTTGATATTTTTGGCGATCCAATTGACAATAAAAAGTTTGTGGCTACAAAATCTATTCCTATTTATAAAAACAATACTAATACAGGTTATAAGATTCAAAAAAATAGAATTTTAGAAACTGGGGTAAAAGTAATAGATTTGTTGGCACCTATCCGTTCGGGAGATAAAGTAGGCTTATTTGGTGGAGCAGGGGTTGGGAAAACCATATTAATAACTGAACTTATGCACAATATTTCGTTAAAAGATAAAGGGTACTCAATTTTTATAGGTGTAGGTGAACGTGTGCGTGAAGGAAACGATTTATATTTAACCTTAAAGGATACAGATGTTTTAAAAAATACTGTTTTATATTTTGGGGAAATGCATAAAATGCCTGGGGTAAGAGCTCGTGTTGGGCTTTCTGGAGTCACTGCGGCTGAATATTTACGAGATCAAACAGATAAAGATATTTTTGTATTTGTGGATAATATTTTTAGATATGCTATGGCTGGTATGGAAGTGGGGGCAGTTTTAGGTAAGGTGCCTTCAGAACTGGGATATCAAGCAACTTTAGATAAAGAGGTTTCCATGTTTGAAGAGAGAATACAATCCAGTGATAAGAGTTCTTTAACTTCAATACAAGCTGTTTATGTTCCCGCAGACGATATTACCGACCCTGCTGTTGTTTCTATATTTTCTCATTTAGACACCTCTTTGGTTTTATCAAGGGGAATAGCCGAAAAAGGCATATATCCTGCCGTTGATGTGCTTAGAACAAATTCTGTTACTTTAGATAAAGAGATAGTTGGTGACAAGCATTATAATATTGCATTTAAAGTAAAAGAAATTTTTCAAAAGTATGAGGAACTTTCTCATATAATTTCTATTTTGGGTATAGAAGAATTATCTAGAAAAGATAGGGACATTGCCAAAAGAGCGGAAAGACTCCAAAGATTTTTAACACAACCCATGTTTGTAACAGAATCTTTTACAAACAAAAAAGGTTGTTATGTTCCGCTTGAAAAAACCATTGAAGGATGTGAAAAAATAGTCAATGGTGATACTGATGATATTGAGCTTGACTCTTTGTATATGATAGGAGATTTGAGTAGTATTCTTTAACTTTTTTTGTAATTTAGCCGTTTTACTTGAATGTGGGACTATTGGTTTAAAAAACTCCTTAATTTCAAATTGTAAATTTTTATCATGTTAATCTGTAAAATACTATCTCTTGAAAAAAATAATGAGTATAGCAACATAAAAAGAATAACCCTGCCTTCTGTTAAGGGGTTTGTTGAAATACTATCTGGATACGCCGAGAGTTTTATTATTTTAAAAGAGGGAACTATAGAGTTATATGATAACTCAAATTCAAAAAAGGAATATCCCATAAAAAATGGGGCTGGTTATATTAAAGATAATGTTTTAACAATACTTGTTAATTCAAAGGGGAAAGATGTAGAGTTTTATACTAAAAAATGAGTTGTTTTTTTGCAATAATTCAAAAATATTGACCTTTAACCATTAATATTATGTCCGCCAAACATATTTCTCATCATAGTTAATATTTTACCAATATAACTTGGTGAATTACTAGATTCTACTCTAAACTCTAATGACTTTTCTATAACTGTTACTGGTAAATTATTTTCTTTTGCTGTTTGTATTGTCCACTCACCTTCTCCTGAATGTTCCACTTTACCGGATATATCGTGTAAGTCTTCACCGTATTTTTTAAACCCTTTATTTAATAAATCTATAAGCTTTGATTCTATTACGCTTCCTTTGTTATACAACATTGATACCTCTTGTAAATTTAGCTTATATTTAGAATTATTTTTTATAATATTAAATCCCTCCGCAATACTTTGCATCATTCCATATTCTATACCGTTATGTACCATTTTTACAAAATGTCCTGCACCAACACCTTCAAAATAACCATATCCATTTTTTACTGAAATATCTTTGTATAAACCTTCTATATTTTTATACGAATCTATGTCTCCTCCTACCATTACACAGGCCCCATTTCTGGCACCATAGGGTCCACCTGAAATACCCACATCTACAAAATTAATTCCATTTCCTTTTAACATTTTATACCTTCTTACAGAGTCTTTATAAAATGAATTACCTGCATCAATTAGGGTATCTCCTTTTTGTAAGAATTTTTGTAATTCTACAATTTGATTATCCACAGCCTCTCCAGATGTAATCATTAACCATATTACTCTGGGGCTTTTTAGTTGATCTACTAAATTTTGTATTGAATAAGCAGCTTTAAGACCGTATGTTGTGAGTTCATTAACTTTTTGGGGGGATCTATTATATCCAACTACCTCCCAACCTTTATCCAATAATTGCAAGGCTATACCTTTACCCATTTTTCCAAGCCCTATTATTCCTATTTCTTTTTTCATTTTAAAAATTTGAAGTTTTAAATTTCAAATTTGAATTCAATTTATAATTATTTAATTTTTATTCGCAGGATTATTAATAGTATATACTATTTTTGAAAAAATCATGGTTAATTCCTTTGATTCTTCCCATAGTTTAGTTGCAGTTTTCTTTAAAGTTGGTTCGGACTTAGATATAATTCTTAGCCAAAACATCGTTTCTTTGGATTCCTTTTTACAAATATAAATCTTATTTTTAAAATCTTTTTTTGAACTAGCCCCGTTTGCTTCTGCGTAATTAGCTCCTATACTAGTTCCTGATTTTACTAGCTGTGTAATAATAGAACCATTAATTGCATTTATTGGAACCTTTTTTGTAAATTCTATTACATCTTCTCCAAATGTAGCGGTTCTTTCTTCCAAATCATAGGATTTGTTTTCCCCCATTTATAATTATAAATTTCTAATTTCTAATTTCTAATTTCAAATTAAAAATTAATACGGATTTGTGCCAACTTTGTATTTCATTAGTTTAATTCTTTTTTTTGTCCAGGCATGTAAGATTTTCTCAACAAATACCCACTGATTTACTACTTCTTGTGTGGAAACAAATAAAGTTTGATCCCCCTTTATTATATCCATAAAAAGTTGTTCATAGTCTCCAATCAATTCTTTCTTATTAATATTGTCATTATAATTAAATTCAAAATTCTGTTTTTGAACCTCAAATTTATACCCTGGCTTTTTAACAAGTATTTCTAGAATTATTTGTTCCTTTGGTTTTATTATGTATCTTAAAACATTTGTGTATTCTTTTTCTGGAGGACATAAACACATATAAGGGTGTTTAAAAGATATTATAATTTCTGTTATATTCTCTTTTAATCCTTTTCCTGCTTCTAAAACCACGTTAGTATTTTTAAAAGGACCATCTATAAATTTTGATTTTAACTTAAAATATGTTTCTGTAGTAGATTTTTTATTAACTCCTAATTCTTTTTTATAACCTATGTATTGACCTCTTTTTATGGAGTTTATATCTGGAATTAAGTATTTAATCGGTTCTGCTCTCTTTTTCCTAATATTTACGCTGTCTAGATTTTCAGGATTAGTCATTGTAAATAATGCTAAAAGTTGAAGTGCATGGTTTTGTCCTACGTCTCTAAGGGCCCCCACACCGTCATAAAAATTACCCCGTTTTTCTAATGTATCTTTCTCTTGTATTTTTACAGAAATACTTTCTATATATTCTGACTTCCATGCTGGTATTAAAAATGAGTTACTAAACCTAAGGGCTAAAATATTTCTAACAGTTTCTTTTGCTAGGTAGTGATCTACTCTGTATATTTGTTCCTCTTTAAATAAATTTTTAAGCAACCCATCTAATTTTTTAGCGTCTCTAAGTCCTATACCAAAAGGTTTTTCTAATATAACTCTAGTCCATCCTTCTTTTTCACCGCAAGGTTTAGTTAACTTAGATTTATGTAAATTATTTACAATTATTTCGTAATCATTGGGTGGAACTGCCAGATAGAATAGTTTATTTGCACAAAAACTCCACATTTTGTCGTGATATCCGATCTTTGCTGCCAATTTTATATATGATTTGATGTTTTCGAAAGTTCCTATGGCGTAATGAAATTTGTTTATAAAACTTTTATCACAAATTATATTTTGTTCTTTGCTAACTGTTTTTATATATTCCTGAATATTTATATCGTTCCAATCTCTTCTTCCAAACCCATATATTTCAAATTTTTCTGGAAGCATTTTTTTTGTATAAAGAATATTAAGAGATTTTAATATTTTCTTTTTAAATAAATCCCCAGTTATGCCAAAAACAATTATTATTGTTGGAATATTAAAATTACTTTTCATGTATTAAAATTTTTTTTGTTTCAACTTTGTATTCTTCTACATTTGGTTGGTTAAAGGTATTAACATTAAAGAGTTTTCCTAAATACATCATTTCTATCATTTTAAATTGCATGTAGTAACCCAAATTATATTCATCTACTGTTTCAAGTGTAACTTCTATATAAGGAATATTTTTATTTTTATATGATTTTTTAACTCCCTCATATATAGCCTCTACAATATTGTTAGGTGCTTTATTTTTTATACTATCTTCTATTATATTTAATTTTGTTTCTGTAAGTTTTATATTCTCCGATACACTAGGAGTACTTGCCCTAAGAAATGTAGTAAAAATGTTATGTTCCCCACCAAGGTATCTTTGAGTTATAGAATGAAGGTCCGCAGACCCTACCGAAACGGTGGGCAATATTTTTAAGTTGTCTTTACCTAAACTTTCTGCCATTAATTGTCTATACCACTTACCAAGCGATTCTAATTCCGGGTTATATATATAGGTGTCATTAATAAAAATGTTTTTTTTGTAATTTAGGTAAATACTTGAGGCTGATATTGCAGCCAAATTTTTGGTAATATCATCTTCTAAGTTTTGTTTTTTAGCGTCCAGGGCCCCTTTTAGTAACTTACCAATATCTATATTGCAAATAGCCAGAGGAAAAAGCCCCACTGCTGAAAATACAGAAAATCTTCCCCCAACCATTTTGGGAACTTCTAAATGTTCTATGTTTTTTTCTTGAGCTTTTTTGGTTAAAACGGAGTCTTTATCACTTGTTATTACTATTCTATTGTAGGAGTTTGGAAGTATTTTAAGCAGCATTTCTGCATTATATATGGTTTCTGTAGTGGATCCAGATTTTGTAATTATGTTTATTAAGTATTCTTCCGAATTTAGTTTTGTTGTTTTTAAAAAACTGTTTAGGTCGTCAAAAAATTTTGGATTTACAGTATCTAAAAATAATAACTTGGGGTATCTCTCTATTTTTGGCAGGTATGTATCCTTAAAACCATAAAAGCTGTCATATATTGCTTTAGCACCTAAATTTGAGCCTCCTATACCTAACAAAAAAACGTATTTTAAATTTTGGGATTTGTATTTTTTTATTAGTTCGATAACTTTGGCTAAGTATTTTGTGTCTGATACTACATTTAAACAGCTTTCTGGGATATTATACTCACCCTGTTTTATCTGTTTTAATTTTTGAATATAGCTAACTAGAGACTCTGCTGTATTTAATACGTTTTTTGTTTCTAGGCCAGATGTATTTTCGTATAGTAATTGCATTGAGTTAATTATCATTTATTAAGTCTCAATTATCAACCTGAAATTATATCTGGTATAATAAAATTAAGTGTTTAAATTTTTTCAATTATACTTATGGATATTTTAACTACCTCTAAAATTAAAGACTTAACTTTGCCCGAGTTGTTGTTTGATTATGCTGCCCTAGAACCAAACATTTCTAAAGATACTATGACTTATCATCATGATAAACACCATGCAGGATATTTAAAAAAGCTGCAGGAAGGTTTAAAAGACACTATGTATATTGAATCTAATTTAGGTGAATTATTTTCTAAAGTAGATTCTTTACCAGATAATGTGCAAAAAATTGTAAAAAATCATGGTGGTGGTTATTGGAACCACTTATTATTTTGGAACATGTTAAGTCCAAAAAGTACAAAAACTCCGCCTGAAGATTTATTGGCGTTAATAAATTCTTCTTTTGAGTCTTTTGATTCATTTAAAGATGTATTTACAACTAATGCCGGGGGGGTATTTGGAAGTGGTTGGGCATGGCTTGTTGTAAATTCTGAAAATAAACTTAATGTGGTTACTACAGCAAACCAAATGAACCCTCTTATGAAGGGCGAAGGCAAGCCTATTTTATGCTTAGATGTATGGGAACATGCTTATTATTTAGATTATAAAAATGATAGAGCCTCCTATATCTCGAATTTTTGGAATGTTGTAAATTGGGATTTTGTTGCCTCCCTAATCTAAAAAAACTCCCAAATGAAAAATTCACATCTGTATGTTATTTTAATATTGGTTGTATTAGTTTTATTTGGTATCTACTATTCTGGCCAAACCAAAACTTTAAACTTAAATACCTCTATTATAGTTAGTAATCCCAGCGTTTTACAAAAAATTAAAAATATAAGTACCAGTCCACAGGCTTTGGTTGCGCAAAAAGAACAATCAATAATCGATTTGCAAAATGAAATAAATAAATACATACGTACTCAAAATGGTGAGTGGGGAATTGTTGTTAGAGATTTAAAAACTAATGAGGTATTAAGTATTAATGAAAATATTAGTATTTCTGGGGCTAGTACTACTAAAATTTTAACTGCAGTTGCAGTGTTTAAAAAATTGGAGGCTTCTTCTTATAATTTAAATACTTATGTTTCAGGGAAAACCATAAAAAACCATTTAACTTTAATGGTGAACCAAAGTAATAATAATTCTTGGAATACTCTAAATTTTTGGGTGGGTTTTGATTATATGCAGAATTTAGGTACAGAACTAGGTATGCACGATTTTAATATTTCTACTAATCAAGTTAATCCCGACTCGATGGAGAAATTGTTATATTCTTTATACACTAAACCTATTATTACGGAGGCCGATAAAATTTTTTTGTACAGTCTAATGCAAAATACTATAGTTGAAGATAGAATATCTGCTGGTGTGCCAAAAGGTACCATAATTTATCACAAACATGGCGATTACTTATCAAACTACCACGATATTGGAATTGTTATGGGCACTACCCCCTATACTATTGTAGTTATGGGCACCAATACTACCAAAGAAGGTGGAACTAGAACAATAGCTGGAGTTTCTAAAATAGTTTATGAATATTTAAATCAAAATTCTGCAAGATAAAACTATTTTTATAAAATACCCATTATGTAAGGGGATATGTTGATTTTGTAATTTATATAAGTATCCTATAATATATTCAATGCTCAAAACACATAAACCATTTCAAGGTATCATACGTAAATACATGTTAATAACATGTTCAATCATTACTATAATAGGAGTAATATCACACCTAACTATTTCAAAAGTACCCATAACAATTAAAGCACAACAACCATCATATGATTCCTCCGAGTGGTTTATGGCAGGTGCAAATCCACAGAGAACATCGCATGTTGATTCAACTCCAACAAACCAAACAGAGATGCCAGGAAAACTCTATCCCGAATGGTTTATTCCCATAGAGCCATATATACCCTATGGATGGCAGCTGGTAGTTGGGAATGACAGTATTTATGTGTCAACTGCCCGAGGTCTTTATGCCATAGATCGTGATGCCGGAAACACGTCTCGTTTTTCCAATCCCACTGATGTAAATCAACCGTGGCTCAAATGGGTATTCCCGACAGAGCTACCTTTGGGTCAGTCCCCAACCGTTATTGGCGATACTATATATGTTGGCGGGCTTGATAAAAAGACATATGCCATTCGGGATAACGATATCAGAGATTTAACCAATGATCCAACTAACCCGGGAAACAGTAATCATCAAGATTATACGGTCGTCTGGACATTTGATGCTCGAAAGTACTGGAATGATACTGAGCCACAAGCAGAACATATAGCAGCAGGTTTTAATAACAACCCACTTGTTATTGATGGGAACGTTTTCCTTGGAAACAGGGATGGGTATATGTATGCTCTGGATCAAAGCGACGGTACACTCTTGTGGCATTTTAAAACAGACGGACCTATTCTCTTCTCAGCAGCAGCAAACACTGATCCAAATAACAGAATTATTTATTTTGCCTCAAATGACAGCTATGCATATGCGGTAAAGGCCAATACCGCAAATACAAATGGAGAGCAGGTATGGAAATCTGCCAAGCTTCCCGGTTCCGGCTTTTTTACCTGGTGGCCGGTATATCATTCTCATCCAACACTAGGTGATCGGGTGATTTTTGTGGGAAGCCATAATTATCGTGGTGGATTTATCAATTCCGGTGCCGGTAATAATCCTGATATATTCCTTGATATTTATAGTTATCTTGGAATTGCCACTGATGGTACTCTTCTGGGACCGTTAGGAACAGAGCCCGGTGATTGGATAGCTGGTGCCCAAACTATGGATGTCAGTAGTATCCGGTCATGTCTGCAGGATCCGGCAAAACAACACTTAAATACCTATCATGTTCTTGATCCTCAGACTGGACAAGAGCAGGAAATAGCACCGATCTTGTATTCCGGTGCAAATAATAATTCCGGGACGCGCTATCCGCCGATTGTGGGTGAAGATAATGTTTTGTATCAAACCAACAATTATAAATATCAACAATATATCCCGCGATTGCGCCTGATGGGCTGGAAAATAGGCACGCCCTTTATGCGAGTTACCTCCTATGAAGGGGCAGTAGATGAGCCTGATGCATTTTCTTCCGGTGGTACGATGGTGTACTGGCAACATCACAGTGATTTTTCTGCAGGATCATTGAATATTGGAGCGAGTGGAGGAAGCTGGAATTACTATACTCTTGATGCGATGCAACAGTATGATGAATCTCAGCCTGACCCGATAAGGTTTAAATACTATGTGCCAAACTATAACCAGATGTATATCACCGGACCGGAAGATGATACCCATGACAAATTCGAGTCATATGGGGGGATTAATGGCATATATAATAAGCATGGCAATCAAAACCCATTTGTTCCTTATAAGGGAAAACTGTATATCCAAAGAGGAAATTCTATTATGGCATTTAGCACAAATGCCAATAAAATTGAGCTGGGTAAAGCACCTACTGTCAAGCAATCAGAGCAACCCACCTTTTATCAATCTGATTCCATACAAAAGGAATTAATCAGTCAGGTACAAAAAATAATCGGCCCATGTCGGGCAAATAAAGATTGGGCGTCCTGTCATTTGAAAACCGCGTATCAAACATCAGGAATTGTAGATCCACCCATAAACGGCCAGGATAGATTGAATGACTATTGGCATAACACGACTGACACTATTGAGATATTGATACGTACCCTTCCGTATCTGCCTGAAACAGCCCAAGATCCGATGCAAACCGATGTAAAAGGCTATTTACAGTATGAAATGACACAATTTCCGCCGTATCTGTACAATCATAACGGCTGGCAGGCAGGTGCATGGAGAGAACAGTTTGATGTTCCTCCCGATGTTGTGGCAACGTTGCTGAGCGATAGCAATAATGCGCCGCAAAGTCAAATTTATGGAGGTTTCCCCTGGCATCGGAATCCGATGGCCTTTTATGGTATGTGGAAATATGTGCAAACGTTGAACTTAAGTCCTACAGAGGCTCTTAATCTTCTTAATACTGCAAAAGCACAATCACCCCTCATGAGTGGCTTTAACACCCTACCGTCGAGTGCGGTTTTTGTTGAAAAGCCCTTTGTGCATAATGCCTATCTTGCGGGCTATCTTGGCTACATTAAGCTTTCTCAAATGGCAGACCAGCAAGGGTTGCAGGCAGATATCCAGGCAAAGGAATCAATCCTCCACACGCTCTTCCAACAGCGCGTTGCGCTCTATTCATCGGATACCCCGTATGACAATACGGTCACGGATAATCAAATCAAGCGTCTTCGTGTACTCAATGCCTCTCGTAATTTTATCTATCTTATGCCGGATGTTCTTTTGTACCTTAAACAGTATGACGCAAATCTATATAATCAATTTGTAGCAAAAGTCCAGCAAACAGTTGATCAGTATGATTATTTGGCATCATTCTGGTTTGTATCCCGATTTGATGATACCTACGATGAAGGAGCAATTCATGTTCTGTATGATTATCACACCTTGTTTCAGGCACGAGCATTGTTTTTGGGTAAGTCTTATGATGAGCTTATCAAATATCTTGATGTTCCCGCGGTGCCACGGGGGGATCTGTTTTACATAGACAATCTCGTAGCTCTTCTTGAAGCACCAAGTGCTACTCCCACCCTCCAAGGAGATCTAAATAACGATAATACAGTAAACATACAAGACATAATAATATTAATAAACGAAATATTCACACCAAGTGGGGTGCAAGGATCAGATATTAACAGTGACGGAAAAGTAGATATACTAGACGTTATTTCTTTAATAAATTTAATATTTAATTAAGGTACTTCCTACTATATAGTCGGTTTTTAGTTTTGTACTTTCTTAATATGCCCTATAATACCTACAATGTCTAGAAATATTATCATATTTGTTTTTTTGTTATTTATAGTAGTCCTTAAGTTAAAATCCTATGTATATGCGGACTGGCCGATGGCTGGTCACGATCCGCAGCGTTCATCCTATGCATCTGAGGATGAAATACCCGATGCACGTACCCCCATATGGCATGTAACATTTGAGTCATACATCCCTTCGAAAGCACATCTTATTACCGTTGATCGCTCAAGCACAGACAATCCAAGCATGGTGTATGTGCCAACAGATGACGGGGTATATGCTTTGGATTCACAAACAGGTGAAGAACTGTGGCACTATCCAACCACTATGCCGGTGGGTCACTCACCAACCGTAGTAGATGATGTTATGTATATTCCTGTTATGGATAAAACGATTCATGCCGTCAATGCGTTGGATGGTCAAAAGATATGGCAGACGGATCGTGCGGGTGGCGGATTTACGACCAGCCCGCTGGTTATAAATGGAATTGTATATGCTGGAAGTCATGACGGATATTTCTATGCATTCAACAAAGAAAAGGGTGCCTATATATGGTCTGTAGATACCGGTGGCCCAATCCGATATTCTGCGGCATATGATGATGAGACCAATACGATCTATTTTGCATCAAATGATATGTATGCCTATGCAGTTGATTCTACCCATGGGACGGTGCGTTGGAAGCAAGGTCCGTTTCCTGGAGATGGATTTACTACCTACTGGCCGGTAGTCTTCCAAGATCGAGTAGTTTTCTCACGCTCTGCAAATTATCCATCTTCAATGAGTCAAGATTTGAATCAAACAACGGCTCGCGCAGTTTTTAATGGAGAACCCCTTCTTTTTCCTACAGCATCACTTGCCGGTGTCAGTGACATCGATGCAACGCGTTTCAGCCAATGGCTGACTGAAGATCCTGACCGGCAGACTGTCTATGTGTTGGATAAAACAACGGGCGAAGAAACAGATATTGCACCGATTCTCTGGTGGGGAAATTCGAGTGGCAATCGGTACCCACCGGTCGTCGGACCGGAAAACAGATTGTGGTTTTTGAGCATGTGGAATGACAGTTCATGGTTTGGAGGAGGAAGATATGCTGGATGGGTTCCGGGAAGCCATCAACTGAGACTCGAGCCAGCGGCAGACAGTGGGACCGAGTCTGCGGATGAACCAGAAGCCATATCTATCGTAGGCACCACAGAACCACGTCTGTATCATACGGATGGAGGGGACGGGGCAGATAAAGGAGGGGTTATTGCCCTTAATGGAGGTTACTCGAATATGTGGACGTGGTTTACCTATTACAATGCGTTTGGAGATTATACAAGTCGATGGCGTAGACTAAAATATGGACTCGGCGTTAGTCTGGTGCCCAGCGATCCATGGGGAAGCACAACGGGCACGCATGGATATCAAAATCCACCAGTGCCACTAGGTAATAAAGTGTATTTCCATCGAAGTAATACCGTTATTTGCCTTTCACCATGAAATATTTTTTATCCCTATTAATACTGTTGCTTTTCATGCCATTATCGACGGTCCGTGCGGTTGGCAATCTTCCAACGGTCAAATCCCTTGACGAACGACTACTTCATGAAACCGAAAAAATAATTGAAGCCGGACATCTGCGTCCTGCCTACACCATCGCAATAGAAGAGTATTCGTGGCAGTCAGAGCCGGATAAAGAACGGAATAATAATTTTGATGAAGTCTGGCATAATCCTGCAGATATGATATATACCCTCGCACGGATATATCCCCGCCTTCCTGATGCGCTTTATCCTCATGACCCTTCTCGTACGTGGAAGGAAAAAGTTAAACAATACATGCAATCGGAGTTTGATACGTATAAACCGTATAAATTTGACTTTATCGGATCGGAAGGGACACCACGAGAAAAAAATGATGTACCGAACAGTTTACAGAATGTGTTTGCACGGGATTATTATATCCAACTACAACCAACAACTATTTCTTGGAAAGGGTGGTCGTTTCATCCTTTCAATTTCTATGCGTGTGCTTCGTACGCAAACATCATGGGAAATGCAACCGGAGTACTCGGATTACTTCGTTCAAATAATCACATTCCACAAGCGCTACCTGCTGATACCGCCTGGCTCAACACCCACCCACATGTCATAAACAGTTATATTGCCGGATATTATGGGTACCTTGATTTGCAAAATGCAGCCAGGGAACAGCCAGATGCACAAGTCCAAAACTGGCTTGACGTAGCATTAACTTTAAGGGTCAATCAGCTCACAACAAATCCTCAGGATGTCGATACGTTTGAAGCGGGAGGATTTTTATGGTTGGTTCCCGAGTTGGGTGATTATCTTGCGTCGCATGCACAAGCTGAGGTAGCCGCAACCATTGTGGGTCATGAGAACTTGGTGCCGTACTGGATGGTAGCAAAAGCAGAGGAAGCACCTCGTATCTATGGCTATAATGAAGGGTCTCTGTCAGATTATTACCAATATTCATCCCTTTTTAACGCAAAAGCATATGCACTGAAACGACATCGTGAAGAACTCGAACAGTATTTGGATGTTCCGGCTGTTGAGCGGGGGGATCTTTTTTATATTCAAAACCTGGTAGCTACAATAGAATCGTCTTTTACGAACACTCCAATAAGCGGGGATCTAAATAACGATAATACAGTAAACATACAAGATATAATTATATTAATAAATGAAATATTTACTCCAAGTGGAGTGCAAGGATTAGATATTAACAGTGACGGAAAAGTAGATATACTAGACGTTATTGCTTTGATAAATATTATATTCGATTGATAGTTCAGACTATTTTTAAATCCTTATAACCTTAGGCTAATGCTTTTTATTCTGCGTGATCTTCTTCATCTGTCATAGCTTCTTCTTTTGTTTTATGTATCGTTCCATCTTTGTGTTCTGCGGGGCTGTATATTGTATAAAGTTTTAGTTCTTGTGTAGAAGAAGTATTAACTACATTGTGTCGTGCACCTGCGGGAACCACAATAGCACTTCCATCTTTAACTAACGTTTCTTCCCCATCTAAAACAGCCTTTCCTTCCCCCTGCTCAATCCTTATAAACTGATCTACATTTTCATGTACTTCTAAACCAATATCTTCACTTGGTTTTAGGCACATTAATACCAGTTGACTATGAGGGGCTGTATACAAAACCTTTCTAAAAAATGTATTATTTAGAGTTTCCTCCTCTATATTTGAAATATATCCGTTCATATTATTTAGTACCTCCTTAATTTTATAAGTAACCTAATTATACACTTTTTATTCGAGTATAATAACGGGTGTTCCTACTTCTGCCCATTTATAAAGTTTAATTGCGTCTTTGTTATATAACTGAATACATCCACCGGTTGCAGGACTTCCCATTGTATTAGGGTTTCTTGAAGTTATGTTTCCTTGCGCGTTTATTTGGTATGGTATCTCATGAAATCCAAAAAATAACCCATTTACGGTACCTATTGGCATATAGTAGGGCATAAACCAGTTTCCTGTATATGAAATAGCTGTTCCTGATTTTTTAAGAACTTTAAAATTCCCGGCTGGTGTTTCCCAAGTAAGCCCGGTTCCTATTATATAAGTATTTACTAATTTACCATTTTTAAATGCATACATTCTTTGTTGTGTTTTGTTTACCTCAAGGTATTTATTATTTGTATATTCCCCATTTGTTTTTGATACACCTTTTATAGGTAGAATAACCGCAGTGTTAGGACTTTCATCATTAACCCTAAAGAGTAAAGCATGTGCTATACTTAGAATAGCTTCTTTATCTTCTAGTTGTATATCAAGTTTATATTTATTTTTTAACGTTTCCAAATATTTCTGTATTTTATGTTTTTGTATTTTCGCTTCCGAATTAGTGTCTATTGCAATGAAATTTTCTAAGTCATTTGGTGAAATATATATTGGCATTCTCCCGTATTTTATAAGCAGTGCATTTTTTGTAGCCTTAAGCATTAATTGTTTAGTTTCTTGAATCTCATTCTCGCTGTTTTTACTAGTTATTTCTGTTTCTATTTTTATATAATCCGAATTTACTATATTTACGGCGTTTAATTGAGATATTAATTTTACTTTGTTAATTCCAATTTTTGCACTTTTGTCATAAGCACTAAAACTTAAGGTGTCAAAAGATATTTTGGGGTATTCCAGTAACGTTTTAGACTCGGTATTTAACATATCAATATATTTATTCAACATATTTTGATCAATTTGTATTATATTTGTATCCGGCATATAAATTAACTTGTTTATATCGGTTGTGCAATTAACTTTTTTTGTAGAACACTCTTTATAATAATTTTTTATAGCATTTACATTTATAGATACACCTAAATCTTTATATGTGACTAATATACTTTTATGTGGGAAGTTTATGTATGTTTTTTTATTTTCTAAATTTTTTGCCTGTGTTATTACACTATTAATACTTTGTTCTTTGATAGGTTTGTAAGGGGGAATCAGAATGTAAGGAGGGTTGCTTGTGTATATTTCTACAATTTGTTCTTTCTGTACAAAGTAAATAGAAAATAAAAATACCGCAACTCCCAAATAAGTAAAGAAGTAATAGGTTAATGTTTTTTTCCTCACATTATAATGTAACCAAATTTCTTATAAATATACAACGAAGTCTATAGTATATTATTTATTTTAAATTCTTATTATAATAGATATATATTAATATGCATTTATATTTAAACTCAAAAAAATCTCTGGAGTTGAAGTATTTTAAGCTTGCAGTAGAAAATGCTTCTGACCAGATTGTAATTACTAATTCTGAGGGTGTTGTAATTTATGCAAATAAGTCTATAAAAAGAGTTACTGGCTATTCACAAAAAGAGGTTGTAGGTACAAAAGCCGGAAGACTTTGGGGTGGTTTAATGCCAAAGAGTTATTATTCCAAAATGTGGAAAACTATAAAAGTAGATAAAAAGGTATTTAAGGGTCAAGTAAAGAATAAAAAGAAAAATGGAGTAATATATACTGCAGAAATTCATATCACCCCTGTTTTAGAAGAGTCTGGTGAAATAATGTTCTTTGTAAGTTTGGAGCGTGATATCACTAAAATTATAGAACTTAATGATGCTAAAGAAGAATTTATAACTCTGGCATCTCATCAACTTAGAACACCTCTTTCTGCTATCAATTGGTATACTGAAATGTTAGTAAATGGTGACGTGGGTATACTTAGTAACAAACAATTTATATATTTAAAAGAAATACAAAAATGTAATACGAAAATGGTTGGTTTAGTTAATACTCTTATTAATGTATCGAAGCTTGAAATGGATACATTTGTTGTAAGTAAATCAGAGGTGAATTTAGAAGAAATAATAAAAGATATAATATTAGAGTTAACCCCTGTTATAAATAAGAAAAGAATTTCAATTATACCTAAATATGTAGGAAACATCAGAAAAATTTTTTCGGACCCAAAAGTTTTGGATATAGTTATAGAAAATCTTATTACTAATGCAATTAAGTATTCAAAGTATAGAGGTCAAGTTAATATTCTTATAAAAATTGTAAAAGATAAATTATTTATTGTAGTTAAAGATAAAGGAATAGGTATTTTACAAAAAGATAAAGATAAAATTTTTACTAAAATGTTTAGGGCAACTAATGCAAAGAATCAAGATGCAGAAGGTACTGGTTTGGGTTTATATACTGTAAAAAGTGTGCTAAAAAAAGTTGGAGGTGAAATAAAATTTACATCTGTATCAAATGAAGGTGCTACCTTTTATGTAGCTATCCCTATAAAATAGTACTAGTAATTATTTTTTAATCATTATACGATTATATAAATAGCTTGTAGTTTGTAGTAAAAATAATTAGTTTGTTGTATAAATTTTATTTGACCCAATGCCAAAACCTAAAGTAATTTTAATAATAGAAGATGATGAATCTATAGGAACTGTTCTTTTGGAAAAGTTTAAAAAAGAAGAATTTCATGTAGAATTTGCCCAAGATGGTTTTGCAGGACTAGAGCTTGCATTGAATACGCACCCAGATATTATACTTTTAGATATCTTAATGCCCAAAATGAGTGGTTTGGCCACTCTTAGAAGTTTAAGAAAGGACTCTTGGGGTTCTCAGGTTCCTGTTATTATTTTATCTAATGTTTCTTCTGAAAAGGAAGAGGTTATAAAATCCGTTGCAAAAGATAAACCTTCTTATTATATGGTAAAATCTGATGTAACCTTAGATCAAATTGTAGGTAAGGTAAAAGAATTAATGGTTGTTTAACCATCTATCTACCAAAAAGTACCCCCTTACACTTTTTTGTAGTTGGTATTTGGAAATTTCTAATATATTTTCCTCAATTTTTAATATATAGTGTTATAAAATTTCTATATGTATTTAAACTTGTGTAAATTATGAAAGTACTTATTATAGAAGATGATAAAACGCTATCAAAAAACCTAAGACATGTGTTGCTAAAAGATTCTTTTGCTGTTGATGTTTCGTATTCAAAAAAAGAGGGGTTAGATCAAGTAGAAATTAATGAATACGATTGTATTTTACTTGATATTAACCTACCAGATGGTAGTGGTTTCGAACTTATTCAATATTTACGTGAAATTGAAAATAAAACCCCCGTTATTATAGTAACTGCTATAGGAGGGGTAGAAGATAGAATAAAGGGGTTGAATTTAGGAGCAGATGATTATGTGTTAAAGCCGGTAGACTCAAATGAACTTATTGCAAGATTAAGGTCTGTGATTAGAAGAACTAATAATAGTGCTTTGCCAATAATTATAATTGGAGACCTGGTTGTGAAACCCGCAGAGCATGTTGCTTTAGTAAAAAATAATATTATAGATTTAACTTCCAAGGAATTTTCAGTTCTTGAGTTTTTGGCACAACACAGCTATCAAATAATTACACGAACAATGCTTATGGAGCATATTTGGGGTAGTGATTTTGAAACCTTTTCTAATGTGATTGATGTATATATTAAAAATTTACGAAAAAAAATTGGGGAATATTCAAAAGTAAATTATATTAAAACTATTCGTGGAAAAGGTTATATTTTAGGAATATATGAAAAATAAAATTCTGCAAAAAATGACTTGCACATTAAGAGGAAGGCTTACTTTATGGTACATAACGTCCGTGGGGTTAATAGTCTTGTTATTTCTAGCTGCATTAAGCGTTCTATTTTGGGTTACGCTTGAAAATCAAATTGATCATCATGTGCATATAGCTGTTAATGAAGCAAAAGAAATTGTTCAAAATTATCACGGAGGTGCCCGTGATAGCCTAATTAAAAATCTTGTTAGTGCCAGAGGAATGACCGTAGTTGTACTATCGCCAGATGGATCTGCTTTATTAGAAACAAATAGTTCTGATGTGGCACTTGTAACAGAACATCAACTACAAAAAATTCTAATGGCTAATAATTTAAACAATACTGCACCCACTCATTTTACTGAAAATAATATTCGTTTTGCAGCTATGACCGTACAGGTTAATGCTGGCAAGGGTATTGTGGCAGTTGGTTATTCTACTCAGGTATTATATGAAACTTTATATCGAATGTTTGGAATTGTTATAGCAGTAATTTTATTTATTGTTGTGCCTATATCATTTTTTGGATATAACTATTTAAGAAAGCAACTTAAACCTTTGGAAAGCATATCAAAACAGGCAAAGGCGGTTACTAATACTTCTTCCCTTTTTAAAAGAATTACTCTAAAATCTTCCACTGTAGAGCTAAAAACTATACAAGAAGCTCTTAATATAATGCTTTCAAAACTAGAGAATATTTTTACTGGGGAGCATGAATTTTTTTCTGATGCTGCTCATACACTAAAAACTCCTTTAGCAATACTTCGTTCACAAATTGAAAATATAAACATTACAAAAAAAGCGCAGAAAGATATGCTACTAATTATTGACAAAGCAAATGAAACTTTACAAGACTTGCTATTTTTATCTATGCTTTACAGTAAACCACAGAAAACTGAAAAAATATCTTTAACGGATATTATGAATAATCTTTCAGAACTTGCTACTACTTTGGGTGCAGACAAAAATTTGAATATTTCTTCTACTATTGCTGCGAATGTAAGAATTATGGCAAATAAAAAATTGTTGCAAAGAGCCCTTAGTAATATAGTGCATAATGCGGTTATTTATAATAAACATAGTGGTACCATTAATCTTAAATTAAACCAAAGGTCTAGTCTAATTAAAATTATAATAAAAGATACCGGTATTGGAATTCCAAAAAAAGATATTCCCTATGTTTTTAACCGTTTTTTTAGAGGATCAAATGCTATAAACAAAAATGGTTCCGGTCTAGGATTGGCAATTACTAAAGCCATTATCGAATCGTATGGGGGAAAAATATTATTTATATCCCACTTAAGTAAAGGTACAAAAACAATAGTAACGTTATATACCTAGAAATTTTCTATTAGTTAGCCCCAACTTCATCTTAGCTTCATCTTCAACTTGATAATCTATATGCATAGTATTAATTATTTACAAACGATGGAAGAAAAAAAGAAGCCTATTTCAAAAAAACGGTTAGCACATTCATTTCAAAAAATGTTTAAAAGCGCTGCTTTTTGGAAAGGGGTAGCATTGGTACTATTTATTTTTATTATTCTCACTCAGGTATTTGATGTTACAATCACGCCTAAATTTTTATCAACAAATACCTCAGAAAATACGCAAAAAAACCCTTCACAAAACTCTCCAGATACTGAAACAATTGATACTGCATCTATTGCAAAAACGGTATTGCCTGAGGAGGGGGTACTTCTTCCTATTACATGGGGAGATTTGGGTAAAAAAATGGTTACAGACGGAGTTATTGACGAGCCTAAATTCAGGGCTTTATTTGAAGGAGGTTTGACCAATACAGAAGAACAGATGCTTTCGGGCGATAGCGATCAACCTATCATTATGAATCAGCAAAATAACCGTTATTTATTAGATCTTTTGTGGGCGTTTGGTTTAGCTAACAAAAACGATATTTTAGAAAAGGGGGAAATGACAAATACCGAGTATGGTGGCGCAGGCAATTTTGCCTCAACCGGTGGCTGGTCTTTAGCAAAAGGGGCAGGATTCGACCATTATAGTAAGCATGCTTATGTAAGATTAACCTCAGAGCAACAGGCGCTGGTGGATACTGTTTCTCAAGGGATTTATAGGCCTTGCTGTGGTAACTCTACTCACTTTCCGGATTGTAACCATGGTATGGCTATGCTTGGTCTACTGGAACTGATGGCTAAAAACGGAGCAAGTGAGAAAGAAATGTATAATGTTGCATTAAAAGTCAACTCATTCTGGTTTCCACAAACCTATATAGATTTGGCAACGTATTTTAAAGAACATGGAAAAGATTGGGATCAGGTAGATGCTAAAACGGTTTTAGGAGCAGAATATTCGAGTGCCCAAGGTTACCAACAAACCCGTCAACAGATTAAAAGTCTTCCTAAGCCCGCATCGGGTGGAGGCGGGTGTGGTGCATAGAATAAATTATTAAGTTAAAAATAATATTTGATTTGGAGGAGTAATTATGAGCAAAGATTGTTGTAGTACAAAAAACCAAAAAAAACATGAAAAAGGATCTACTGATCATTTTGTACTTTGGGTTATTCTTATTACAATTTTTCTTTTTGGAATTGTGGTGTATTTTGGAACCAAAATGGGTTCTACAACCGAAGTTGTTTCTGACTCAAAAGTGGAACTTTTTGTAGAGTCAAAAACTTATGATTGGGGAACAATAGATTATAATGCTGGCATTGTTACGAAGAGCTTTGAAATACAAAATACGGGGAATGATGTTTTAAAGCTTTATGATGTTAAAACATCTTGTATGTGTACAACAGCACAATTAAAAACATTAAAAGAAACATCAAGTAAATATGGAATGCACGAAAAATCCTCGGAGGTTTTTGAAGTAAATCCAGGAGAAAAGGTAGAACTCCTTATTGAATTTGATCCTGCTTTTCACGGGCCAAGTGGTGTTGGTCCTGTTACCAGAACTATTACTATGAATACTAATGCAGTTAATAACCCTACTCTAACCTTTGATTTAACTGGTATCGTAGTAAAAAAATAGAAATATGAATACACTATTTCAACTCTCACTTTTAGCTTCGTTTATTGCGGGTATGGTAGCTCTTTTTGCTCCTTGCTGCATTACTTTTTTACTACCTGCTTATTTCGCCAATATATTTAAAGAAAAAAGGAGGGTAGTGCTTATGACCTTTATATATTCTTTAGGTATTTTCACAGTTATGTTGCCAGTGGTTTTAGGTGCTAGAGCACTGACTCAAGCCTTTTTCAATCTTCACGATCAGACCTATATTATAGGTGGTGTGTTTTTGATATTTATTGGGTTTTCAACACTTTTAGGATTCAAGCTCCCTATGCCTCATTTTAAATTTACCAAGCAAGCCGATGACCCTCTTTCGACTTATATTTTAGGAATTATTTCGGGTATCACCAGCGCTTGTTGCGCACCTGTATTGATTGGAGTTCTTGCTTTATCCACACTTAGCCCAACCCTAGTGCAATCACTGCTGGTTGGGTTTTTCTATGTATTAGGTATGGTTACTCCTTTATACCTTGCAAGTTTATTTATTGACAAAAGAAATTTACTCGAAAAACCTTTATTTAGAAAATCTTTTAAAGAGGTAATGTTTTTAGGTAAAACACATATGGTTACTTTTTCTAATCTTATTTCGTTTATTATGTTTGTTGGAATAGGGCTTATTACCGTTTTTCTTTCCCTTTCAGGAAAGCTCGCAATGGAAAGAAGTGAAGCGAGTGTGACTCAACTCATTCAGTCAGTAGCAATTTCAACGACCACGTTTGTACAGAAGATACCGGGGCTTGATATTATTTTCCTTCTTGTAGCTTTGTGGCTTCTTTATAAATTTTTAGGATACATAAAAAAGGACTAGAAATGCCTCTTGTACTTTATTTTCCTGTTTGAACTACAAGGAGTAATTATTTTTTCTTATTTCCTCCTACAGCTTCCCATGACCAGGCGAGCACCCAACCGGTAATCCATGCAGATACAATTACCAGAATTCCACCCAAGAGAAAATTTGCAAATGTTAGATTCCAGTTTCCCATAGCTGTTAGATCCATGCCGTGCATCCACCAACTTGTTATCTGTAGTGAAAACGAAGGCAATATCCATACAACCGCACTACATATAATCCATAAGATTGCCATAGCGAGAGCAAAAGCGTTGGCTAGCTTCATTGTGTCCAATTTCATACTGTTTCACCTCCTCTTTTTTTGATAATTTATAACTACCACGTAAAGGTCTCTTTTTTATTATCTACACCATCAAGTGTTAAAGTCAACTCCTTTGTTCTTTCAGGAAGAGCAGAAAATACCAACTCGCCTTTTATATGATGACCGCTTGTGTTACCAGTCCACTGTGTCGGTTTCAATGAATTACCCTGATCATCCGTTAACGCAACAATTTTTGTGTAATCATAATCTAAATCAACGGAATGATTATTCATTACAAGTTCGAATATTATGTCCTTCCCCGGCTCCACTGATATTGGTGTTACTTCAACCTCAATAGCCCCTATGGTTTTGGTTTGTGTTTGCAAAGTAGATAGTTGCTCAGTATTTGTTCCCTCAACAGATATTGCCTTTTCAGGTTGTGGCTGATTCCTTTTTACCGTGAAGCCAAAAATAATAGCCCCTGCCAATATAAGTAAAATAAAAAAGAATATTCTCGAGTTCATAAGATGCTCCTTATACTTGTCGTTACATAACTGATAATAACGTGCGGTTTGGCTTTACCGGTTATAAACCAGAGCATCATGGCAATCCCTAGAATGTTAGCCACAACACCGAATATGAGGAGCTGTTCTTGATACTCAGAAAGGAACAGAGCCGCCGCTGATAGCCCTAAAATGGGGAGCAGATCAATAACATGATGTGCGCAGCAGGCAACCATCGCCATACCCGAGACCGCAGCTCCGGTTCCGGCTGCCATTCGTGCATCACTTTTTTCCTGAAGATTAAAATGGATACCCTTACGCATCATCCAGAATAATCCCATTTGAATACCAAAACCAATGATAAGCAGACTCATCCAAGGCTGGTAAAGCTGAAACTGACTCAAAGGATGAGTTGGATCGTCGGTTATGGCAAAAAGCAACAGGTAATAAAATGAGATTAAAGCAGCTATACCTCCTATAAAGCCTTGTATAAAAATGCTCAACGTACGTTTGTATGCCGATGCTGGAGTTGACATATTAGTATGATATACAAAATAACATGAAACAAAGATGAAATAATCTTTTTTACGCTTTTGCAGAAAGTGTAATTTTGCATACCTAATTGTCGGTTAGCAGGGTCAAGGAAGGTAAAAACCCAGGAATTTGACTTTTATATAAGCTATATTTCCTTCCAAATGTTTTAAGCAATTCCCGCTCTTCTGCTTTTGCAAGACTTATATATCGGATTACAAGGATCGGAGCCATAATCAGTGTAATAATTGTTGGCCACTGGATAAGAAAGCCAAAAATAATAAGGATAAACGCGAAATATTGAGGATGACGCATATACCGATATGCACCGGTTGTCGCCATTGTATTCTTTTTTGTTGCCTGGTATAGGATATTCCAGGAACTGCCGAGGAGTAACAATCCCCCAATAATAAGGACATTGCTCAAGATGTGGATAGGGCTAAAATGAGGATCTCCTTTTAGTCCTAAAAGATCATTTAATAAATGCCCGCTATTGTGGGTAAAATCTAATCCTAAAAAATTGTTTCCAAAATAGGAAGTCAGAAGATAAATAGTCAGCGGAAAACCATACATTTCGGCAAACAAAGCCACAATGAAGGCTCCGAACGAACGAAACGTCGTCAAGTCTGTTCTAGTTCTCGGTCGAAATGCTGCTTTAATAAAATAGAGGAACAAAACGGTATTAAAAAGAACCAAAAGCCAATTGCCGTAATCGTAGTTCATATATTTTCCTTAATGTTTATGTTCACCATCCTTCATCATAAAGATATGCATCAAAGGACAGGCCAAAATTATTAATCCGAACCAACCCAGCTGACGAATACTCGGTAGGAACATATATCCTAAGGCATATGCTGCAACCATAAATAAACAAATGAGTAAATGTTTAGTATGTTTCATATTTACCTCCATGCAAACTATACGAAAATCAACATGAAGCCAGGATGAAGCAATTCGCTTGACCTAATATAGGGGGTGGGGTATATTGAATTGATGAATGTTTTACATAAAGCTGAACGCCATAAAAAAACACTTCACCATATCAACCGGATTGAAGGTCAAATAAAAGTACTTAAAAAATATATTGAAGAAGGTAAATCGTGCCAAAAGATCGCTCAATTGACCGCTTCAATAACACAGTCATTCTCTGCATTGCAAATCCGTACCTTAGAAGGCTTTATACGCAACCAACTTCTTGAGGAGGAAATAAATGAAGAAAAACGTAGTCAGCTTGAATCACTTTTGAAGTTGTATAAAAAATGAAAAGATATTGCCTATGAAAAAAAATCTTCCTTTAATAATTACTTTAGTTACTGTCGTACTATTGGGTGGACTGGGTGCGTATGGGTATAACCAGTATCAAATTCAAGTGCGGCAAACATATATCCATGATCGTGGCGTTATAGTGATGCCATTTGACTTGGACAAAACTACCCATTTTTTTACTCAGACAGATCACGGTGGAATCCAGAAGATTCAAGCGAAAGATCCTCAGGACACAGAACAAATTGAACTCATTCGCCACCACCTACAAAAAGAAACAGATCTGTTTAACCAGGGTAATTTTTCAGATCCATCTTCACTTCACGGCAGCGCTATGCCTGGTTTGTCCGTCTTGGAACAATCAACCGGCAAACTAGCTGTTGAATACTCAGATCTTCCGGATGGCGGACAAATTACCTATCTCACCGATGATCCTGGAGTGATTGACGCTCTACATAGGTGGTTTATGGCACAACTACAGGATCACGGTATGGATGCGATGGAGTATTAGTCAACAACCAATTGTGCCTTTCGCAGTGACATGGCATTTATAACCACAATCACCGACGACATACTCATGAGAAGTGCCCCGACAGCAGGAGTCAGCCAGAACCCCAGGGGAATAAATAATCCCGCAGCGGCTGGAATGGCCAATACATTATAGCCGACTGCCCAGAACAAATTCTCAACCATTTTACTATATACTTTTCGGGATAATATAATGAGGCGAACAAGATGTTGAGGATTGCTTTGTGTTAAAACAATATCTCCGGCTTCAACCGCTACGTCTGTTCCTGCTCCTATTGCGACTCCTGCATTTGCCTGCGTAAGTGCTGGAGCATCGTTCACTCCATCCCCGGCCATTATTACAATATTTCCTTTATTTTGTAACTCTTTAATATGCTTGTATTTATCTTCCGGTAAAACTTGCGCAAACACCATGTCAATACCAAGCTGTTTTGCAATTGGGGCTGCAGCTTCTTTTGTGTCACCGGTCAGCATGGCAACTTTTACACCCAGTTTATGAAGCTCATCAACGGCCTGTTTTGATTCTTCTTTGATGCTGTCACTCAATGCAATAACACCCAGCATATTCGATTCGTCAGAAACAAACACGGGTGTTTTTCCTTCCTGTGATAATGCAGCTAATACGTTTTCTGCTTCTTTACTCCATACATTTCGCTCCTCCATCAGTCGCTGATTTCCCAAAAAATAGTGCTTTCCTTTATAGACAGCTTCCATACCACGGCCTGCCAGATTTTTAATATGCGTCGTTTCACCAACTTCTATTTTTTTATTTTTCAGATAGTCCACAATAGCCATACCAATAACGTGAGAAGA
>Ga0210057_1000342_pt1 | contig 78099 bp, 76 predicted proteins | sample CryGeyCG2114_010_2_FD_183968 | JGI IMG/M metagenome (GOLD analysis project Ga0210057, IMG submission 183968) | Groundwater microbial communities from aquifer - Crystal Geyser CG10_big_fil_rev_8/21/14_0.10 (SPAdes) (version 2) | ecosystem: Environmental > Aquatic > Deep subsurface > Groundwater ... | reverse complement strand
GAGAAAACTGGTAATTCAATCGGTGCGTAAGATTTCATCCAGAGCCACCACGCGCTCCGCGCGTGGTCAGTCGGGGTTCTGTTCAAAAAAAGTTAGAATTTCAACCAAAAGGTACCGCCAGTAGTATGCGACTAATAATGTTAGTTAGTTGGTTACATACTACTGGTAAAGATTGGATGAGAAGGTTGTGCCCCGAAGGGGTAAATCCCACTCTCTCCGCCAGTAAACAAATGTTATGGAAGAAAAAACAACAGATATTCCGGTCCCACTCCCGCTCATGAAGCGGATTTTTGATGTCTTGTTTTCAGGGATTATTGTTATCATACTCTTCCCTATCTGTGCGATAATTGCCATGAGCATGCTCGTTGAAGGGCTGCTTATTCCCAAACATCGAGGACCGCTGTTTTATACAGAAACGAGAATATCAAAAGGAAAACCATTTGCCCTGCGAAAATTCCGTATATTCAAAACAAACACCTATATGCCGCAGCAGCAGCGCGGCGAAGTCGTACACACCAAACCGCTTGAGCGCAATCCAAAAAATCTGACGCACGTCGGGCGCGTACTCAAAAATTTTTATCTCGATGAATCGCCGCAGCTTTGGAACGTGCTCATGGGCAATATGTCGCTCATCGGCCCGCGTCCGTGGAATCCGGTTGACTATGAAAACGAAATTCAAAAAGGCGAGTTCAGAAAAAAAGTAATCAAAGCCGGCCTGACCGGCCCGGTACAGGTGCACAAGCTTGATGCAAAGGCATTCGGCGGCGAGCATAAGCTTGATTACGACTACATTGCGTTTGTACGCTCGCACTCTGGCTTCCGTGTCGTAATCCATGACGTGGCATTGCTCGTCAAATCATTTTTGTTTATGATTCGCGGTCAAGGTCTTTAAAATCATCCCCATTGCGCAGAGAAACAACACTCCGCTGAGAAGCATGGGAAAACGAACGCCAAACACGACAGGCGGCGTATCAATACGGATGAATTCCATAGCAAACCGCCCGACTGAATACAATGCAACATATGCCCAAAGCAGCGTGCCGGGCTGTCTTTTACGTGCGCGCAGTATCAGCAGCAGTATGCCGAAACTGACAATATTCCAAAGCGACTCATAGAGAAAAGTCGGATGAAAAAAACGGTACTCAATGTATGAAAGCGGGCGGTGCGCCTGATCAATAAATATGCCCCATGCACGCGCGGTCGGCGCGCCAAAAAGCTCCTGATTGAAATAATTCCCCCATCGACCAATAGCCTGTCCAAGAAGCAACGGCAGCACGAACAAATCAGCGTATGTAACAAACGACGTGTGATACTTACGCGCGTAGTACCAAAGCACCGCAGCGCCGCCGATAACCCCGCCGTGTATTGCAAGCCCGCCTTCCCAAATAGCAATGATTGATGCTGGATGCGCCGCATACTCAGGCAGCGCAAGCAACACATGGTATATGCGCGCGCCAACCAAGCCCCCGACAAACAACGACACATACACATCCGTTGCTTGTTCTGCTGAAAGCGCAAAACGCGGAGCAAGTTTTGAGACGAGCACATAGCCGAGTATTGCAGAACATCCAAGCAACAAACCATACCAGTGGATGCCAAAAGACCCTATGGTGAATACAATAGGGTCTGGCGAGTAGGTATGGAAAAAAGAAAACATTACCGTGCCGTTACCTCATTTCGAGGGCTTTTTCCGCGTTTTAAGACATCAAGTACGTTCTGAACGGCTATCTCAGCCATCTCAGTTCGCGCAGCGAACGTCGCAGACGCAATATGCGGGGTCAGTACCACATTTGGCAGCGATCGGAGTCCCGGAGCCTGTTTTGGCTCACATTCATACACATCAATGCCCGCTCCGGCAATAGTCTTGTTTTTGAGCGCGCGAACCAGCGCTTTCTCGTCGACGACCGGACCGCGCGAGGTGTTGATGAGATGCGCGGTTGGCTTCATGAGCTTCAGTTCACGCGCGCCGATTAGGTGGCGCGTTGAAGGAAGCAAGGGCACGTGCAATGAAACGTAATCTGATTTTTTAAGCAGCGCTTCGAGCGACAGCTTACGTGCGCCATATTTCTTTTCAATTTCTTTATTGGGGACAACGTCGTAATACACCACATCCATGCCAAACCCACCGCACGCGATTTCTGCGAGCGCGCTCCCAATTCTGCCGGTGCCCACAATACCGAGTGTGGTACCGCGCACATCGCTACCAACCAAAAGCAACGGATCCCAAGCTTTGTATTTTCCCGCCCTCACGTACGCATCTCCTTCAAGCACTCGCTTTGCGCTATTCAACATAAACGCCATCGCATGCTCCGCGACCGCGCCGGCGAGATCACCCGGCGTATTAGAAACCGGAACACCGGCCCGAGCTGCTGCTTTCAGATCAATATTATCAAAACCAACCGCATAGTTCGCGACAATCTTTAAGTGCGGGTTGGTCTTGAACACTTCAGCGTCCACCTTTTCGGTCAGAACGGTAATAATTCCGTCTGCCCACTTCACCTGACGAAGAAATTCTTTCCTGGTTGGCGGTGTCCGCTTCGCGTGCATGCGTACCTGACACTCGGCATAGAGATCTTTGAGGCCGGTTTTATCTAATTTTCGCGAAATGTATACTCGTGGTTTTTGTGTGCTCATAGTGTTTTATGCGTGGCGAGAAGAGCCTAATAGTTTAATTTTCCAGCGTACCATGGCGACCATTTCCTCGTACGCTGGTTTTATAATCTTGCGTGGGTCGAAATAATCCGGATGTTTTGAGAGGGTTTCGCGAATACCCGCCGTAAAGGCGAGTCGGATATCAGTATCAGTGTTCACTTTGGCAATTCCCGCGCGGATTGCTTTTTTTAAATCAGCGTCTGAAACTCCCCGCGCATCGCCCAGCGATCCTCCATGCTTTTCAATGCGCCGCACCACTTTCCCGGGGACGCTCGAAGCGCCGTGAAGCACCAACGGGACGCGTACTTTTTTCTTAATGTCTTGCAACCGCGCGATATCGAGCCGTGACGCAGTTTTAAACTTATAGGCGCCATGCGCGGTGCCTACGGCGACCGCCAGAAAGTCGCACCCCGTCTCCCGCACAAACGCTCTCGCCTGCTCCGGGTCAGTCAGATGCGCGTCACGGTCGGTAACGCTCACAAAATCTTCAATTCCCGCAATCGCGCCGAGCTCCGCTTCGACGCCGATCTTTTTTTTGTGCGCGGCCGCAACAAGTTTTTTGGTTGTTTTCACGTTCTCCTCGTATGGGAGTGAAGACCCGTCGAACATAACCGACTGATACCCTGCCCCAATCGCTTCTTGAATAAGACCGACGTTCTTGCCATGGTCAAGGTGCAACGCAATCGGTACCCGAGAGCGTGCTGCCAACATGCCGCCGATTGAAAGCAGCATGCCCATGCCCGCGTATGCAATAGCCCCTTCAGAGGTCTGGAGCAGAATCGGCGCTTTCTCACGCTCGGCAGCCTCAACGACCGCTTGAGCAATCTCCATATTATTGATATTGAACGCGCCGACGGCATAACCCTTTCGCTGCGCTTTTTTGAGTATTGATTGTGTTGGAGTGAGCATACGCTGTTATTCCTTTTCATTAACGAGTGAACGAGCCGCCTTGACGACATGATCGGCAGTCATGCCATATTTTTTCAAAAGTTCTTCCGGCGTGCCGGATTCTCCGAACGTATCAGGCATGCCAATGAACCGCATGGGAGTCGGAGCGTGCGCGGCAAGCACTTCAGCCACCGCACCTCCCAACCCGCCGGTTACCTGATGTTCTTCAATAGTTACCACCGCGCCCGTTTTCTTTGCTGATTTAAGAATAGTCTTTTCATCAAGCGGTTTGATAGTGTGGCTATTGATGACTTCTGCGCTGATACGATATTTTTTTTGAAGCATGTGCGCCGCGAGCAAGGCTTCGTACACAAGCGGTCCGCATCCGATGATTGTCACGTCCGAACCGGTCTGAAGCACTTCAGCCCGTCCAATCTTAAACGGAGACCGGCTAGTGGTAAAAACCGGGGATGCTGAACGAGCGAGCCTCATATAGACCGGACCATCGTGCGCGGCGGCCGCGATCGTGGCTCTGCGCGCTTCGCGCGCGTCCGCGGGCGCCAAAACCACAAGGTTGGGCAACGACCGCATCATGGCGATATCTTCCAGCGCCTGGTGGGTAGCTCCGTCCGGACCGACGTTCAAGCCCGCGTGCGTGCTGATGATTTTAACGTTTGCGTGCGAATAGCAAATTGATACGCGAATCTGATCCCAGTTTCTTCCGGGTGAAAATACAGCGTACGAAGCCATAAAAGGAATATATCCCGCGTGCGCGACACCTGCGGCCACACCGGCCATATTCTGCTCGGCAACACCCATTTCTATAAAACGTTCAGGAAACGCCTGAGCAAAATCCTCCGTGCGCGTCGATTCGGTCAAATCAGCGCACAGCGCGACCACTCGCTCATTTTCAGCGCCAAGCGCGAGCAAACCCTCGCCATACCCGCTGCGCGTGGGTTCAGTGGTGATGCTTTTTCCAAACAAATTCCGAATGAGTTGTGCGGCCTCGCGAATAGGCATATCTACGATGTTTTTTTACTGGTGCGCTTCTTGCTTAATTCGGAGAGCGCCATTGCTGCTTCTTCGGCATGTGGCGGTTTTCCGTGCCATTCATACTTCCCTTCCATAAATGAAACTCCCTTGCCGGGGATGGTCTGCGCAATAACACACACCGGCTTTCCGTTTACAGTACGAATTTTCTTGAACGTGGCGACCACGCTCTTCATGTTATTTCCATTCACTCCAAATACACGCCAATTGAATGCTTGATACTTTTTCGCAAATGGCTCAAGCGGCATCACAGTATCAGACGTACCGTCAATTTGTATATTGTTCCGATCAATAACGAGCACCACATTATCAAGCTTGTACTTTGCGGCAAACAGCGCAGCTTCCCAGACTTGGCCTTCATTATGTTCACCATCGCTTGAAATACAGTAGACGCGCGCGTCGCTCTTTTCAAAATATTTCAAAGCATAGGCAATACCCATGGCCAGAGACACTCCCTGGCCCAGCGGGCCGCCGGTATTTTCCACGCCTGGCGCCGAACCGAGATGCGGGTGCCCCTGAAGAGGGCTACCAAGCTTTCGCAGCGACCACAGTTCCCTTTTTGGAAAATACCCCGCTTCAGCCAATGCCGCGTACCACACCGGGCATATGTGGCCCGCGGAAAGAATGAGCCGATCGCGGTCCTTCCATTGCGGTCGCTTGGGATCATGGCGCATAACGTTGTTGTACAGCGCGGCAAAAACATCAGCCATGCCGAGCGCACCCGCGCTGTGGCCGGATCCCGCTTTTTCCAAAGAGATGATAATATGTTTTCGGATACTATTCGCTTTTTTCTCAAGAGCTATAATATCATCGGTAAGTGAATATTGCATATTACGTCTGTGCGTCTTGTAATGAAGTAAGCGCCTCGCGGATATCCGGCGCGTTCAAAATATAACTTCCAGAAATCAATACGCTTGCGCCTGCCTGTGTGAGTGGCTTGACCACTACTGGTGTAATACCGCCGTCAACACCAATAACAAGTTCTGGATGCGCTTCGTGCAACGCCTGCACGCGCTGGACTACGTTCGGGTCGAATGGGCGTCCTTGACTGCCAGGCGTCACCGACATGAGGAGCACCAGGTCAATCTCGTCTATAACGTCACTCACCACATCGATCGAAGTATCAGGATTGAGCGCGACGCCGACCTCTTTGCCGAACGATTTTACGAGACGCGCGGTCCGACGAACATCATACGTTGCCTCGTGATGGAAGGTCAGCCTGAATATGGACGGCAGATTCCACGACTCAATCACTTTTTCTGGCCGGTCAATCATCAAGTGGACGTCAAAGCGCATTTCTGTCTGATACCCTTTGAGCTGTTCCGGTTTATTCCACGTCGTCTCAGGAACGAACACGCCGTCAGCAACATCAATCTGTGCAGTAGGCACAATTCCTTCAAGTCTCGAGAGCGCGTGAGACAATCCTTCGAATGTATTTTCTAAAACACCTGGAAGAAGGGTAAGCATAAGTATTATGAACGAAGCTCAATATTCTGTACGCGCCTCTCGTGGCGCTCTGCACGAGACGGACGTGCCTCAAGCCACGCGCGCGTAATTTTTTTTGCGTCTGCGCCTGATATATAATCTGAGGGCAACGCGAGAATGTTTGCATGGTCATCCTCAACTGATTTACGCGCGCTGCGCATACTCCAACAAACCGCTGTCCGAATCCTGCGCGTTTTATTCGCCGCCATGGCAACTCCGTTTCCACTCCTACAAATGAGAATTCCTTTATGTTTTTTATTCTGAGCGACCTTGGAAGCAACCGCGTGGGCAAATTGAGGATAGTCATCTTTTGGATTACGCTCAAAAGCGCCACAATCAACATACCCAACACCACGCTCGTCAAGCCAGGTTTTAAGCAACTCTTTCATTGTGTACCCTCCGTGATCCGCACCAAGATATATCATAAAGCTTTTTTTGAAAATAAACCTCTGACACGCACTATGTCTTGCGCGATTAAATCAGCCAACTTTGCTTCATTATCAACAACCGCAACATCTCGCATGTATTCCACTATTGTAACATGAATCTCTTTGCTGTAGATATCCCCATCAAAATCAAGCAAGAGCACTTCGCAGCTCGGCTCTTCATCCCGAAAAAGCGTACGATGCCCCCAAAACAATGCTCCAGGGTGCTCAGATCCGTTATACGAGACCAGCACTGCGTAGATTCCAAATTTACTGAGGGCTGATCGGACAGACTCATTTTGTTCAAGATTGGCGGTCGGATAGCCGATACTTCCCCCGTGCTTGTCTCCGTGTATGACACGGCTCGAAAAACGCTTCATGAAACAGGTCCGGTTAATTCTTCAGGCGCAGTACTCGTGTATTCTTTTGAAATCCCCACAATTACCACAAAAAGAACTAGGGCTCCCAGCCATTGCGTCGCAGAAAGCGTGGTGCCAAAAAAAACCACATCAACCACAATGGCTGACAGCGGCCACGTTAACTCGAGCAAGGTCGCTTTTTTTGCTGGCACCGCGCTCAACCCCTTGTAGTATAAAAGCAGCGCTACTAAGCCGGTTGAAAAAACGATTGCCACTATGTACCACCACTGCACACCTGACACCAGCCCGATTGAGGAAATGCGACCCGCCATCGCTAAGTAGAGAAATGCAACTAGTGAAGTCAGACCAAACCGCAGCGCTGAAAGATGGGTATATGAAAATGACGACAACGCATATCTGCCAAATACCGTCGAAGCTCCCCACGAAAAAGCAGCGAGCAACGCCAAAAGAGCCGCGATAACGGTTTCATTCCCTTCGGTCATATGCACGCGCAAATCAGGAAAAGAAACCGCGTACGCACCCAGCACCGCGATAACCGCAAGCAGAAAAAATCGCGGTGTAATGCGCTCTTTAAGCACCAACGCGGCAAGCGCGAGCGCAAAAAACGGCTGCAGCTGCTGGAGAAGCACCACGACTGAAAATGGGATGTACTGAATTTTACCGAGTGCCGCAGTATAGGCGATCGTTCCGACGGCGCCCCCGAACAAAGCGATAAAAAAAACTGAAAACCATACTTTTTTCGAAACGCGCCGAAGTACTAATTTTTCACGAAAAACAATAGGCGCGACCACAATAAAGCCGATTAGGTGCTCAAGAAAAACAATGGTCTCCGGCGGGACACTATACAGATGCCGGCGCAGCAAACCGTCAAGACTCCACAAAAGTGCGGCGGCAATAATCATGATTGGGGCGTACGTCTTCATCTTCATTGCGCCAATATCTCCTCTATTATACTAGTAAACGCTTCTTCGGGAATAACGCCCGCAACGCGTATGCCGTTGATAAACCATGTCGGCGTGCCGAGTACGCCCGCTTCGCGTCCATCATTAAAGTCCTGAGAAATCTCCTGGAGCGACGCGTCACCATCAAGGCATGATTCAAACAACGCGACATCAAGACCTGTCTGATTGGCATATCTGACTAAATCCTGTCTCGTCAGACGTTCTTGGTTTTGAAATAATTTATCATGAAACGCCCAAAACGATCCCTGCTTGTGCGCGCACTCCCCTGCTTGCGCCGCTAAGCGGGCCGAGGAATGAATGTCGACGAGTGGAAAATCGCGAAATTGATAACGCACCTGATCGCCGTACGTGTTAACAAGCGACCGAATAATAGGAAATGACCGACGGCAGTACGGACACTCGAAATCAGCAAATTCAACAATAGTAAGGGGTGCGCCCGCGGGCCCGATCGACGGATCATCTGCGGTGGCTACGTCGTACACGCTGACCAAATCCACATTCGAACCGCCCTGACCTGAAATATCACTGCCGTATGCGGCAAAATCATACGTACCCGAAAGTAACTGGCTCCGGACATGAAGCGTATCAACGACTAGAATAACCGCATATCCCGCAATTAAAAACCCGGCTCCCCACAGAAGCTTCCAAAACCAGGTATGTTGTTTTTTGTTTTGAACTTCCATGAATTAAAGTGTTGGCGTTCGCGTGATCCAATCAGTCGCGGATTCGTAGTGGTGCGCGACAGAGAGCAGTCGCGCCTCCTCAAGTTGAGGCCCCATCAGCTGCATGCCGACCGGCAGTCCGTCCGCGAAACCGGCAGGAACCGAAAGAGCCGGAATCCCGGCCATAACCGCGGTATCCATAAACACATCTTCTTGATACATAGCCACTGGATCGTCTGATTTTTCACCAAGCTTAATCGCCACATGCGGAGACACCGGCGTTAAAAGCACGTCAACGCGCTTAAACAGTGCTTTTACTTCATCGGCGATAATAGTGCGGACTTTTTGCGCCTGTTTGTAGTACGCGTCATAATATCCCGACGAGAGCGCGTAGGTGCCGATCATGATGCGCCGTTTTGCCTCAGGTCCGAAGCCTTCACCGCGTGAACGGGTATACACTTCGTACAATGAATCAGCCTCAGGAGAACGGTGCCCGTACCGAATACCGTCAAATCTGCCGAGGTTTGAACTGACTTCCGAAGGGGTTAAAATGTAGTATACCGGCACGCCATATTTCGTATGCGGGAGCGACACCTGCTCCACTGTCGCGCCAAGTGCCGTGAGTGTTTCAACAGCCTGATCCATAACCTGCGCGCTCGAAGCGTCAATATTGTTCTCAAAAAATTCCTTAGGCAGCCCGATCGTAAGCCCTTGCGCTGATTGGCTCATGTGCGAATCAGCCGAGGGCGCCGCGGACGGAAGCGTGGTTGCGTCATGCGCATCTACCCCGGAAAGCAATGAAAGGAGCAACGCGGTATCTTCCGCTGTTTTTGCTAAAATGCCGGGTGTATCGGTCGAACTTGTCATTGAAATCAATCCATAGCGCGACATGCGTCCGTATGTCGGACGCAAACCATAAAGGTTGCACCACCCGCCCGGCTGTCTGGTCGATCCGCCGGTATCAGTGCCGAGCGCCGCAAGACAAAATCCAGCAGAAAGAGCAGCGGATGAACCGCCGGATGAACCGCCTGGGCTGCGTGTAAGATCCCAAGGGTTATGCGATGGTCCGTAAGCGGAGTTTTCGGTTGATGCGCCGTGCGCGAATTCATCGCAGTTTACTTTGCCGACAATGATAGCGCCTGCTTGTTTGAGCTTGGTGACAATAGTGGCATCATACGGAGGGTGATACTGTTCAAGAATTTTCGACGCGGCGGTCGTGCGCACTCCGCGCGTGCAAATGACATCCTTCACCGCAATCGGTATTCCTTCGAGCGGGCCGAGCGGTTCATTGCGGTCTATCTTTCGGTCAACTTCCTCAGCCTGCACCATGGCGCGCTCTTCGGTCAACGTCAAAAAAGCGCGCACGTCGCCGTCGTGTGCGCGGATGCGGTCATAACATGCTCCTAAAAGCTCAACACAGGTAAACTGCTTGTGCTGAAGTCCTTGGCGGGCTTTTGCGATAGTAAGTGAAAGAATATCAACTGACATACTTATGAATCAAACACCGCCCTTACTTTTACTAAGTTACCTTCGTGCTCTGGAGCCAGCTCAATAATTTCTTCGGGGTTTTCACAGGATACCACCGCATCTTCCCTCATGACGTTCGAAAGTCCAGTCACCTGATTAGTCACACGAACATTCTCTGTATCAACTTCCTGCAGTAAATTAACATACGCCAAGATATCAGAAAGCTCGCGCGCGAACACTTCGACTTCATCGTCTGAAAGCGAAAGTCGCGCAAGACGCGCAATGCGCCGTACAGCATCTGTTGAGAGGAGTGCTTTTTCTGATTTCATAACGCTTGGAGTATAACAAAAACAAACCCGTAAATAAAGTTGACCAAACCAAGTTACTCTGATATTGTCAACTATTGCTCATTACAGACCATGCTCACAAAAAAAGAGAGGCACACACATGGGAACATTACGCATTGTGGTCAAAGTTGGCACCAATGTCCTTGTCTCGCCGCACCGTATCATCCGTCGAAACGTCATTGACGCCATTGCGGGACAAATGGCGGAACTGCACCAAAAAGGACACGAGCTCATACTCATATCCTCAGGCGCGGTCGATTCCGGGTCTTTGCTCGGCAACGACAAAGGGTGGTCGTCGCTGACGCCAATCGAACAAAGCCAAGTTGCGGCAAGCATCGGGCAAGTCAGAATCGTTGCACTGTGGCAGGAGGCGTTCGGTTATTACGGAATCAGCGCGGGTCAGATTTTGAGAACGCACAAGGACTACAACAACACGAGTACACTCTCAACCGCATTTCACGAACTTCTGTTCAGGGCGCGCGTGATTGCGGTCGTGAACGATGACGATACGCGCTCCCGTGAAGAACTGAAGGAAGTGCAGTACGCGGGTGACAACGACATGCTATCAGCATATGTCGCCATAGCGACACAAGCGAACCTGCTCGTGTTCTGCACTGACGTGGACGGTATCCACAACCGCAACCCAAAACTGCATCCGGAGGCAAAGCGTATTCCGGTCATCACGCATATCACGGACCAGATGATCGATGGCGTTGAACGGCACGAAAACGACCGGCCGACGGGAGGCGCTTCAAAACTGCGTGCGTGCCAGCTGCTACAGCACAACGGCATCACCGGACACGTGGTCAACGGCATGACGCCACACAGCATTCTCGATGCCGTCAACCAAGCGGACGTGGGCACGAGAATTCTAGCGCTCCAATAACAAAAAACCCCGACTCATGATGAGCCGGGGTTTTTCATGAACCAATCAAATCCAAAAATGCCTGTTCGCCAAGAATCGTGACGCCGAGCGATTCGGCTTTTTGGAGTTTTGAGCCCGCATGCACTCCAGCAACCACATAGTCGGTCTGAGCGCTCACGCTCGAAGCAACAGCTCCGCCGCGCTCGCGAATACGCTGTTTCGCTTCATCACGGGTCAATTGCGCAAGCGTTCCGGTAAGCACGAACGTCTTGTGCGCAAACTTTTGAGAACGTTTTTTTGTTTGAGAAAGCACTACGCCATTCTTAACCAGCCGCTCTACAAGATCTCTGCTCGCTTCATGAGAAAAATACTCAGTAATGCTTTCCGCGACCACAGGACCCACATCAGGCACTGCGGCAAGCGCATCATTCTGCGCGTTCATTATGCTCTCAATAGTCCCAAAATAATCAGCGAGCGCGTGCGCCGTCTCTTCGCCGACATGTCGAATCCCGAGAGCATACAAAAAACGCCCAAGCGGCACCGACCGCGCTTGCTCGACCGCTGTAATTAAATTATCTGCTGAGACGACATCAAATCGGGGAAGTATGACAATATCTTCCTTTTTTAAAGAAAAAATATCAGCGGCGTCCCGTATAATCCCCGCATCAAGAAGCTGGTCGATAATTTTCGGGCCAAGACCGTCGATATTGAAAGCTTTTTTAGAGACAAAATGATACAGCGTTTCGCGATGGCGAGCAGGACACGAACGGTTCGTACAGTAAAACGCCACCTCCCCTGTCTTGCGACTTACCGACTCTCCACACACGGGACATTTTGTAGGCATAGAAAATTTCCGCTCAGAACCGTTGCGCATGCTTTCAAGCACCTGTACTACATCAGGAATAATATCTCCCGCTTTTTGAATAATGACCGTATCCCCTATTTTCACGCCGAGCCGATCAATTTCATCGTTGTTGTGCAATGTTGCCCGCGACACAGTGGTACCTGCGACATGCACCGGATCAAGTATTGCAACCGGAGTCAATGCGCCGGTGCGCCCGACTTGAATCATAATATCAAGCACTTGGGTTGTTGCCTGCTCTGCCGGAAACTTCCACGCAATCGCGCCGCGCGGAGCCTTCCCAACTGAACCTAATTTTTTATACAGTGCTCGATCGTTCACAATAAGCACCAGTCCGTCGATATTAAAAGCAAGTTTGTCGCGCTTTTTATTCATGCGTTCATAGTAGCGCTCAAGAGACTGAACAGAATCGCAATACTCATTAACCTGCGCGACCGGAAAACCAAGAGACTGCGCGATGGCGTGTGATTCCGCGTGCGTGTTCTGTCCCACGTCAGTAATAACATCCCATGCGATGAATGAAAGCGGACGCTCAGCCGCAACCACAGGATCAAGCTGGCGAATCGATCCGGCGGCGGCATTGCGTGGATTTGCAAATAACGGCGCGCCGGCTTTTTTTTGTTTTTTATTAAGCGCGTCAAAATTCTTTTTTTTCATGTACACCTCACCGCGCACCTCGAACAAACCCTGCAATGCCCGCGCTATGCCGGTTTCAACCACATGCGCCGAACCGCCGACAACCGGCGAAATCAGCCTGCTTTCCAAACGAAGCGGAATAGCATCAATAGTTTTAAGATTTTCAGTGACGTCTTCTCCGATAGTGCCATCACCTCTGGTGGCGCCGCGCACAAATACGCCGTCTTCAAATATAAGATTAACCGCAAGCCCATCCGCTTTAATTTCGGCAAAAAATTCCTTTTTAAACGAATGTCCAAGATGCCGCTCAAGACGCGATACCCATTCCTTAATTTCATCAAAAGAAAAGGCATCGTTCAAAGAAAGCATTCGCTGGGAATGCTCTACTTTCTTAAAAGACGGAAGCGGTTCTCCGCCGACGCGCTGCGTCGGAGAGTCTGGTGTCACCAACTCAGGGTACCGTGCTTCAAGCGTTGCCAATTCGTGCTTGAGCGAATCGTGAGCGGCATCTGAAATATCAGACTTATCGAGTACGTGATAGGCATACCGGTGACGATCAATTTCCGCCCGTAATTTTTTAATTCTTTTTTCAGCCTCTGGCTTGTTCATACGCTATCCTTTGATCAAACTGTCTTCGGCAAACAATACATACCCAAACACACCTGAGAGCGGCGGACGCTGTATCATGGTCGCGCGCAAAGCCTGCTTAGTTCTTTTAAACGACCCTGTTGAAATCATGGTGACGTTTGCGGGTATGTATACCTGCGCACCTCCCGCGTTCAAACCGCTATAGGCGCGAACGGTCATATCGGTGACCGGTGCGTACAGGGCTTTGATACGGATACGATACAACGTTGCGGTGGAATCCTGCAAGTTAACAACTGCCGGATTCGTTCCGGCGCTAAACAGCTGTGTGGTCGGTGTGCCGAGGGTACCGCTCGTACCCCACGGAAATGCCTGTACTTCAATCCATTCACCAGCCCCTCCGGTCCACGAAAGCCGCAATGAGCGAATTGCAGTACCGAGCGCCGATAGAGAAGTATCTGGGTCATACAGATCAATCTCCCAAAAATCATTCTGCGCAATATCCTGGGTAACGCTCTCAACAGTTGTGGTGATACTCCTGCTCCACTGAGCAGTGTTTGAAAGACTGCCGCTTGCAGGCAAAGAGGAAACAGCGGTTTCTTTTTTCCTGATTTCATACAAACCATCTTCTATACCGCTCTCTCCCGCGTAAAAAGAAACAATACCATCATCAACCAAAATGGCCTGCCGCAAATTCTGCATAGTGATAACTCCAATAGTGCTCGCGGCAGTGACAATGCCGGATAAAATAAGCATTGCCATCAGCAACAAGGAACCACGCTGGTCATGGCGTACAGTTGTGTATTTTTTACTATCGAACATATTGGCGTGTTGAAATGCTGGTCTGAAGAAAAGTAGGCCGCAGCGTCGCGCCTTCCGTATCAGTACTGGTCGTATGAAGCGCAATAGTCACGAATGGCTGTTGATTGGTCGCGGGACTCGACACAAAAGGGCTGGTGGTTGGAGACAGATAAAACGAAAGTGTACTGATTGAAATCGAATCGGGTGTCAAATCAGACCACGTTGCGCCGCCATCCTGCGAAATCTGCAAGACGCCTCGACTGCCGTCCAACTCGCGCTTAAACTGTACTTGGTTGTTGTTTGCATCAACCAGCGCAAGCACGTCCTGCGGGTTGTTGCTTATTGTCCCGCCATAGTAATCATAATCAATAACGCCACGCCTGATCTGCTGGGCCATAACCTCCATCGCGAAACGCGCGTCTGTCTGCGTCTCTTGCACTGCCTGCGTTTTGCGCTGGGTCTTGTTTGAAAAAAGAAAAATATTGGCAAGTGTCGTAACGGCCGTTGTAAAAATAGCCATCGCAACAATAATCTCCGCGAGCGTAAATCCTGTTGGTTGTGGGCGATTGCGGTGCATATTACCTCCAGTTAAATAAACGCTCTTCAAGCACGATCTGCCTCGTATTCCCTTTTGATTCCCATTCGACAATCGACTGGACGCGGATGCCTATTTTTGGATTCACTCCCGCGGTGCACGCCGTACCGCTCGATGAAACAGTCTTATCTTGGCAAATTTCATCAAACTGCAACAAGCGTTTGTAGTTAGTGAGCGTCGCCCCTTCCACTGGATCAAGTGTCGACTGGAAGTACACTCCTCCTGTTCGCCACAACCTCGCGTATATATGAGAAATAGCATCCGGGGTAAAATCAAGCGTCCACGTGTTGGTGGTGATATCAAAAAGCGGGGTAGCGGTATAGTCGCTTCCGTTCTCCAAACCAGTGTCCCACACCGCGCGCGCAATCCAATTTGAATCGCGCATATTTCTCGCAAATTCAATCCCTTCGCGCGCAAGGTGTACCGCAATCAAACGGTCAGCCGCCTCAACACTGCTCGCCTGGTTAGAAATAGTAAGAGAAAGCATACCAACAATACCACTCACAATAATACCAAGCGCGATGATGGTTTCAAGCAATCCTTGTCCATGTGTGTTGGTCTGCCGCATAATTTAACTCTCTCGTATTTGACCGGAAATACGATAGATAACGATGCTACGAATAATCTCTGAGTGCGTACTGATAATTGAAATGGTCTGAGTGTCCGGGACTGCAGCGCCACTAAAATACACATCACCGTCTGGCGGAGAAAAAACAACATCCATGCTTCCTTCGAGGCTGAATGAGGTATTTGCGGGAAGCACCACCTCATCCTCGCTCAATTCCTCGCCGGGATCATACATGAAGTCGCCATCCACATCAGCAAACAATATAAGCGTGTTCGTCTGTGCAGTGTCAAAATACACGCCATACCCCCCATCAGGAAAATCTCCGTTTGAAAGAACCGCGCCCGTCAATGTCATAGTCTGCGCGCGGCGCAACAAACTGGCGGTCAAGTTGGAAGCGAGCCGCACAGACTCGTTCTGCGACCCTCCTCGAAAATTAGAAACCATAGTGCCGGTCAACACGCCAAAAATTGCAAGCCACAAAATCATATCAATCAAGGTAAAACCTTTTGTGTGTCTTAATATATGCATGACGTTAAAATCCGATTAAACCACTGTACCACATCCACAATTCCTGTCCGAACATCCACGTAACAAAAGCTCCGGGGAGTAGTATTGTTGCAAACGGGAGCTGGCTTTTCATATGTTTCTTTCCAAACAGAATCAGCGCAAGCGCAACAATGCTACCACCAACATATGACACCATAAGCCCGAGCCATACGTAGCCATACCCGAGCAATGCGCCCATAAGCGCGCCGAGTCGTATGTCTCCACCCCCAACCCATACTCCTTTTGAAACGGCAAATTGCAGCCAAAACCAAAATGCCCCGCCGACCGCGCCAAGTATAAACGGAATCGGTGTGCCGGCACTGATACTGTTCAGCACGCCTACCAGTATGATTGCCGGTATGCTTATCTCATCGGGAATCACATAGAGACGCAAGTCAACTAAAAAGAGTACTATGAAAAAACTCACCACTGTTACATAAAGCAATGATTTCAGTATTGAGTCTGAAAAAGCAAGCACTCCCAACAAAAGTAATCCCGTAACAACTTCAACAATAATATACTGAGGAGATAATACTTTTTTACATGCTCTGCAGCGTGCTCGCTGTAGAATCCAACTAAGTATCGGAATAAGCTCGAACCAACGAAGCGCGTGGTCGCAGTAAGGACAGTGGGATCGTCCCGTTGTGAATGATCGCTTAGTCCCAAAACGTCCGGCCACCACGTTTAAAAAACTTCCAATCGAAGCCCCAAAAACAAATAGTATAACAGAGAGTGCAATGTGCATACTTTCAGTATACTAAATATCCACATCCCTGACCATCAAAAAAACCCGACCGCGAGCGGTCGGGTTTTTTGTGCGCATTGATTGCTATTGGATTCCGCTTGGTGATGCGGTATGAGCTCCCGCGGAAAGCGAGCCAGTAATTGACTCCAGTGAAAACGTCATCGTATAACTCACGCAAGGAGAAGAAGTGCACGCGCTTCCGGCGGCATCAGTTGATGTATAGACATAATCCGCGCCGCCCGGCGTCAAATTCGAAGGAACTTGACCCATGTGCGTTACTCCTGTTTCAGATCCTAAAGCAGTAAACCCTGCATCAGAAAGAATCTGCGCGGAAGCGCCGCCCAACACTGTTGCTGAAGCCACAACCGGATATGTCTCATTCTCGATAAAGAATAGTTCAAGACCTTTCTGAACCTGATCCATATCAGCAACTCGTTTTGCGTCTCGTCCTTTTTGACGGGCAAGATTGAATGAATATGCCGCTAATGTCGAAAGGATGCCAATGATTGCAATAACCACCAGAAGCTCAATCAAAGTAAAACCTTTACGTGGTTGTTGCATAGTTTATTGGATACCGCTCGGGGTCGCTGTGTGCGCGCCGGATGAAAGTCCGCCGGTCGTCCCCTCTAGGGTAAAGGTTATGTTATAGCTAACACCCGATGATGTCTGTGTGTATCCGTATGCCGCGCCGCCTGGTGATGGATTCGATGGAACTTGACCCATGTACACGGTGCCGCTCTCAGAACCTGAAGCAGAAAATCCACCGCCTGACAAAGCCTGTGCGCTTGCGCCGCCCAGGGTCAATGCACTGCCAGATGGATAGCCGTTCTGATCGGCAAAGTACAGCTCAAGCGCGGTTTGCACCTGCTTGATGTCAGAAACACGCTTTGCGTCACGCGATTTTTCACGTGCGTTGTTCAAGGAAACAACCGCGAGGGTTGAAAGGATACCAATGATTGCAATAACGACCAACAGCTCAATCAAGGTAAATCCTTTTTTGTTTTTAATGTGAAACATAGGCTTCTATAATTATTTATTGATATTTATTGAAGGCCGCTCGGAGTGGCGGTATGCGCGCCCGTAGCGAGACCGCCCGTACCACTCTCAAGACTGAAAGTAATGGAATATGACGATCCAGAGCCAATCTGATTATACGTGTACGCAGCGCCACCCGGTGCCGGGTTTGCGGGTACCGCGCCCATATAAGTAGTACCACCCGCATCGCACGCAGCTACAAATCCGTCCTCATCAAGACAGAGCGCGCTTGCTCCGCCTAATGTCGAGCTCGACCCCGACGGGTAGCCATTTTGGTCGGCAAAGTACAGTTCAAGCGCGGTCTGCACTTGCTTGATGTCAGAAACACGCTTTGCGTCACGCGATTTTTCACGTGCGTTGTTGAGGGCTACCACCGCGAGTGTCGAAAGCAATCCGATAATTGCAATCACCACCAACAATTCAATAAGTGTAAACCCTTTGTGATTTCGATAACTCATAGTAACTCTTTAATCTAAAATCTAAAATCTAAAATTTTATCAATTAATGCCAGTTGGATCAGCGGTATGAGTGCCGGCTGCGAGTCCGCCGGTTTGCCCCTCAATCTCAAATTCTATTTCATACCAAGCGCACGGTGTCGCTGAACACACCGTTGTTTTCGAAGAATTCGTATAAGAAGTGTACACGTAATTTGTGCCTCCTGGAGCCGGGTTTGAAGGCACATTACCCATATAGAGGGTTCCTGCGGTCGTCGCCGCAAATGCGTTTGTTTCGCTCAAAGAAGCCGCTGAGGCAGATCCGAGAATAATGCCGTTTCCCGCGGGATATCCGTTTCGGTCAGATAAAAACAGCTCAAGCGCGGTCTGCACTTGCTTCATATCAGATACACGTTTTGCATCGCGAGCTTTTGCACGGGCATTATTCAGAGACACCACTGCTAAAGTCGAAAGGATGCCAATGATGCTGATAACAACCAACAACTCAATAAGAGTAAAGCCTGAAAGTTTTTTTGTATGCATTTTTGTGTTGGTATTGAATGCCATATAAAGCATTACTGGATGATGGTGCTAATTATACCACAATTTTACTATTTTGATAAATGTTATCCACATATTACTACGTACCAGACGCAAGATTATACATCGGCAAAAGAATAGCCGCCACCATGACGCCAACCGCCACACCCATAAGCATAAGCACCAGCGGCTCAATAAGAGTCACCAAGTTTGCGACTGCGTTGTCAACTTCGCGAGTATAAAAATCAGACAGTTTTTCCAACACCGCATCAAGACGCCCGGTTCGTTCGCCCACCGAGAGCATCTGGGAAACCATCGCCGGCACCACCGGAGAGGTCAAAAAAATAGTTGCGATTGAATTGCCATCCTCAATTTCCCTCACCGTCTGCCGAATAGTATCCCGATACACCTCATTACCAACCACTTCGCCGGTTATTTCAAGCGCCTGTGTCAAAGAAACACCGCCCGCCAGCAACGTGGAGAGGCTCCTCGTAAAACGAACTAGGTACATCTTCTGAAAAATCAAAGGTCCAAAAATAGGAAGTTTCAATAATATATAATCAGTGTGTTTTTTGCCGGCTGGAGTTTTTCTATAATAATGCAAGCCAACAAAGAACCCCACCGTCACCATAGCAATCAGCCACCAGTACGCAGTCGAAAAATCAGACACAGCAATAAGCGCTTTCGTGGTCGCCGGCAGCTCAGCCCCAGTCTCCCTCAAAATTTCAGTTAGTTTTGGCACCACAAATACCATCATAACCGTACCAACGACCACCAAGCCGAACATAATAAACGCGGGATAAATCATAGCGCCTTTTGTCTTGCTCATAAGGTCATAATCTTTTTCCTGCTGGTCCGCAAGGTAATTGAGCACTTCATCAATCTTTCCGGCTGTTTCTCCACTGCGCACCATGCTGACATAAAAATTTGAAAACACGTCCGGATATCGAGCAAATGCCTCTGAAAGGCTCGCACCGCCGTCAACCGCGTCAGCAACGTCAGACACCACAATTTTAAGCCGAATGCTCTCAATCTGCTTAATAAGAATCCTCAATGCCTGCACCACCGGAAGCGTTGCGGAAACCATAACCGCGAGCTGGCGTGAAAAAACAACCACCTCTTTTACTTTGACGCGATTGAGAAATTTAATTTCTGAGGCGAAACCTTTTTTTGTTTCACGTTCTTTGAGCGATATCAAAACAAGCCCTTGCTCAGCAATGGTGCCCATAGCCGTATCAGAATCATCGGCCTCAATAACGCCGACCACCTCATCGCATTCCTCATCAATTGCTATGTAGTCATAAAAAGCCATATACCGTCACAATTGATTAATGGGAAACAAGCATGTTGAACTGACTCTGATCGATAGCGTGACGCTTCGCGTCTTCAATAGTTATGGTTCCGGCGCGTGCCGCTTCGGCGATTGCTTTGTCGAGCGTAATCATTCCGTCCTGCCGCGACGTTTGCATAATATTCGGAATCTGACTCAGTTTATTGTCACGAATTAATGAGGCAACCGGATGCGTCACATTAAGCACTTCCGCTATCAATATACGACCGCCGCCTACTTTTGGAAGCAACAGTTGCGCAACCACTCCAATCAGTGATTCAGAAAGCATCGTCAAAATGCGCGCTTGTTCTTCGGCTGGAAACAAATCACGTACTTCTTGCAACAATGAAACCGAATGTCTGCTCCGTGCTGTTGCGATGACAAGACGGCCCGATTGCGCAAGCTCAATCGCTTTGAGTACTGTTTCGTGAGAGTTAAACTCAGTAACAAGCACTGTATTAACATCCTCTTCGATGAGCGCCTCGAGTCCCGTAGCAAAATCTTTAAGGTCTTTTGGAATTTCGCGCTGAACCACGACTGATTTGTCGCTCGGCAGAACATACTCTATGGGAGATTCGAGCGTTACAATATAGTGTGCTTTTGTGTGATTGATCTCAGAAATCATACTGCGCGCAGTGGTAGTTTTTCCCGAATCAAAAGGTCCAGTCACTACAATAAGACCTTGCGCAGCGGTCAAAAAAACGCTGACGGCGTCCGGAAGCCCTAAATCCTTCAGAGAGTGCTCAGCTGAGGTAAGGTTACGAAATGATAACGCAATATATCCCCTGCTATAGAAGGCGTGTATCCGAAACCGCATCACTTTTTTCAAAGTTTTCCCAATGATAATTTCACGATCTTGAGCGAAACGCTTTGATTCGTCTTCTGTCAATATATATTCCAAAATCCGCTCAATCCGATCCGGCGTCAAAATATCTTCGTCGACAAGCGGCATAATATTCCCTTGAACACGCACCATCGGAACATTGCCCACCGTCAAATGCAAATCGCTCCCCTTGCGTTCACCAAGTATATTCACCCACTTTTCAAATTCAATGATATCAGTGGTGCTTGATGATTTTGGCGCTTTTTGTGGAGTTACTGCTTCCTCTGGCTGCGGCGGTGTTGTAGGTTGTGCTGTTTCATTCGGCATGGTCTGGAAGATATTTTTGAATAACGTGCATCACTTCAGACGGTAAAAAGTGCGCTTTGATAAGATAATCATTCGCTCCTAATTTGCGGGCTCGCTTGACGTCGTCCGGCTCGCCAAGATTAGTCAAAACAATAACCGGTACATTTTTAAGCGACGGATCAGCGCGCACTGCCTGAAGCACCTCAAAGCCATCCTTTTTTGGCATCAAAATGTCGAGCACCAACAAATCAGGCTTTTTCTTTTTAACCAACTCAAGCGCTTTCGCGCCGTCAGACGCCGTCACGACCAAAAGGCCCGACTGCTCAAGCTTAGTTGCGTACATTCGCTGCAAGAACTGGTCGTCCTCAGCGAGTAGAATGGTATATTTTGACTTTGACATAGTATAATTATTCCTTTGTGGCGACCACAACTTCATCGACAGTAGTTAATCCAAGCAGTGCTTTCATAATTCCGTCTTGTATCATAGAGATAAAACCTTGACTAACAAGTTCTTCGCGGGCTTTTTCCATGTTGAATCCATCGGCAATAATATTTTGCATGGCACGAGTGCTTTCGACAACTTCTGAAACCGCCAATCGGCCTTTGTATCCGCTATTGCCGCACTTCGCGCACCCGATACCTTTTTGGAAAACAAGTTTGGTTTTGTCTACCCCTTCATATACCTGCTCATCAGGAATTGAATCCAGTATTGTTTGCACTCGTTTTAACAAATCGGCGGGAATTTTTGCTTCTGTCTTGCAATCCATGCAAATTTTTCGAACCAAACGCTGCGCAATAAGCACATTAATAGTGTTTGCGAGCAAGAATGGTTCTGCTTTCATGTCGAGCAAGCGAGGAACAGCGCCAATAGCATCGTTCGTGTGCAGTGTTGAAAGCACAATATGCCCGGTCAATGCAGCTTGAATAGCAAGTTCAACAGTCTCATTATCTCTAATTTCACCGACCATAATAATATCAGGGTCTTGGCGAAGAATAGAACGCAATCCCGACGCGAACGTATAGTTTACCTCCGGGCGGACCTGCGACTGGTTTGCGCCCGCGAGAAAATATTCAACCGGATCTTCAAGCGTCACAATATTGACATCTTCCGCGTTCAGCATGGAAAGCGCGGAAAAGAGCGTTGTTGATTTACCGGAACCGGTCGGACCGGTAACCAGCAGAAGGCCGTTCGGTTTGTGGATATGCTGTTCGATTGCCGCAAGGTTGCGCCCCATGAATCCGAGATCTTGAAGCGTCGGCGCTCCGCGCGTCACATCAAGAATACGCATAACTACCTTTTCAGTATCCATGAGCGGCATGGTCGAAACGCGAAAATCAACCTCTCGATTGCTGATCCGCTGATGAATGCGACCATCTTGCGGTTTTCGTGTTTCATCAAGCTTGAGATTTGCCAGCACCTTAATACGAGACACAATTGAAGCGTGGATATACTTTGGCAAGGTCAGCGTCGTATTGAGTTTGCCGTCAATCCGATACCGAACCCTGCTTTCATCATCACCGGGCTCAATGTGAATATCAGAAGCGCCGCCCTCGACCGCATGTCGAAGAATAACATTCACCATCTTAGATACCGGAGCGCTCTTAACCACTTCTTCTAAATTCTTGCCTTCTTCGAGAGCGACTTCTTCTTTTGATTCCTGGTCTCGGTCGGCATATGAAAGCGCTTCTTTCACTTCTGAAGTAATGCTCGCATACTGATCAAGCACATGCTTCAATCCGATGCTGGTAGTAACGTAAAACTGCGTATTCCAACCCTTTTGGCGCGCGAGAAAATCAACCGCTTCACGCGCTTTGATATTTTCAGGGTTAATCATCGCAATCCGCACAGTGTCGTTTTCTGATTGGAACGGCACCACTTGATAATTAGTGACTGTTTCTTTTGGAATAAAATTCAAAACTTCCTTAGGAACAGCGGTTGTGTTTAAATCAACAGCGGGCAAATGATAGAAATCACTCTTCAGCTGCAGGAGTTTCGCATCATCAAGCTTTTTGCTTCCGGCAAGCAAAACATCAATCGGTGTGTTGTGCTTCTGATACTCAGCAATAATCCGGTCAACTTCCTCCTGGGTCATGACCTCGCTCGACACCAAAAATTGTAGAAATGAAGCGGTAGACATACGTATTATTGATTTGGTTCTTCTTGTGGAACAATAAAAGGCGCCGAACGGCCGCGCGGCTCGGTCGAAAGCGGCCAATCGCCAAACTTTTTAAACGTCTGGTATGAATCAACCGTTTTTATTCGCTCTAGCGCGTCAACACCCGACCGTTGTGGTAAATCTACGGCACCGGTAGTCATAGACGACGTAGATGGACGAGGCGCCGCAGGAGTTTTGTCGCGCAGTCCAAAATAAGCCACTCCTCCGGTCACCAACACAATACCAAGAAGCGCGCCGGTTAGAGCAAGTTGTTTTTTTCGAGAAATTTTTCGTTCGATTAGTGCCATACGCTATGGTTGATAGTAGCTTCTCAAAGTAACGGTATAATTTTTCGCGATTGGACTATACAATAATCCAGTAACGTCCATAAGTCGCAAGCTCTTCTCAATATTCCCAAGTAATGTTTTTAACAAATCATACGAACTGGTTCCGACACCCATCGTTATTTCAATTGCTTGAACTCCCGGGGGAATATCAGCCAAATCAGGATTGACTGACCCGTCGCGCGAGGGCGTTGCATCCAAATAGGAAATATCAATTCCTTCAATCACAATACCGGTTTCATTGCCAATACTGTCAAGACTGGCAATTAATTCGGGAATGCGCGGCTCTGACGGAAGCATGTCGTACACGGTCTGGATAGTTTGTTCATCTACTTCCGCTCGGCGGTCATCAAGCCGAACCAGATACGTCAAACGCTGTTCAAGCGCTGACCGCTCACCGGTCTCCGCGGACTCAAGTGTCGCCTTGATATCTCTGGCGGTGCTCAGCTTCGGTCCGATTGCGAACAGATATCCAAGTAGTACTATAACCAACACCGAAGAAAGAGCGGTCTGCTTATAGTACTGCGCAAACCACACGCGCATATAACTGCGTGTTTTTACTTTCTTTTTTCCATTCGGTTTCGCATTGCCGTTTTGTTGAACCGGCTTCTGTTCCGTATTAGGTTTTTGCTGATTGATTTCCATACTTAGTACTGTTGAGTAAAGACTTCTTTGTCCACGGTCACGGTGATATCAAAACTAACGCCGTTCACTTGCGCTTGGTCGTCGCGCTCAAGGTTTGCAGAGGTAACAAAGACGTCATCAACCCACGGAGCTTCGCGCTCGTACACCGCGAGCTGTCTCGCAAGAGAGGTATAGTCTTGTGCGAGCGCTGACAGCACGACCGTACCGTCGTTTGAAAGCGCAATCGCGGTATAGGTCACTTCTGGAATGGTAACATCTTCAATTCTGACCAAAAAAGATTCAATAGAAATGTGCTTATCCAAAAGCGTACCAATCGCATCAACTTTCGCACGCAGTACGGTATCTTCTTCTTGCAAATCGCTGTAACTCGTAATTGCCCGTTCCATCTGATTAATGACTGACGTAGCTTCCGCCAACCCAGATCGATTGCGCACCTCATATAGGTGAATACTTACATAAACAAGCACCACAAACAGAAGCGCTGACACGGACGACCATATGAGCGTCCTCGCACGATTTTTTGGAGAAAATACCTCTGCGTATTCCTTAGTAAGCAGATTAACCTCAAACCCCATCGGTTTGTGCGCGGGAACCTCTGTGCTCCCCTTCTTGTGCCACGCGTGCAGAGCCTCAGCCATGTTTGAAGGCTTCTTTTTTGATTCTGACTGGGGGGCTTGTTCTGTCTTCGGTTCTTGCGCATGGTGGACAAAATCCGTTGCGAATGGTTTTGTACTCCTCTTCTCTTCAGGGGCGGCTTCGTGCATGTCGTTGTTTTTTTCAACAACTGGCGCCTGTTCAATCTTTTGAGGCGTACGTGGTTTTTCTTCTTTGGTTGGCAAAGCAGGCGCTGCGACTGGTTTTGATTTTTTCTCGTCAGGTGCTTTTTCTTCTCTTGTATGAACAACTCCTGTTTTTTTCCGCGACAACGATCCAAACAAGCGTAAGAGAAAACCTTTCTTTTTATCTTTCTTTGGCAGCAATTCTTTTTTACCTTCTTTTTCAGGCTTATCCTGCATTTCAGTTTTTGCCGGTGGTGGTGATTCTTTTTTCGATTCTGGTGTTGGCGTCTCTATTTTTGGAGACGGATGTGGTGCAGCAAGATCAATCTTTGTCTTTTTTGCGGGTCGTAAAAATAATGATTTCAAAAATCCTGCTATGCCGCGTCCTTTTTTCTTTTCTTTTTTAACGAGCGGCGGTATGTGCTTTTTTTCATCCTTGTGCGGTGCGGGAGAAGGCACATGTTCAATGCGCGCCACAGGAGGTTGTGGCGCGATTTTTTCCTCAGTATGCTCGACAGGTTTTTCTGGCGCCGGATGAGGTTCAGGCTTCTCAGGTTGCGGCTTACCAATACCGGCAAACAACGCAGAAGGCAATGGTTTGCCTTGTGGTAAATCACCGTGCATTTTTGGTTTAGGCTTTTCCTGATTTTCTGGAACGCGCGGTACTGGTTCACTCAACTTTTGCTTTTCTGGCTCCTTGGCTGGTGAAACAGGAGTTTGGATACTTTTCTGGACTACCTGTACCTGGGGCTTAGGAGATTCTTTTTTCACAATCTTCTCGCGAACCTGTGGTGTGCCTGACTTCTTTGTACGTGAGCTACTCTGAAGACGAGCAAGCAACTTCGAAAAAAAACCCGGCTTCTTCTCGCGCTGTTTTAACTGTGCGCCCGAAGCTTTATTCTTTTTTGTGCCGGCAGTGTCGCCGCTCGTGTATTCCATTTCCGAACGAGCAATAATCTGACGAATAACTTTCTGTTTCCGCTGTAATTCAGCCGGAAGCAGATTAATGCCTTTTTCTTCGTTTTGTTTTTTTTCTTCGTCCATGAATATCGGGCTATTCTATTTCGCGCATGGCAAGACCTATTGCCACAGACATGCGCGGACCAATTTGCTCAAGCGATACTTGTAAATCTTTTGGATATGAAACGCGCGCCCACGCGTTTGATACAAAGGTCTTAATCTGCAATGAATCGGTTAAATACTGCGCGAGAGACGGCAAAAATGAACTCCCGCCCGTGAGCAGAATTTTTTCCACACGCCCTTTTGAACTTCCTTTTGAAAGATCGAGCGTATACTTCATCTCGTTCACGACCGGACCAAAACTTTGATTGATAATTTTTGCGATTCCATCCTCGTTTCCCGCTTCTCCGGAACCGCTTGAGATGCCTACGTCTCGCTTAAATTGCTCTGCACGCTCAGGAGAAACACCGAGCGTGTCCGCAATCGCTTTAGTAATTGTTTTACCGCCCACATCAATACTTCGCGCGAGTACCGGAATTCTGTTTTCAACGAGCGTCAAATCAGTGGTGATGGATCCCACGTCAACCAACAGCGCCGCGCTCGGATCATTCCCAACCAGACTCCGCGACAACGCGAATGATTCTGTTTCAAGACTGAGTAAATCAAGTCCGGCCATATTGAAAATAGTGACGTACCGCTCAACGAGATGCTTCGGCGCGGCCGTAAGCAGCACTTTCACCACTGCTTTGCATTTCGCGAGCCGCTGCTCTTTGAGTGCCTCATTCTTGTCTTCTGTCTTATCTTCCTGCTCTTTTTTTGTAGCATTTTCGCCCTCTGGTGTTTCAGTTGATCCTTCTTCTGGCGCTTTTGTCTCTTCAAGTATTTTCCAATCAAGCACTACGTTCTCAATGGGCATCGGCACAAACTTTTTTGCTTCCCAGGTAACGGCCTCGGCAAGCTTCTTCTCATCAAGTTTTGGAAGAGAAATAACAGAGCTGAATACTGAAAAATTAGGCAACGCGGCAACCGCAACGCGCGATCGAGCACCGGTTCGTTCGATCAAAGAGCGCAATACGCTTGCCACTTTGGCGCGGTCTGTTTTTGAATCTTCGTTTGCTACGTTCGTTTCAATTTCCACCATCCCATAGGTAACCAATCGCGGCCTGCCGTCGACGCTCTCAAGCTCTACAAGCTTCACGCTTCCGGTTCCCAAATCAACACCAAGATACGAAGTTGGTTTTTTATCTAAAAAGCTAAACATAATTTCTTTTTTTACGCGTAAAACCAGTTCCCGGACAAAATTCCGCGAACTGTATTACGTTTCTGATTTTTTAATAAGACAAGCATGGGGATAACTCAGAATGATAATTGAATTATACAACAAAACGACTCGATAAGGCAAAAAAAATAATCTATTCATTACAAAATAAAACATAAAAAAATGTCAATATAAAAACACGCCCCTGGTAATAGACGTGTTTAGGAAAGGTTAATTATAGGTACACACAAACTTCAGGGAGTAATTGCACGGCAAATCATTCCACCACTTATCAGTACGCATCTCGGTGCAATCTTCACCATTCACATCATTTGGCTCGCCACCGGCCCAATGCGTATACACTTCAGGATACCCTCCATCCCAATCAAAATTACTTTCTTGAGAACGGTCATTATAACCAAGCCAAAGTGTGTTTGAGCCGCCGAGCGCCTTAATTGCATCATTTGTTGCCGATGAATCAATGTACGCGAGCCGAGCGCCCTCATTCAAGCAATAACTTTGCGCGCTGGTCCAGCTCATCGCCTGGTCAACAAAAAACGGATCCGCGGTAATGGTGTACCCCACGTCAGCAGTGTCTTCAATGCACAGTACGCGGCGCTGATCGTTGCAATTCCACGTACTCCCTGCGCTCACTGACGTAGAGCCGACCGGGATTGAGGTGCGCAAGGGTTGATACATGACGTTTCCCGTATAACCGCTGTTGGTAGTCCACGAATTGCAACCAGGAAATTTCGTATTCCAAACGTATTCATTCGGTCCGCTCGCCGCGTAATTAGTATCGCACGTAATCCCTAATACCCTGCAGATGTCTGGGCTTTGGCTTGAACCGACTACGAACGTGCCGTACGTCGCATTCGAATAGAGTATATTCGAGGCAAACCCCCTCCCAAACGAATTGCTCGCATACGCATGGTACTCTCTTCCTGAAATCGCGTTTGGATCGCTGTTGCAGAACGAATCAAATCCCGCATACCCGTTTCGCGCGCCGTTTGTCGTATTCGCGCTCACAAAATAATGCCGCTCTCCGCGCGTGTCAACGCGCGAACCCGCCCGCGCAAACGAATACTGTTCGATCGATGTCGAATTGTGCGAAAAACTACTCAAACCGACCGCCAACGCCAGCAAAAAGACGCCGACAAGAATGTCGGCCGCCACCATAAGACGCGTGCCTTTTTGCATAACCCTTTTTTTCATATTTACCAATAAAGAGTTTCACTGCCCTGGCTTGTGCAGGCTTGGCAGCCGATGCCATAAATCCACGTATACCCATACGGTCCCGGACCGTTGCCGCCTGTACCCGTACAGCCGCCCGAAACTGAATAGTCATACGTGCCATCGAGCGAATCGCACGCGGCGGCGTAACTCGCGTAACTCGCAATACAATAAGAATCATTGGGATCTTCGCACGGCGTTTCGCACGTTCCGTGCGCGCCATACAGCTGCCCCCAGTTTGTATCCCTTGATTGGTAATCGTAATTGTTGCACCAGGTATTCGTCTCTGAGCTGACATACCCGTCGCAGTTCATATCCTTATATGAGCCGGATTTGTTCGGTGAGCCCGGATACGCGTTGGTGTCGTTATTCCAACAGTCGGTCTGCCCGGTGTAGCTGTCGCTGTCCGAGTCGCCCGCCCAGGTACAGCTCGTGGTGCATCGTCCGGTACCCGAATACGTTGAACTGTTGTAATCGCACTGCTCGTCAGACGCGTTGAATCCGTCGCCGCAGTATCCGCCGCTTGATTGGCAGTTTGCGGGACACGATGCGTCATCGTTCGTATTTCCGTCGTCGCAGTACTCGCCGAACTCGAGCGCGCCGTTTCCGCAGACTGATCCTGGGTTCGAAATCGTTCCGCCGCTATCTTCTATGCAGAGATACCTGTAACTGGAACCGCACCAAACATTGCCCGCGCCCCCAAGCGTGCCGGCAGCTGTGTTTGTGCGAAATGGTTGATATATCCCGCTCCCTGTCGGGCTGGTGCTTGCCCAGCCGCTGCATGAGTTTGAATCAGTGTTCCAAATCGTCTCGTATGGCCCGTCCGTAATCCAGTTGGAGTCGCAGGTAATGCCCAAAACGCGGCACACGTCCGGGCTCTGGCCGCTCGTAACCGCGAACGTGCCGTACGTTTTGTTTGAATAGACAACACCCGCCCGAAATCCGCGATTGGTAACGCCTGCCGCATACACATGATACGTTCTGCCGCTAATGGCGTTTGTGTCGTTATTGCATTTTGCGTCAAAGCCGCTGAACCCGCCCGCGTTTCCGCTTGTCGTCGAGGAAGAAATAAAATAGTGCTTTTCGGGAGTGGTCGCCGGAATTTCCGAAAGCAACGCCGAGATTTCCGCCCAATCGTGGCCTTCAATATAGTTTGCGCTCAATCCCACGTTCGTGGTCCCCTGTCCGGCGTTTACCGCAATATTGGTCAGCGAAGTGCCGATCAGCCTGTTATTAATCGTTCCCGACACTGTCAGATTGCCGTTTTGATCAACGCGCAGCAAGTCCCCGGTGTTTCCGGTATTGCGAATGATGAACGGGCTATAATCGCTCGCCACAACCCGAATCCCCTCTTTTCCGGTCGGCGGCGAAACACTGAGGATCTGCGAACCGTTTGAAGCAGAAAAATAATCAGTGGTAAACGAGGTCGCCTTGCCTTCGCCTGAAATCCAGAAATTAGCGCTCTGTGCGTTGTTGTTCTGGGAAAGAACGGCTTGTTGACCACCGCCGAGCACATCGCTCCAGCTTGTTTTGCAATCCCCTTGAAAACAAAACTGGCCCGCATCAATGATGCCGGTCGAGGTAATTGAACCAACTTTGGTCATATTGCCGGCAATATCAACACGAAACACTTCGCTCCCGCTCCCCTTCTCAAGCTTAATCAAGCTTCCGTTCGCGCTGCTGCCGGATACCACGCCATAAAAAAGGTTTTGCCCGCTTTGAGACACGTTTAATGTTCCTGATCCGACCTGAATGCCAACCTCATGAGACGTAAAAACAGCGGCGGACACGGACGCAACACCAATCACAAGCGTCGCGATAAAGCCTGTAAAATACAATCCTTTATTTTTGTGCTGGTTGCCCATACGTCTGCGCGTTACTTTTTATTTGTTTACAACGCCTTCAATGCGGTCATATGGCACGAATCCATAGTGCCGGCTGTCGGTGCTACCTGCGATATTGTCTCCGATTGCAAAAAAGCGGTCGTCCTGGATGGTGTACGCGACATTGCGCTCAAACGCGGGCGAGGAGCCTATGTCGCCCTCTGCGATGACAAAATCATTTACCTTTATTACCCAGTCTTCAAACCATACCACATCCCCCGGCACTCCGCGAACCCGCTTGACGGTCAAAGCATTGGTATCCGGCGCGTAGAACGCAACCACGTCATTCTCGCGAATCGTGTCGTACGACCGGTCGATGCGCACAGTGTCCCCCGGAGAGAAAACAGGATACATCGATCGTCCGACCACTGTCGCTTCAGTCGGATGCCCCGCGAAAGACCACACCAGATGTTTTTCTTGATTAACAACGTAGAGGATACCTACCAATCCGATAATTCCAATCAGTATGTATATCTTTTTTATCACACAAACAGATTAATAGTACTCACAAACTGACGGGGCCGTATTTCCACAACCCCAGTCGTTCCACAGACCATCAGATTGCCCCATGTTTCCGCAGTCTTCGTCGCCCGAGTTGTTCGGTTCGCCTCCGCGCCACGCGCCATAGGCGAGGCTTCCGCCGTTGTGCCACGACCAGCTTCCCTCGCTCGAGATGTCGTTCGCGCCTATCCACGCGCTGCCGCCCGAAGGAATGACCGATTTCACGGATTGATTTTGCGTCTCATTCAGAATGTTTGCCAAACGACCGCCCTGCGACACGCAATAATTTTTCGCATTATCCCAGGTCATATACGTACCAACATAAAAATAACTACCACCAAGAAGGCAGTTCAATTTTCCGAATACGGTCTGCGTTCCGCACGCGTCGTCAGGATTGCCGATATAGCTGGTTCCGGCAGCTGCGATGGTTATGTTATTGCTTCCGTCATTCGGCGTCAGCGTAATGCCGTCGCCGGCCACCAAATCAATGTTGCCGCCGTCGTTTGAAACGCCGTCAATGGAACTGACCACATTCTGGGTAATCTCACTGGTCTCAATGGTTGAACCAAGTTTGGTAACTGTAGCGGATAGCCGAGCGTCAGAAAGCGTACCTGATGATATGTTTGTTGCGTTGAGTGATGTCAGGCTTGCGCCTGAGCCCGAAACGCTGCCAAAAGTCACGTTGTCAGTGGTGCGAAGATACTGATTCATGGGGTACAACTCGCTCGCACCAAGACCGGTGTTCAAAGACGCGACAGTGATAGACTGCGTGGTGGTGTTCCCAACGTCGGTGACCGCCTGCAAATTTGGTGTTGAGCTGGTTGGGCAGTAGGTGCCGTCTTGACGGCAGACGTTTTGTCCTGCGGCAGTGATGTTTCCAGCAACGGTTACGTTGCCGCTGATGTCTACTTTGAAACGGTCGTTTCCGCTTCCGTTCTGCAGCAGCAGCAAGCTGCCGGCGCCGCTCGCGCCGAGCACGCCGTAGATGAGGTTATCTGAAGCCTGTGTCGCCTGAATAACCCCGTCCCCCACCTGAATACCGACCGGCTGGGACTGAAACACCAGCGCGACCGCGCTCTGGAGAGCGATTGTCACTCCGGCCGTGATAATCATGGTGAGGAGTATTGATGAATTGGTGAGAAGTTTTTTCATGTTATTTTTTCATGTTATTGAAGATTAACGAGTACTTGAATCATTCCTTGCTGACCGTCAAAACCTTCGAGTGCCTTTCCGATAACCGTACCTATTGCAGGATTTGCTTCTCTCATCGCGTACCCTGCACGGCTTGAAGTGACGAGCAGGTCGCCTCTGTGAATAGGACCGCCTTCGTTCGTGACCTTGACAGGCACCACACCAACAAGCGCAATAACTGATTTGTTCGGTCCTTCAACTTTTCCAATAACCACCGCAGCATCTTCTGATACAACGCCAACAACAAGCCGATCAGCCGCTTGTGTTGATGGCTGTGCGGATTTGTAGCCACTATTCCCCATAACCATCACCGTGCCCGGCATAATGTCCGGAGGTGTGTGAAATTCTTCTGCCACGTCAGCGCCGCCGGCCGAGATGTCGCCGGTCACGAACATGTCGCCGGTCACGTGTAGTTTGTATACTCCCGGGTTTGTTGAACCGATCGCAACATTCGCTGAAGGGGCATTTGGATACAAATTAGACCCAACCTGCGACCAAAGATTTCCCTCAATGGCCGCCCAGCTCGTCCGGCAATCTTCTTGAATACAAACGCCGCTTGCCTTCACATTCCCCTCAATGGCAAGTGAAGCGGTGTAATTAGTACCATATGAAAACCCGCCTCCATCGCCATAATTTCCCAGAAGCACGGTCGTGTTTGTTGACGCATTATCAACACGGATTGATTTATTGTTTGAAACATACACGTCCCCGGTAACCGTCAAGTTTCCGGTTTCTGAAATTGACGCAACTGAAGCCGGCGTCTGGTTCATAAAATTAATGCCACCACCGTGTCCTCGCAGTTGCAGTTCCCCGCTGCTATTCACGTATACGCCGTACAGCGCGGCGCTATCAGATTCACGCGGCCATGCAATACCCGCGTCTTGGGTCAAAAACCAAATATCGCCCGACGCAAAACCAAGCCCAAGACCGCCGGACATATAGCCGGCATAATCATCAGCGTCAACGGCAAGTCCATACACGCCGCGCGCACCGCCTGATCCGCCGGTCTGCACCTCGCCGAATATGCCGTTCAGCGCAGTCCCTGAAACCGTGCCATATAATCCGGTTGTGGTTCCGCCTCCTTGCAAGCCAATACTGCCCCCGCTTCCCTGAAGCGCGGTACCCGAAGACGCGGTGACGGTCAACGTACCGGTCAACGTCTGACCCGATCCAACTGAGTAGAGCGGAGCATCAACGTTTCCTCCTGGAGGCGCCTGCCCTGGTGGATTGTAGTCTGCGCGCACGGCTGCAGTATACGCAAAGACAACCGCGAAACTGAAAAACGCGCCGAGAAAAATATTCCGTAGATTTCGTGTGACAAGCATGGAAAATATTTGTTTTTCTTTACACTAGTATAGCACACTATTAGGCCATGTACACTCCAATTCTGTCTACACGCCTACGCGGGTGTCACTTCGCGGATAGAGGGAAGCGCTTTAATAAAATCAACCATTCCCGGCGGCGGATTTGCAATCGCGCGACCGTCAAAAATAACCTGTTCAGCCGGATCATGCGTCTCAGTAACATAAATACGCTGAAGGTTTAATGTCTGCGCAATCATCATGCCACGGATAATAATCGGCACATCACTCAGGCTGGATCCTGTGGTTCCGGTGGAAATAGTTCCCTCGCTATATAAAAGCCCAACCACTTCGGTAACCGACTGGTCAATGGTCATATTGCCGGCTACCATCCACGCAACAGACGGCAGGTTGGCTATGTTTGACGCGACCGCGCCGCTCTCATACTGCACGTTCGCGTTTATGGTCACGTTGCCGTCAACAATAATCGTACCGCTGCCTTTTTGAGCACTCGTTCCTTTGCTAAACGTTAATGAACTGTTAACCGTCAAATTCCCCGTGTAATGATATATCTTCCCATCCAGCAATTTGCTGGTACCGAGTGTGCCCGAAGTCGTCTGATCCCCATTATAAGTCACTACGTCTCCATAATACCCGTTCAACATACCAGTCCGATCAATGGTGCCCAAGCTTCCTTCGTAACTATTTGCCGCATCCGGAATTGAAAGCGCGCCAAAACTTTCAGCGGTGTATGGGTCGCCATCGCCGGCCTGACTCTGTATAGTGACAGGCTGCACGGTTCCATCCGCTTGAATCAGGTAGGTTGCGGTATAGCGGTTTGGCGCAGGAGCGAACGGAGCCGCGATATTCCCGGCAGTGTATATGTCGCCGTAGAGCGTCTCAAACCAGTACGCCAACACTGACGCGCCGCCGCCGGATTGAACGCTATCCCACAGTATCCACCCGTCGCCGCGCTCAGGGTTTGCGTCAACATCAATGTTCGATCCCCCGTTCCAGGACCATCCCGTAAACAAACGGTCAGATCCTATACCAACACCATAGTCAGTGCCTCCTATATCCAAAGGACCCATCAGCATCCAACCGTCAGATCCGAGCGCGGTCCATTGTGCCCAACCGGTAATAACACCCGCCGTGGTTGTTGGTGAGCCACCTAAGTTGCGGTCAAACCGAGCCGAGTATGATGGTGCGGAAGGGTATGGGCCGCTCGGTTCCATATGCAACCATCCAAGATGTGGCGACCATGCATATCCGGTCACATTTTCTGACGGAGATCCTGAAGCAAAATCAATATCAAGCCCATAATCAACCGTACCGCCGGCCGAACAATTCAAAGATACCCACCCGATATTGCGAGACCACACGTATCCGGTGATATTATGAAAACCGCATGCCGCAGATACAACGAGCGGGTGCATAAAAAATACACCAAGCGTTAGTGCGGCAACGTACAAAACTAGTGAATATTTTGAAAAAAAACGATAGCGCATAGTGCCAGTTTATGGTATAATTATATTGTACCATCGTTTCAATAATATGACGAACAACATGCTTATACAAAACAAAGAAGGACGCGTTGGATCACGCGAACTATTTATTCTCGGCATCATTACCATGGCCACGGCAATTATTATCGTGGTTGTCTTCATCATATTGTCGTCAGGAAAATCAAAAGAACCTTCATCTGAGCAAAATATTCTCGATTCAATTCCAACACGCCAAGATAGGGAAGAAAGTCAAAACAGCGGCGAAAATGAACAAGACAATCAACAAAGCGACGCCATTGAACACTACCCGACTAAAACCTATACTGGAACCATCACAAACATCCAAGGTACGCGGATATCCGTTACTAATCCGGATACTAAGGAAATATACCAAGTGGTTACCACCAAAGACACACAAGCAACGTATCAAGGAAAAAGTTTTGAAACGTCAAAACTCCACGCGGGCGATCAAATAGAAGTGCTCGCCCAACTAAAAACAGGTGCATGGCAGGCTGTTACGATTAAAATCACGCTTTCAGCATCTCCTGAAGTCCCTGCAGTTATTCCCGAAAAAGTGGACGTCCGGCCTGACGGCACTATTAAACCACTCTGACAACGTTGACGTTTTTCGTCTCTCTGTGGTAGATTGTGGTCTTATATTACCCTAGCATACCGCATATGGCAGGCAATCTTTTTTCCGAAAAATTTACCACCCACCTCAAGCACGTGCTCGTCAGAGCGCACGTTTTTGCGTCCTCGGGACCGGTAAAAAATCCTGACGCTATTCAGCCGGAACATAAAAAAAGAACTACCGTATCCACCAAACATATTCTTGACGCAATCATCTATGAACGTGGGTGTATCGCTGCTGAAATAATCGTCAAAGCATCAACTGAAAAAGAAAATATTCCAAAGCACCCCGACCAGCGATTAGCGCTCCCGGCGCAACGGACAGGCGATACGCATCTCAGCGACACAGCAACAAAAATAATTGTTCGTGCGGTACGTATTGCATACGAATACGGTCACAAATATGTCGGCACCGAGCACTTGCTTAAAAGTATTGCCGAACTCAACAATACCGAAACGCAACGGTGGTTTACCTCATACCGCGTGCAGTTGGTTGATCTTGAAAAGAATCTGAAAATCGTACTTGAGAGCACCTCTAAGTTTCCGGATCTGACGTCAGTATTCAAGTCACAAAGCAGTGGTTCTGATGCGAAAGACGCAGAACAAACCGCGCTTGAATACTTTGGCAGAGAATTAACGGATGAAATCATTCAAAAAGATATCGATCCACTCATTGGACGAGATCAGGAAGTTGCACAGCTGGTTCGCATTCTCTGCAGGCGCTACAAAAACAATCCAATCCTCCTCGGCGACGCCGGCGTTGGCAAAACAGCCATTGTTGAAGGCTTAGCGAAAAAAATTACTGCTGGTGCAGTTCCTCCGATTTTAGCTCAAAAGAAAATCTATACCGTCGATCTGGGATCAATGGTTGCGGGCACCGTTTATCGCGGAGAATTCGAAGCGCGGCTCAAAAACCTCATTGAAACAGCAGAAGCGCAGGGAAATGTTATTCTGTTTATAGATGAAATCCATACGGTCATCGGTGCGGGGAGCGCGTCCGGCTCTCTTGATGCGGCAAACATGCTCAAGCCGGCGCTCGCTCGCGGTTCAATTTCTGTGATTGGCGCGACTACGGTGGATGAATATAAAAAACACCTTGAATCAGACAGCGCGCTTGACCGGCGCTTCCAAGCCATTTTCGTTTCAGAACCGAACGAGGCCGAAACGCGAGAGGTGCTTGCCGGTATCAAAAAAAATTATGAGGCATTTCATAATGTGCGCATTCCTGACGAGACAATCCGCCTTGCCGTCTCGCTTTCAGACCGATATATCAACAACAAATTGCAGCCGGACAAAGCCATTGACGTGATCGATGAAGCTGCGGCAAAAATAAAAGTTGCACGATCGGAAAAAAGTTCATGGAAAGAAATCAGAGGTTTTGAATCAGCGCTGACGGATGTAATCAAAAGAAAAAACGAAGCTGTTTCACATGAGCAGTATCAGGAGGCCATCGCGCTCAAACAAGAAGAAGACGCACTGAGCAAAAAGATTACCGAGCTCAAACTCAAAACCGCGCAACAAACGGAAAATGCCACCACTGTCACGCCTGAAGATATCATCGAAATTGTTGCGGGGCATACAAAAATTCCACTCGGACATATTGCGCAAAATGAACAACTGCTGCTCGCGCAGCTTGAGTCCAACATCGGACAGCATATTGTCGGCCAAGAATCGGCAATCGGTACGATTGCAAACCTCATCCGAAGGGCTCGAACCAACATCGCGGACCCGAACAAGCCGCTTGCGTCATTTATGTTCCTCGGCCCCTCAGGCGTCGGAAAAACCGAAACCGCCAAAACGATTGCAAAAATTCTCTATCGCGATCCTGATGCATTCATTCGAGTTGATATGTCTGAATTTGCGGAAGGCTTTACGGTTTCTCGATTGATTGGCGCGCCGGCAGGCTACGTCGGATATCGAGACAGCAATAAATTTACCGACCTCGTCAGACGCCGGCCGTATTCGGTCGTACTTCTGGATGAAGTTGAAAAAGCGCATCCTGAAATATTTAACATATTGCTACAGGTGCTTGAAGACGGTCAACTGACCGACGCGACCGGACGGACAATCAACTTCAAAAATACGATCATCATTATGACTTCCAACATCGGCCTGGAATCGTTCACCAGTGCGGCACGCATGGGCTTCCAAGAAAACGGCACAATCGAAGCAGCGGACATTCTGAAAAAAAACGTGCTTGAGTCTCTAAAAGATCATTTTCGTCCTGAATTTTTGAATCGCATTGACGCCACCATCGTGTTCGATCCGCTCAAAAAAACAGATACCGAACGAATTGCCCAGTTGTATGCGGAGCAATTAGCGCGCCGGCTTGAACAGCAACACGTCGAACTAACGCTCAGCACAGCCGCACTCAAACACATCGCCGAACAAGGATTCTCAACAGAGGGAGGCGCGCGCGGAATTCGTCGTGTGTTCCAGGATCAGGTGGAGAGTGAAATAGCAAAACACATCCTCAGACAGATAGATGAGACCGGCACGCAATCACCGACCCAGGTAACCATAGACGCGGCACGGGACAAACTCATCATTAAAACCAACTAAGCGCTATGATGCCTGGGAGGAGGCGCGTGTTCAGCCATGTTCGGGATACAATGCTCGAACTGCTTTTTCCGGTGCAATGCATCGGGTGTGGAGCTGAAGAAACGTGGATCTGCGAGCGATGCCAACGGTCAATTCCGGTTGCCCTATTCTCGCAGTGCGTATTCTGCAACCGAGCATCGGCCTATGGAAAAACGTGTACAGCCTGCGCGAGAACGCGTGCGCTTGACGGCGTCATATCAGATGTCCCCTACCGCCAGCCACTGATGCGAGAAATGATACACGCATATAAGTACAACAATGCTGTTGCGCTGTCTTTTGTACTGGCACATCGCATGCATAACACAATCCAAAAATTACGAGAGATACAACGGCATGCGCTCGCTACCCATCTCAAGCGCCATACAGAACATCGCTATATCGCATCAGACTTTCCACCAATAAGCGACCCGCTGATTGACTGTATCCCAGTGCCGCTCCACGCAAAAAAACAGAAGCAACGAGGGTACAACCAGGCGTTCCTGTTGGCACGCACACTCAAGGAAATATCACAATACGCGCGTTCGTGGAATGTTCGTGATGTTATCCGAAGGACAAAAGCAACCATCCCGCAGGCCCAGCTTTCAACCGTTGACCGTGTACATAACGTGCATAAGGCCTTTCGCTATATCGAAAACACTGCCCCGCACGCCGCACGCATTGCGCTCATCATTGATGACGTCATAACGAGCGGGAGCAGTTGTGATGAAATAGCCAGTATTTTAAAACAAAACGGATACATAAGCGTCTGGGGATTTGCTCCCGCATACGGGCATCATAACGCATAAATCTACTTTACAAATACGCGTTTTTCACGTATTCTACGAGTGTTACGCGTATAAAATAAAACCAGCACGAGGGGACTACGGTTGAACTTTGGAGAGGTGCCAGAGTGGTCGAATGGAGCGCACTGCTAATGCGTTGACCCCCTTAAAGGGTCCCAGGGTTCGAATCCCTGCCTCTCCGCCACAAATCGTTACGCGAACAAATTATATTATAAGTAAGTGACGCGTGTGGAAGAAGAACGAGGCGATCTGACCGGCCTTTTAAACGAAAAAGAAACCGGACGGCACACAATTCAACCAGAAACAGCGCCGATTGAAGTACGGCCTTCCACTGAAGCCCGCGAATCGGAACGGGTTAATTCAGAGATGATTACCCGTGCATGGGACGTACTGCTTGAGAGCGAACAAAAATTTGTCGTTCGCAGTCTTTTGCGTGATGACGCACTGTTCGACACACTCATCGACAAGCAAAAGTCTCAGCTCATGGAGCAAGTACAGGCAAAAAAACAGATCGGGCAGAACATAAAAATTGAACGCGGAAAAATTATGCATGCGGAATTGATGCATGGTATGCGAAAAATTCTCCAAGCCGGAGACCCGCGCGGAGAATCAATCCTCCACAGCGCGCTTGAAATCGCACACAGTCTTGAATTGAGCGAAACAGACAAAAAAACGCTTCGCGACAACGCGCAGTCTCCGGATATTGAAGAAATCAAGCAGCAAGTAAAAAAACGATTTCTCAAAGAACAAGGAACGCTTGTTGAACTGCTCCAAGAGCGTATTGACGCGCTTAAAGAAGAACGTGAGGATGCCGCTGACTCGCCGGAACAAGAGGATGAAGATAATGAAAATGAAGCTGAAACAATGGAAATTCCCGAGGGGCCGCCTGAAGAGTTTCTTTCGCGCGAGTCATGGGAAGTTGCGTACAAATCAGGCTTAAGCTGGACCTCAATTGAAGTAGAAAACCCGGAAACAGAAGCAAAGCATACGCGGTATATACTCTTTTTGGACCCGAACCACGAACGGTTTGACGATGTGACTGATGAAAAAAATGCCTCTGTTCAAAAAATGTTCTCTTTTAACGATCAGCTTGCGGCAATTGAAAACAATACCGAATTCAAAAGGCTTGAGGATAAAAAACGAGCTCGTGAAACGCTTCTTGAAGAAACCAGCTGGAAACGAGCTCGTGAAACGCTTGCCGAATTTGTCTCTGACACGATTAAAAATAACATAGAGGGAGAAGCTGTCCCCCATGACGAAGCCGAACAACTAACCAGCAAAGCATCCTGGCAGTATCCGAGCCAAGCAGAAGCCGGCGCAGTGCTCGCTGCACTAAAAAAATTCTATCCAAGCCAGTCAATCGGCATCTACACCTCAGTGACGCCCGACAGTCCAAACCCAGACCATCAGCTCGCCTACCTCCAAACATCAATGAATCGGGCGGACCAAATGAGCACCAAACGCATTATCAGTGAAAGCAAGCGCCCACACTATCAGGAACAGAACATTGAAATTCTGCCAGTCGTATCTTTTGACACCTTAGTCGCACAAAAAGAAAAAGACGAAAAAGAAAAATCATAATCATATGCACACCATCAAACCGCTCATGGAGTGGGAAGTCTCAGAACACCGCGTCCACCAACGTTCAAAACGCTGGTACATTATTGCCTCGCTCGTCGGCATTGCGCTGTTTACCAGTTCTATCTTTTCAGCGAACTACTTATTTGCAATTATCATCCTGATTGTTGCAGTCACTATGATACTGCAGGAACGCAACGGCGCGCCGAACATACAAATCGTCATACATCCGGGCGGGGTGCTCGTCGGAAAGAAAGATTATGATTACAGCCTATTCAAAAACTTCTGGCTGTACTATGAGCCCGAAGAATCAAAAATGCTTTTTCTTGAATTCAAAAACAGCGCCCGTCCACGGCTTGCAATCCCTCTTGAGAATAAGAACCCTTTACGAATCCGGACGCTTCTGCTACAGTTTTTAGCCGAAGACATAGAACGAGAGCACGAACCTCTTTCAGAACAGCTTTCCCGGCTGCTTAAAATCTAAGTGTTAAATACCAATTTTCTACTTGAATCCACACGCCGAACGGCGGGAGGCTAAGTAAAAAATTGAGAGGAAGAGGCGGGTGGAGGGTGAAACCGGTGCCGACAGGCGTCGGCAAAACCCGCAAACCGACTCTGACGAGCCCTCGTCGTTCAACGGATAGGACGCGAGATTGCGGATCTCGTAATGTAGGTTCGATTCCTGCCGAGGGCACCAGAGATCACCCCCCCATCACTATAGTTATTCATGCACCACGTGAAAGCCATTGCGCTTGATTTCGATAATTGCGTTATTCTCGACACGCACACCGGAACCGGATCTGAGGAAATTAAAGATCGCGGCTGGTTTGAGGTATTTAAAGAATATGACGCTGCCGAACTTGGTCCGGTGCTCGAGAAAGCCAAAAACGACATTGCCGGCGGAAAAGGAGATCGTGCCGACGTTGCGTACGCAATAATGCGGCACTTTGGCGTGCCTGAAGCTGGGGCGCGCACACAGATAGACTCTCGCTGCGCTGCGTTTGATTCATACGTACAGAATGGCATACAAACCATTGGCGTATCAGACGAAGTTAGAGCCGCGCTTGCTGAGTTTTCAAAACACACTCCTACATACATCAACACCGCCACGCCACAGATTAGCGCAAGGCAGAGCGCTGAACGCCTGCACATTGCGCACTATTTTAAAAATATCCTCGGCCGTCCAGGGACGAAAGTCGAAAACCTGCGCGCAATCATCTCCCAAGAAGACATTGAACCGCGAGAGCTGCTTTTTGTCGATGATCAGCAAAGCGGCTGGCAGGCGGCCCAAGAAACAGATGCGCGCTTTATCGGCATTATCACCAAAAGAAACACGGCGTGGCATCACGACACCCCGTTTGAAACAATACGTTCACTCACCGAGCTCCCCTCGCTCCTTGCTCAATAAACGGCTCAGTCGACTGAGCCGTTTATTGTTTCCGTTTTTTTCTGCTCTGGGCTCCCTCGTCCGAAATAATTCGTGATCCGAATCGGTTGGCGTAAATATGGGTAAATTCAGCGCCAATGAAAAAAATCTGCATAGAATAATAAATCCAAAGAAGCAGCACCAGTAAAGATCCAACCGCGCCATACACCGAAGCAATAGCGCTTCGCTGCAGATAGAGTCCGATGATAACGTTGCCGATAGCGAGCAGCAGCGCGGTCACTATTGAACCGACCACAACGTCGCGCCACTCGATTTTTGCCGCAGGAAGCATCTTGTACACAATCGCGAGCAATAACACCAACACCGTAAAAACAATAATGCCATTAAACATATGCCACGCGATCTTCCCGTATCCGCCGTCGCTGATCAAAGATCCGAGTGTTGCCAACCCGGTACTACCGGCAATCAATACGACAAGCAATATGCCAATGAGAAAAACAAAAACCAGAGACCTGATGCGGTCTCTGATAATCCCGCGGACAATCCCGTGATCTTTCCCTTGTACGCCCCACATAGTGTTCAACGCCCCACGCAAGTGATGAAAGATATTAGACGCGCCATAGAGCAGGAAGAGAATACCCAGAATCGTCGCCTTAGTATTCGCCACCGGCTGCGAAGCATTTTCGATGATGCGTTGAATAAAAAGCGCGGGTCCAGTTCCGATTGAGCCTTGCAATAGAATAACAATCTGTCCCTGCGCCGCAGAATCCCCAAAAAAACGACTTGCAATCGCGATGGCGATAATAGCCAGCGGCGCTATTGAAAAAGTTGCATAAAATGCGATAGCAGCTCCAATACGAGACGCTTTGTGCGTATGCCACGAAATCGCGGCTTCGCGAGCAATGGTAAACGTTTGATGAAACATCATACTTGCGGCGTGCGGTTCTTGTGGATTACTATAAACACGCTACCTCTATTGTACTGAAAATTAGCCATTGAGACAATGACGGTCCACCTTGCGACGCCAATCAAAAACCTAACTAGAGTCGGCTTTGTAACCGCATCCCGACTTTCAAAGCTTGGAGTACGCCAAGTAAAAAACTTGCTTGAGCATTATCCGTTCAGACTGGAAGATTACTCTAAAATTTCACTAATTAGTTCGGTGAAACCTGAAGATCGTGTCTGTGTACGCGGAATTGTCACCGCGATTAAACACATAAAAACGCCAAAAAAAAGAATGCACCTCACTGAGGCGACCCTTGAAGACGCTTCAGGCTCAATCAGAATCGTCTGGTTTAACCAGCCATATATCGCACAAAGCGTAGAAGAAGGAGCCAATATGTCGTGCGCGGGTCAGATTTCTGCCGACCGTGACGGCTTGCTTATGAAAAACCCTATCCATGAAATAGGTAACGAAAACGTGCACACCGGCAGAATTATACCTATCTACCCTACGACCAACGGCATTACCCAGAAGCAAATCCGTTTTTTGATGCAGCAATCCCTGCCTGCAATAAGCGAGTACCAAGACGCATTGCCTGAAAATATTTTGGCTGAAAATAATTTTCCAGACAAGCAAAAAGCGCTTCTGGCAATACATAACCCCGCAACCATCGACGCATTCAAACAGGCAAAACAGCGCCTGCAGTTTGAAGAACTGTTTGTGCTGCAGCTCGCCTCCGAACGGGCCCGACGCACACTCAAAGAACAACAATCGCCGAGTATTGATTTCAATGAACTCAGCATAAAAAAATTTGTTGATTCTCTGCCGTTCACGCTTACCGATGACCAAAAGCGTAGCGCGTGGAGCATACTGAAAGACATACAAAAGACACATCCAATGAACCGCCTACTCCAAGGGGACGTCGGCAGCGGCAAAACCGTGGTTGCAGCAATCGCCGCCTATAATGCGTCCCAGGCCGGGTACCAGACAGTTATCATGGCTCCAACTGAAATTCTTGCTCAGCAGCATTATAAAACTATTACCGCCCTATTGCCTGACATGGCTACAGGCCTGCTGACAAGCACAACTGTGCAATCATCAACACACGAACAGTGTACAAAAAAAACCCTGAAAGAATCAGTAAGCGATGGTTCTGTTTCTCTACTCATCGGCACGCACGCAGTCATCCAAAGCGATATCACTTTTAAAAATCTCGGACTTATTGTTATTGACGAACAACACCGCTTCGGCGTCGAACAACGAAAAGCGCTTGTGCGCAAATCAGCAGATAGCCGCGTACCGCACTTCCTTTCAATGACCGCAACACCAATTCCACGATCCCTTGCGCTGACTGTCTACGGCGATCTTGATATCAGCACCATACGCGCTCTGCCGCAAGACAGAAAGCCAATCATCACACGGCTCTTGCCGGACAAAAAAAGAAATGAGGCATACGAACGAATTGACGCGCAGATTGAAACAGGACGGCAAGTGTTTGTGGTCTGTCCGCTCATAGAAGAAAACGACGCTCTCGGAGTCAAAGCGGCGACCAAAGAGTTCGAATCACTCAAAGAGACGGTGTTCGCGCATCGGAAAATCGGCTTGTTGCACGGAAAACTGACCAGCGACGAAAAAAAATCAATCATGCAGCAATTCAAATCCCGCGAACTCGACATATTGGTCACCACGTCCGTCATAGAAGTAGGAGTTGATGTACCAAATGCCACCATTATGCTGATTGAAGGGTCTGAACGATTCGGCCTCTCCCAACTCCATCAGTTCAGAGGACGTGTTGGCAGAGGAGAGCATCAGTCATATTGCTTCCTCGCGTTCAATGGCGGAAAGGAAGTATATGACCGACTGGCACGGTTTATACAGGCAAAAAACGGATTTGAAATCGCTGAAATCGACCTTGAGCTCCGAGGCCCAGGCAGCGTCTACGGCACCGAGCAATCAGGATACGCAGACTATCTCACCATTGGTAATTTGTTTGATTTTGAAATGCTTTCAGCCGCGCGCGAACAGGCACGCATACTGCTTGAAAACGACTCCGCGCTCACGCAATATCCCGCACTTAATCATGCGGTTAAAAGCATCGAACAAACAATACATTTTGAGTAGTATTGACAAAAAGATAAAAAACTGTTTATATTTTATATATACCGCACATTGATACATATGGGACTGGACGCAATAGCACGCCCGGTACAGGCGCCTATTGCGTGGCATAAGGGTTAACCCGTTGGCTTTCTTGCCCAGCTCCCCTGGCCCGAATGCCCGGACGATCTGTTTTTCGCCCGCCAGTCCCCTTTTCTTTTTATAAGCAGAAACGATACAATTTCAATATGATACCAAGTCGTTGGAGGGGGGGCGACGAAAGGAGGTGAGAAGCGGTTGAACCCTTCTCGATAGTCAGTCCTGTACCAGCTTACAGGGGAGCAGTTGCACTTTTTCACCACAGGGGAGTCGTTATGACGTCAGCATCTCTTTCACCCGCAGTAACACGGTCGCTGCAGGTACTCAACCACACCATCGCGGATTCTCGCCACCTGGCTGAATCGCGGCGGCATCCGATGTACGAACGGGTCGTCAAAGAAATGACCCCGCTCAAGCCAAAGCGCAGGGTTTCAATCCACGGCTCCGACCAAACAGTCACGGTCGTGGGGTTCAGCAACAACGGGCACGGCAAGAGCTTCCTCTGCGCCGCGTGGGATAAAGGGAACCCTGTTCCCTTGCCTCCGGCGCGTCTGAAGAAGCCCGAGCTCTGGGAAGAATGGACCGGCGAGAGCCTGTCCTGAACAACCCACAACATATCCAGTAGGATCATGCGGTAGCACACACACCCTGTGCTACCGCTTTTTTATACAGTTATCTGAATTGCGCTGAGCGCTTCTCGTATGGTGTGCACAACAATACTCTGTTGGTGGCTTGATTTTGGCGCCATAAAAGACGTGAAACCGAGCCGCGAAGCTTCCGCAATACGCTGTTCAACATACGACACGTTGCGTACTTCGCCGCCAAGCCCCACTTCTCCAAGAACGAGCATCTGCTCGGGAAGCGTCTGGCTTGTCAAAGACGAAACCACCGCAAGAGAAACCGCAAGATCAAGCGCCGGATCTTTCGACTTCAAACCGCCGACCATATTAATGAATACGTCCTGATCATCAAGCTTCAATCCGGCTCGTTTTGAGAGCACCGCAAGCAATACCTCAAGCCGGTTCGCGTCAAAGCCTGAAACAGTCCGTTTAGGATATCCGAACGAGGTTTTTTGAGTCAATGCCTGAATCTCAACCAAAAACGGCCTATTCCCTTCCATAATGGCGCTCACGACCGAACCCGGAGAAGAAGTATGCGCGTCCAAAAAGAGCGCGGACGGATTCTCAACTTCTGAAAGTCCCTCTGACGCCATACTGAACACGCCAACATAATTGGTCGGACCAAATCTGTTTTTTACGCTACGCAGCAGCCGATGCTCATGAAACCGGTCACCCTCAAGCGAGAGCACCACATCAACCATGTGTTCAAGCAATCGCGGGCCCGCGACAGTCCCCTCCTTGGTTACATGCCCAATAAGCACAACTGGCACACCCGTCTCTTTAGCTAATTGCAAAAGCGTGCCGGTCACCGAACGAACCTGAACAATACTGCCAGGCTCACCCTCTTGCTGTTCATGGTACGCGGTCTGGACTGAGTCAACAATCAGAAGCGACGGCTTTTCTTTTTTAATCGCCGACATAATTGAAACAACCCCCGCCCGCGGCAGGAATAGTAATTTAGTTTTGTCGACATTGAGACGGTCAAGCCGTTCACTAATCTGTTGCGGAGACTCTTCTCCGCAGACGTAGAGCACCGAACCGCCAGCGCGCAGCATGCCCTGTGCGATATGCAGCACCAGTGTTGACTTACCGATGCCTGGCTCGCCCGCAAGCAGGGTGAGCGAACCCTCAACCAACCCGCCGCCCAACACGCTGTCTATTTCCCGCATGCCAACCGGAAAACGCCCGACCGCGGCCAGGGAAACGTCTGTAGCTGGAATTGTTTCGATATGCGCGCCTGCTTCAGAATTATCACTCTGTTGGGCAATGGTTCCCCACGCGTTGCACTCATCGCACTGACCTTGCCACTTCTGATATTGCGAATCGCACCGTGCACATATGTATAAAGCTTCACGCGTCATAGTAGTCTATTATGACGCGCTTCACTGGCGCGGTCAACTCCGCGCTATTTGCTCGCCTGTTGGCGTATAATCTGATCAAGTGTTTCAAATGTTACCGGTCCCGCAAACGCGTAATCCCCAATTACAAAAGATGGGGTAATGTCAACCCCCAACGCCTGGCCTTCTAAAAAATCTCTTTCAATATATTGCTCCATTTTCCCCGACGCGAGACATGTTGAAAAAGCGTCCGTGCTGATTCCAATATCCAGCGCGCCCTGCTCGTAACTAATCGTTCCCAAATCGCTCTGGTGATCAAACAACCAGTCGTGATATTCCCAGAACGTTCCCTGTTCTCCGGCACAGCGCGCGGCAGTAGCAGCACGGCGCGAATTATTTGAAACAAAAGGAAAATCTTTCCATGCGTGCACAATCACATCTCCATGCGATGCATAAATCTGCTCAATAACCGGTTGAGTCGCCTTGCACGCGGCACAGAAAAAATCACCGAACTCATAAAGGACCAAGTGTGCACTTGCCTCACCTTCGGTCGGAGTCTCAGCATACATTCTTGGCCTGGTAATACCCTCAAATGGATTTCTCTCATCTTTGGGAGCCTGCTGTACCATTGAGATAATCAAATATCCAACAACCCCTATACCAAACACAATAAGCGCGGCCGCACTGAGTGTATAACGTGATGGCATATGATTACCGAAGTGGAACTTTATAAATATTTCCGTTTGTACGATCAGTGAAATAGAGCTCTCGCCCATTCTCTGAGACAACCATCTGATCAATAATAAATGATTTCTTTCCTTCTGTTTCGGGAATAGCGAGCAACGAAGTAATATTATTTTCGAGGTCTATTTTATAAATAGTGTCCGGCACATTCTCCGCAAGCTCTGGGAAAATACCGCTTCCCTGCTGTAACTCCTGCGGTACTGCGCAATAGAGCGTTTTCTCAGATTCAAACGTGCACTTGTCAGGCCAGGTGTTTATCCGCAACGAGTGGTTGTTGGTTCCAATCGAGTCTCCTTTTGCGCCGGCAATATAGAGTGTCGGCTTGTAGTCAGTCGCCTCGCTGTACACACTATACAGCATCTGCTCGCCCTTCGGTGACCACTCACCTTCAAAACCAAGGCCATTAGTCTGCAACGATAGGAAATTTTCCCCTTGGAACCCGATGAAGTACACCTCTTCCCCCGCGGACGAAGTCGGCTCGCGGAACGTAGCAACCACCTGATTGCTCGGCGACCAGTTAACCTGAACGTTAATCGCCTCATCGCCGACCGGTTGAATCAGTCGCTGACCTTGTCCATTTGTCTGTGAGGCGACTACCCAGCGATCGTCATACGTTGAGCCGAGATATTCGTAGGCAAGATCATTCTCGCTTGGCGCGAACGAAAATTCGTGCGCAGCCTTCGGCAGTGTCGCGCGCGCCCCACTGTTGAAATCGTACACGATGTTTGAACCGTCCGGGAACTCGAGCACCGCCTTTTGTCCGCTCTGGGACCAAGTCACGTTACTAACCGAAGGGAACCGTTCCGCGGAAAGCTGGAGCGGCGCGCCGCCGTCCCGCGGAAGCTGGTAAAAGCGGCCGTCCTGATCATTGTAAAAACGAAATCCGGTGCCGGTGAGCGTATTGAATGAAGCACGCTGACTGTATATCTGCTCGACGCGCGTTCTCCCTCCGGCCGCAACCGCATCCGGCTCGCGCCGTAAATCAGCACCGTTCGGCTCAGGAACAAGGGTTGAGGATTGTGTAGCGCCGTCATCAACAACTCTGCCGGACGGGCCGGTATCAATATTCGGCAATCCCCCCACTATTGGCTCGCGCGGCGTAACACCCGGCACAATCGCGGTCCCTGGCGTTCGGAAAAACACCGCCCAAACACCCCACGCGAGAACGAGGATTAGCAATATAAAACCGACGACATATAAACCTAATTTTACCCGATCAGACATACTTAATCGTAATCCTTAAATGAGTTATTTATCACGAGGTTACAGGTGACGCTCTGCTGAAAATCACTCAGTGTGAATAATCCGGCTTTAACAGCCGGCTTGCTGAAATCAATTTCATCAAATTCAAACTTTTCTTGGTCGCTCAAAGAAGCACCATCATTAACAAGCGGCGCGGCGCAGTCTCTGCCGACTGCGTATACATTGTCAGAACTTCCAAAACCGTCATTCACTTCAACTTTCATGACAAAACCGTCAAGACCGTCTCCGCACACATCAACAGCCGCATCATACATGGTCGGATACCGCTTTGTCCCAGCATTCTCTCTGCCACGTCCTTGAATAATCACCTCTTGACGGCTAAAGCGATAAAAACTTCTTCCGGTAGTATCCAAATGCTGTGTGATGCGCCCATAATCATTACCGTTACATACGGGGTATATATCTATGTTATCAACATCTCTGCCATCAAACACACCATCCCAAGTAATAGACCCCTCTAAATAGAAGGACCTGCATCCTGATATTGAACATGATTCTCCGGTGTTGGCACAATAGTAACCTTGACACTGCCCAACCACAGACGTCGGATCGCTCTGTTTAAAAATTGAATACCACGTATTACACTCGGTCTTATTCAGATCGAGTGCGTCATCAGGACTAGAAATTTTACCAACACCCGCCATAAACTGCTGATTCGCTGTTTGCATCATAGCATTAGCCTGCTGCTCCGTATATTGCTTATTTGGATCCTCATTGAGTAATGTAGCAAGTACTCGTGCGGAATCACAACGAGTATTTTCGATGTCAAGCGCAATACTCCGAATAGGTTCAATCTTTGGCAGCCGCAGCTCAACCAGACGAGGAGTAATGGCATTCAAAATAATGTATGCGAGCAATGCCAAAATCAATCCGATACCGGCGTTGAAGATTCGTTTTTTTGCGGCGCCGGTCTTATCGCTCGACCCGCCGGACGTCATCCATTGATATCCCGCAATAATGATCATCACGACCGCAAAAATAGCAGCCAAGCCGATTGCAAGACGGTACACTCCTTCGATGTAATCCTTCAGATTATCGACGTTCCCCTCTGGATCGGTCTTAATGAACGGCAGTGGAATCTGCAGCTTCACGTTGATATTCTCAGCCGCTGATTCCGTGTTACTTGTCGCGGGATCATCCTGCGCTAAAACAGTGCCCGGCAGCACGAGCAATACAAGCGCAAATCCTGATAACACTAATTTTGTAAACATACGCATAATTATAGTCCCAAATATGATAGAAATTCGCCCGCAACACCTGCAATATATACCAATATGACAATAATCGCTATGACAAGCATCAGTACCAATAGATCAGCCAGCGCGGTAATCACTTTCTCCCAAAAGCCGAACGGATACTCTTTATTAAAGACGCTCGAATAAAGCCATTCAATGTTCGCTATTAAAAGGGTCACAATCAATCCAACAAATGTCACGCCTGTTCCAATCTTTGCAATCTTGAGGATATTGCGCAGCTGCTTATAACGCTTCACATTGCTCCCTATTGAGGACGCAGCTTTCAAGTTCTTGTACATCGCGCGTCTTCGGCGGGAAAGTCGATTCATTCGCTGCGCAATCCGCGACTCAGCCTGTTTTGAATTAACATTTTCCCGCTCACTGTCATCGCCCGAAACACTCGTCACTGCGCCCATGAGCTGTTCGTCAAAACCCGCATCAGATTCTTGAGTAAGCGATAGCGCATTGCTATTAGATCGCGAAGCGGCACGGCGCGATTGTGCGAGCTCGTGCGCGACTGAATCTTCTTGTCCGGGCGCGACATCGCGCGCGCCGAGTCTTCGTTCAATCCGGTCGGTTGCTCGTGGCGCGTACCGCTGCATACGAGCTTCGCGCAATGCGTCGCGCGCAAGCAGTGCCTCATCCGGAGACCCAAGCTCGGTACCACCCAAAGGTTCACGCGGCGGTGTCTCGTTCGCCGGTTGTGCGCCAACAGCCATAGTGTCTGATTATGAACGACTATTCCAAGCAATCGAATCAACGAGCCATGAACCGTCATTCCCCTGCCGAAGCACCACCACCGCACTCTGATTGTACGCATCAGTCTCTGATGAAAATATTTCAGTTCGATATGCGCGCACTGAAATTTCGGCTCTGCGGTTCGGTAACGATACATCAACAACGTCGGTGCTTAACACTTGCGTCTCAATCGAAAAATCATTCGATCGTCCGGCAATATCCGTATCCACGTATTGCGCGACTGAATTCCACATGCGGTCGGTCATAAAACCTTGGAGGTCTCGCGCGTACGTGCGCGAGGTGTCTGAGGTGTATGTGCCAAATCGTTCAACAAAGAACTGGGTTGTCTCGCGCGCGTCCTCAACTAATTCATTTTGGTCCGCATCGCTCGATCCGACGTTCAAAAGCGTGGCATACTCTGCGCTGTTTTCTGAATCAAACGTATACTGTTTTGGGCCTGCCGGTGAATCAATACTATCAAGCAGGCGCTGTTTTTCCTCGGTGTCGGCAATTTGAGTATTCACCGACGATGAAGTAACTTCAGGCGTGGAAGCATCATCTCGATTAAACATGCCCAACACGGCAAGCATAACAACTATAACCACCGCAATACCAACACCGGTCAGACCGAGATAAAATGTGCGTTCTTGTAAAGCCATAAGACGATGATTAATAGTAGTTACCCTGCCTTCGGCTGGGCTGCTTGTTGCTGCGGAGCTGTTTGTTCGGCAGATCCGGCAAATTGCTGCGCAAATTCTTTCTTTGACTCTTCAATCTCAAGAAGCTGCCGCGGATCAGACGTAATGAGTTGGTCTTCGACGTAGGAAGCAACAATTTTAATTGCGGCATGCTTGTTGCCCGCAAAGAAAATCCCCTCTCCGACGCTGCTCTCGAGCAGAAGATACTTTTCCCCTTCGGTCAAAAGGAACGTTTTTGAAATGTTGTCTATTGACGCGGGAGATTGCCGCAAGAGCAGCTGGAGCGAAGAATTGGTCACAATCGCCTGTCCGTATGGGCTGTTTAAAAAGTCGTTCACGTCTTGCGTGATGGTGGTAACGCCGAGGTAGTATTTTCGACAGCGCTTGACCAGTGCAAAAATGAACTTGGCGCTGTCTTCGTGCTGCATCAGCCACCACGCCTCATCGACCACCAAAATGCGCTGTTTAAGCTCTGAGCGGACGATATTCCAAATATAATTCACAATCGTATACACCGCCATTGGACGAAGTTCATCTTCAAGATCACGGACTGAAAAAATAACCAGCTGATTGCGCATATCAACGTTAGTCGGATCATTCAACAGTCCAGCAAACGTACCTTCAGTGTATTTCCGCAAACGCTCAGCAAGAGACGATCCGCCTTCCATGCCTTCCAGCACTTCTTGAAAATCCTGCATAAGCGGTGGTTCAATCGCCTTCAAATCTGAATTGGAATTGATATCTTTTTTAGCGTATGTCTCGAGCAAAGCACGGTCGACAATCGAGTCCTCGGTATTGTTCAATTCACCAAGCATCAAGCGAACCAGACCTTTAAGCGTAATGATGGCGCTTCTGATAACATCCGCGGTGGTTGTACCCTCGGTCACCGCGCGCGGCAAATCGAACGGGTTAATTTTGCTTTCGGAATTCAGTGAAATATCAATATAGGTCCCGCCAACCGCTTCCGCAAGGTGCTGATATTCCCGTTCAGGATCAATAATAATAACGTCAGTACCCATCATCATGCTTCGCAATACTTCGAGCTTCACCGCATAGCTTTTACCGGCGCCGGACGTCGCGAACACGACTGAGTTTGCGTTTGGCAGACTAAACCTATCAAACAAAATCAGACTGTTATTGTGACGGTTTACGCCATACAAAATTCCGGAGTCAGACGTCAGTTCCGAAGAAACAAACGGAAACGATGACGACGCCGGAGAAGTATTCATGTTAAATGTGATACCAAGCTCATCGTTCGCAAGTGGAAGCGTCGAATTAAAACCTTGTTCCATCTGCCACAACGCACGCCGGGTACCCACGAGCTTTTCGCCAAACATATTTTCAACCTGTTCTGAAAGCGAATCAAGCTCCTTTTTATCATCAGCATATACGGTGATATAAAGCGCGTACTGGAAAAAATGCTCCACCCCCTGGGTCAGGTCGTCTCTCAATTTTTCAATATCGCGCAATGCGGTTTCGCGCACCGGATCACGCGGAGCGCCCTTTTCCTGATCTTGAATCAGCTGCGCTTCCAAGTTTCCGACTTTCTTTTTCAATTGATTCAAAACAATTGAGCTTGCGACCGGATAAAAGAACATGCCAATGTCCATGGTCGCGCTCAGATTGATCATGGAAGAAAACCACCCTACGTTTATGTAGCGCGGATAGTTCATCACAAAAAAAGTGCGCACGTACCTTCCGTTCAGTTCAATGTGGTCAGACTGAATCTGCATTGAGGCCGGCGAAATCAGATCTCTAATCGCGACACTTCCCTCAGCAAGCGCTTTTTCGGAAGTAATGTATTCAGAGTCGGTGATTTCATTAGCCTTCGGCGCTGCGGGCGTTGGCGCGGGCATGGCTTGTTTTTTTGGTTTTTTGCGTCCAAACATGTTTTCTATGCTTCTGTTTGTAGTTTATCAGGTGGCGGAATCTTCTGTGATCGTGCAAGTTCCACATTGTAACTGTTATAGTACAGCTCAACCAAGCTCTGGGTATTGAGCTGAACCGCGGTAAGCCCCATGCTTCCAAGACCGGTCGCAACCTTTTCTATGCGCGTGGCAAGGCGCGCGTGATACTTATCTAATGTTTTTTCGGAAAGCTTAATGACTTTTGCGGGAGAAAAAACCGCTCCGAGCTGGTTGGCAAATGTTTTCTTTTCTGATTTTCCGGGAGCAAAAGGAACCACAATATAGAATCGTTTTCCCATAATGTCACCCAGCGTGATTAATTCATTTACAAAATCACGATACTCGGCAATTTGGGTGCGCAACAACTCATTCGTCTGCTCTTTTTCTTTTGCTTTCAAACTATTGAGATATTTTTCAATATTAAGACGGCGCGATTGAATGACAATTTGAATTTCAGAATCAAGCGAATTCAAAAAAGTCATATAACCCTGAATCAATGCATTCTGTTCTTCTTCAGACTTAAGCGCAAAGTTAATCGACGAAACCAGCAAAACCGCGCACAAACTGCCGTCTTTGCGAATAACGACATCGTCGCGAATTTCAGCGATATCTAAAAACTGCTGAGTTGAGACGTTTGTTTTCTTTTTTGATAATTTGCTTTTTGCCATATCTACGATTGTTTGGTTTGTTTCTTCTGCGCAAGAATCGCTTCAGGACGATATTTCCCGCCTGTATCAACCATCAAAGACAGCGATGATAATTCCTGCTGTGCCAATAATTTTCTCCGCGGAACCGGTTTTTTGTCATCTGTTTCCTCGTCCTCAGATTCCTGCGGTGACTGCTCGCTTATAAAATGTACCATACTCTTATCCCAGACGCGAAGCGCGGGACGCTTGATTGAACGAGCAAGATTAAGAGCAAAATAGTATGATGGCCGGCCATTTACTTTAATAAACGCGACCAATATATAAAACCCAAGCAAAAACACCGCCTCAATGATAAATAAAGCCAAATCTGCAAGCCGGTATGCCAAAAACAAAACCAGCAGTATAACAACGCCCATGATAAACTGCCGGATCGTAATCGGTCCGATGATCTTATCTTCAACATCAATAAATTGAGGTACGACAAACTGGGGCATTACTTAAGCTTACTGCTAAGAGACGCAATGGCAAAAAATTCATCTTCGGTCATACCATCAGGATTAAGCTCTTTATCTTGAAGTGCGTCCGCAAGGCTGCTCCCGCCAGAAAGACCTTTTTTGCCTATATTGAGATACTGTTTAAAAAGTTCACTGCTTCTAAACTGATGAATTCCTGAAATTCGATCCTCGATTGAGTCTTGACCCAACAACTGGATGCGCTGAACCACGTACGCGACCGCCTCCTCGGGAGTACCGTGCAATCGAAAATCAGCGAGTGTAATAAATCTTAATTCATCAGCTTGTCCGACTGACTCCTGTGCGGGCTCGGCATGCTGCGGCCGCGAAGATGATCCACGCACAATATCATCAAGCCGCGGTTTTGTACCGGATGCCTTCGGTCGCACTATTGAAGGCCTCGAAAGAGGTTCTTGCGCTTTTTTCGGCTGTGACACAACCGGAGACGCTGGAGCAGATTGTACAGAAATTTTTTTTGCCGGAGAGGCTTGCGTCTTTGTGGGCGTTGGTTGTATCGCTGGAACCTCAGCATTGATAAGCGCGTCAATATCATGAGTCAAATCATTTTCTAATTTTTTTGGGTCAGTTTTTTTCGGTGCAACGGTACGTGCTTCTTTTTCTTCTGTTGCTTCCCATATTTTCTCCCCTGGCTTATTGAGAAACTGATCCTTTTGTTCAGGATCGCGTTTTTTTATTTTCTCCTCTGCTGCGCCACCAGAGGGATTTTTTTGCTGCGCTGTCTCAACGTTAGTAGTAATTTTTGAATGAACAGGAGATGGCGCCGGTTGCTGAGTTCGTTGCTCTGCAGGCCGCTCTTTAGGAATAAGAGGAGTGCTTTCTTTTGGGGCGACAGGCTGATTTTTTTGTTCTGCGGAAACATTCACACGTGGTGCGGAAACAGGCGGTGTGGCTGACGCGGTAGCATGAATTGATGCATAGGCTTCTTCGGTCAATGAACTTGCCTTTTGCACATCAGCAGACGACAAACCAAGACCACCAACGGCAAACGGACGTGCAAAATAGTCTTTCAATTCAGCGACAGTGCGAACATCGCGAAGTCGAGATTTGACCAGAGCGGCGGCGCGCATGCGAAATGTTTCAGCATCATTTGTTTTTGAAAGCGCTGCAATCTTTTGGGCAACCATGCCGCTCGGTGATGTGTCGAGCGGAGCCGCTGGTTGAGAAGCCGCTTTCTCAGTGTGTTTCACCACCTCTTTTTGTTCGTCAACATCAAAAAAATCAGCGTCCGGGGATTTTTGAGGAGCGGACTGAGCCGCTGCCGGCTTCTGAGGCTGGGTACTTGGAGCAGTGCCTGTAAGCCGAGGAAGGTCTAGATGTTGGGTTGATGCAATATCTGAAAATTCCTTTTTAGCATCTTTTGCCGGCTCTTCATCCTGTAAAGCAAGCCACTGAGACAGCGCATTATCAAGCTGTGTGAGGTCTTGGGCGCCCAAAAATTGCGCATTATACTTTAAAAGCGACACAATTTCATCATGTGACAGCAGTGAAAGCGCTATGACCTTCAATTTTGCAGTAATCAGACGGTATCTGTCCAACACTGGTTTAACCGCATCCTGTGGAAGCTTCGCAATTTCTGTTTTTAGATGCCGTGACGCGGTCCACGCTGCCGCCACGTCTTTATCTTTTTGTATGCGGCTTACCTGATCTTCAATACTAGTAACTGTTTCAGTGTTGAGTAAATCAGTGCCGCTTATTGAGGTTATTGCCCCCATGAGTTGAGAAAAATATAGTTATCTTTGTAACTGATTATACCATATTCACTCACTTATAACCAAATAAGCCCCTGGCTCAATTATATGAGACAGGCGGCTTATTTTTTTCTGTTATTAGGTTCCCTCGTTCCAAGAGGCAAGATACTTCTTCTGCTTTGGGGTAAGACGGTCGTGACTCATTCCCATGGCGGACAATTTATACTGCGCAATTTCCTTATCAAGCTTTTCGGGAAGCCGGTACACTCCTGCTTCCATATGTTCACCGTGCGTTACGAGATGGTGCACCGCAAGCGCTTGCCCTGCAAAACTCATGTCCATGACTGCGGACGGATGACCTTCAGCAGCGGCCAGATTAACCAAACGCCCTTCGGAGAGTACGTACACGGTTTGTTTTTTTGAGAGGGTATACGCAAACACGCCCGGGCGCACTTCGGTGCGTGACTTCGCTCGCTTCCGTAAAGCCGCAACATCAATCTCGACATCAAAATGTCCTGAGTTTGCCAAAATGCACCCGTTCTTGAGTCGAGAAAATACGCGACTGTCAACAACGTCACGATTACCAGTTACGGTGACAATAATATCAGCTCGTGGGGCAATACGAGCCATGGTCGTCACTTCAAAACCATCCATAACCGCTTCAAGTGCGCGAACCGGATCGATTTCCAAAACCGCCACGTGCGCTCCCATGCCGTGAGCGCGCATTGCGACTCCTTTTCCGCACCATCCGTATCCCGCGACCACCACCTGCTTACCCGCGATGAGTACGTTCGTTGCTCGGATAATGCCATCAAGAGTACTCTGTCCGGTACCATATCGGTTGTCAAACAAATGTTTAGTTAATGCGTCGTTCACCGCAATAACCGGCAAAGCGAGATTTCCCGACGCTTCCAGCGCGCGTAAACGAATAACACCAGTGGTCGTTTCCTCGGTAGAACCGAGCATGGACCCCAGCTGCTTCTTATAATCGCCGTGCAAAAGTGTCAAAAGATCTGCGCCATCGTCCAGTGTGATATGCGGCTTCGTATCAAGCGCTGCTTTCAGATGCTTATAATATTCAGTCCTGCTGGCATCATGCACCGCGTGTACTTCAATATTGTCGTGCTTTACTAAACTTGCGGCAACTTCATCTTTTGTTGAAAGCGGATTTGATGCGCACACCGCCACTGACGCGCCGCCTGCCTTCAATACCTGCGCAAGACGTGCTGTTTCAGTCGTGACATGCAAACAGGCCGCCAGACGAATACCTTTAAACGGCTGCTGTTTTTTAAAACGCTCTTCAAGGTGCGTGAGCACGGGCATCTCTCTGGCTGCCCATTCAATTTTTTTCTTCCCCGCCGGAGCGAGCGAACTATCTGCAATATGAGACTTCATTATGATACGCGTTTAATAATCTTTGCGAGCGCTGCCGCGCGGCCAGTGTTCTCCCATGGGAGGTTTAGGTCTGTTCTGCCAAAATGTCCGTACGCCGCAGTCGGCCCAAATATTGGCCGGCGAAGATCAAGGTGTTTGATAATCATGCCCGGGCGCAGATCAAATGCCTTGAGTACTGCTTGCGCAATCTCATCATCACTGACTACTCCGGTTCCATAGGTGTTTACATTGACTGAAAGCGGTTCCGGCACGCCAATAGCGTACGCAATCTGTACTTCAGCACGTTCCGCTGCTCCGGACGCAACAATATTTTTCGCAACCCATCGCGCGGCGTATGATCCTGAACGGTCAACTTTTGAGGGGTCTTTGCCCGAGAAACAACCGCCACCATGGCTTCCCACGCCGCCGTACGTATCAACAATGATTTTTCGCCCAGTCAAACCGGTGTCAGCCTGCGGGCCGCCAGCAACAAACCGTCCGGTCGGATTCACAAAAATTTTCGTTTTTTTGGTAAATAATTTTTTAGGCAACACCGGCTTCATTACTTTTGCGACGATATCTCGTCGGATGCGCGCGAGGGAAACCTCAGGAGTGTGCTGCGTAGAAATAACGACGTTCTTTAAATGCACCGCTTTGCCGTTCCGATATTCGAGCGTCACCTGCGACTTTCCATCAGGACGAAGGTATGCAAGCGCTCCACTCTTCCGAACACTGCTCAGTTTCCGTGAAAGCTTGTGCGCAAGCACAATCGGCAGCGGCATCAGTTCTTTTGTTTCAGTTGTTGCGTATCCATACATCAAACCTTGATCTCCTGCGCCGAGTTGTTCGAGGTCTTCATACTTCCCTTTTTTCTTTTTCTTTGAATCAACGCCGCGCGCGATGTCGGCCGACTGTTCCTGAATAGCGACCGAAACGCCGCAGGTCGCGAAATCAAAACCCATTTCAGAGCTCGTATACCCGATTGAGCGCACCACACCGCGGACAATGGTTGGTACGTCAACGTATGCGTTGGTGCGCATTTCGCCCGCAACAATAACCATACCGTTCGTGAGCAAGCTCTCAACCGCGACCCGACTTTCAGGATCCTGCCTGAGCGCCTCGTCCAAAATCGCGTCCGAAATCTGATCCGCCATCTTATCAGGATGACCTTCGGTCACGGATTCACTGGTTAAATAACCATGTTCTTGTGTAATGTAATGCATATGCGTATAAACAAAATAGTTTTTCATTTTTACACGAGCGCTCACTCATCAAAAAAATGAAAAACTATTTTTAAAGATTCCACCGCATGGCACCTGACGTGTCCGTTACAACCGAGATGCCGTTCAAGAAAGCGTTCAAACGATACGCAAACGAAAGCGCCTCTTGTTGCTGCAACAAACCCGAATCCTGGAGAATATGCTTCAGGAACTGCGCCAAAAAATGTGGCGCGCCAGGCTGTACGCGAAGTCCGTCAAGCTTATCACTCTTCGCTGCGGCACGCAAATCATCTTCAACTATTTTCCTAAACCGCTCGTCAGCGACGAGCAACTGGTCTAATTGACCAAGCTGTGCAAGTAAAAGCAATGCCGAAAGCACCGCATCCCTCTTTTGAGCGCCGATATTTTGGTACAGAGAATCTCGCACAGCTCCGGCTTCTCCGTTCGTCTGTTCTAGTAATTGGTGCGACCCCTCAATAATTTTACTGAGCGCAAAAGAAGGCGCAGAAGAGCGCGTCTGTCCGCTATTCTTGGATTCTTTTTTATTAAGCTGTGCAAATACCTCATCAACAATTTTTTGAGCTTCAGGCGAAAGTTTTATATCCTCAAAACGATCTCCGCGCAATACTTTGCGTTCTCCGTTTATATTAACAATCAGCGGATCCTCGAGACCCTCAGGGGTCTGAGAGGAAAGCTTCAGATATTCGTACACATCGACAAGTTCCCGCAATGTCCGCTGTTCGTCCGGCTGCAGCTTCTGCGCGTCCGCATCGCTCGTAAAGAACTGGTTAAGCTGTACCGCATTAACTGGAGTGTTTCCATAAAGGCTAATATATTTCCGCAACCAGTTGCTGATAGTCGGATATTCGTTTTTATTGCTGACCATAATCTGATTTTCACCAATGCGTTCTTCATTATCGCGCAATGCCTGCTGCAACTGTTTGCGCAACTGGTCGCGTGATGCAAAAGATGGGATAGTAAGCATGAGCGTCACCAGCTTTTCTCGCATATTTATGCGAGGCTCTTGTAACCCCTGCGTGATTGATTCTTTAAACATACGCACTACTTCCTGTTCTCCTAAGCTCGGAAGCGCTACGTATCGCATCATCTTTTGCATCGCATAATATTTCCGCGCGACTGACTCATCCAAAGAACCTTCTTTCACTTCCTGCGATACCACATCATCAACATTGCGCACAAACACCAACGCCGCACGCTGGTCGTCTCCCGCAAGCGCAGCTTTATATCGCTCCTGCATTCGTTTAAGAACTTCTGGATCTCCTAATTGCATATTATTCTACAAATCCTTGTAACTTATTATTTTGCTTAGATTGGTAGTCCTCCCAAAGCTGTTCAACAATTTGCTGCGGATTATCACCGGCTTCTTCGTACAGTTTTTCAGCCAATCCGCGCGTGGCTGAAATCCATCTCTGGTCAACGCCATAATCACTCAAGTCGCCAAGAATTTTACCTAAATTCATAACCGCGTTTTTGTTATATTCGCTACGGCCATACCGGAACATATATTCAGGACCAAACGACTTGAGAACAGCAAGCCCCAATCCGCGCATCTGAAAATCCCTACCGCTTCCGTCAGCACGAGGCGTTTCACCACCATACGCAAGTCGGTTGAAACCACGAATAACAGTCGTCGGGTCTCCTTTGAGAATTTCTGACAGAGCCGCAACCACATGCTGTTTCTCGTCCATCTGATGATATCTTCCGGTCGCATCAACATCAATACATCGCGCAGTCTCCCAGTGGTTAACACGCTCATTAATATACGATACATCATTTTCAAGTGCGTACGCGGCCTGACGATCCATACCAAACGAAGGACCGTCATACACTGAACCGTCCGCGCGAAGAATTGGCTGTTCATTCCCATCTTCATCAAGTATAGCCTTTCCATCAGCATCTTTTCTCACTTTGTCGCCAACCATAACCGCATTAAAGAAATCGTGCATACCCTGCATATCGCTGGTAAATCCGTACGCGTTCCAGAGCTCATTATCGTTCGCGTCCGATGCCAGTTTTTGAGCGAGTGCCGCGCCTTTTACCTGATTTCCCTCATCAAGCGCCGCGCGAAAATCCGCAATAAGCTCTGTGTCTAATTCGCTGGTAATTTTCTTTCGTTCTTCATCCGCAAGTGATCGCCGGTCGCGGCTCGCATAGAACGTTTGCGGCGGAATGTATCCTTGCGCTCTTGTACGAAGTGCATCAGCTTCTTTACTGAATTGCTGCGCTTCTGCACGAAGTGTTTTCGCCTCGCCCGCAAGCTCTTCCCTGCGTGCAGGATCGCTAATCGGCGCCTCAAGTAAAATCTGCAGGCGTTCTTTTTCAAAGCTCCCTTCCTCTGCCTCTGTGTAATCCTTTTCAATTTTTTCTCTTCCAAGTCTATCTAATTCCTTAAGTCGTTCTTTTTCACCTTCTCGCAATTCACCACCATTCTTTTTAGTTGCCAAAATCTGGCCTATTTCGTCACTAATTTCAGTGCGTGCAAGTGAATTATAATATTCAGCGCGGGCATTGTCTTCTGCTTTCTTTAAACCGACTTTATCGTCCCCATACACATCACGAAGACGCTTGTCTGTGACATACTTATCAACCTCGGCCTGTTTTTTATCATCCCCAAAATACGACGCTCTAATATCAGCAGCCCGGTCTGGGACATGTGCTTTCAGATACTCCTCGCGGCCTTCAGGAATAAAATCTTCTTTATTAACTGCCTCTTCGCGAGCAAGAGCCTGCGCAGCTGCTGTATTAGCTTTTTCTCTTTTTTGCTCAACTCCATCCTCAATCACCTTATCTGGATTGTCTTTATCTCGTTTACCGTGCAACAGGTCCTGAGCTTTTTGAGGACCACCCACGACCGAACGTGCGGCGCGCCGAAGCCCTTTATGCCACATAAATCCTCCTTGCAGATACGCCTCAGAAAAATCGCGCGGTGCACCCATCGCACCCGCATACAACCCCCTGAGTCCACCTCTGCGCATACGCTGCGCCGCCTTGTCGGCTCCTTTAATAGCATCACGCCGCTTCGTTTCAGCCATCTTATCGGTTACGGCGCGCTTAAGCCGGCGCGGGTCAAACCCGATACCCGTTTTCGCGTACAGCTTCTTCTCACCAAATTTCGCGAGCTCAACCGCGCCCTTCGTCAATCCCGTCTTCTGAGCGGCTTTGCTCGCCACAATGCCGGCCGGAATGCCGGCGCCGCCGGTTGCCACACCAACCGCAGCCAGTTTCCCAAGTTTGATGCCGCCGCTCTTTATCTTACTCAGCGCCCCGGAAGCCAGTGAAGCGCCGCGCACGCCGATCGAATTCGCGACCGACAACGAAAGAATGAGCAGTGCGATTGCAATGCCGAACGAGAGCAGATTGTCTGAACTGCTGATTGCAGTAATAGACGCGGCGGTGTTGCCGGCAACCTCTCCGAATCCGGTCGCTCGTCCGCCTGAACTTGAAATAATCGCGTTTTGCGTCGCTAAGTTTCCTCCCGCCGGAACATCAGCCATAATACTAAACGAAAGCCACAGGAAAAATGAAAGAATCGGTCCCACAAACGCGTATCGAATAAAGCTCTTCCACCAATCTTGAAACTTGCTGTCAAAACCAGGGGTCGCAGCCAGCATAAACGCGAGCGGAGACAAAATAATCAAAATCCATAGATACAAAATACGGACCAAAAACATCAGCACAATCACCCCGATGGTGATTGTTGCAATCACCAAAAGCACGACCGCAAGTACTGAAGCTCCCGCAACCGCGCTATCAGTCACCCCTGAACCCTCAGGGTTAATTTCGCGCAATGTCAAAATATCATTCAAACCAAATCCTCGCACCAAATTCCCTGCTGCAACATCCCTAAATCCGTTCACAAAAGTCATCATCACCACCTGTGCCGCATCAATAATAATACCGGTAATGGTTTTGCTGAAATTAATGACCACCGCCATAATCAAAAGTCGCGGCAAATTCCGCTTCCACTCGTACCGCTCAACCCCGAGAATAGTGGCAAGCGCTATGGCAATAAACACGATTAGAAAAGCCATGTTCGCAAAATCACGAACCAAAATCCACGACCGTGTTACAGCCGGCGCGTTGATAAAGCCGTTATATTCAACAATGGCAAGCAAAATATCGATGAGTACAATCAAGAGTTTGCCAACCAGCTCAATGATAATCTGCGCGATGCTCGCAATCGCGTTCGCCATAAAACCGCCCACCTGCTGCGCGTGAGCGGGCTGCGCAAAAAAGACTGCGCCCAGCACAACGGTCATCCCCACGCTTGTGGCGAGAGTTGCGAATGTGCGGCCATTAAAAAAACGTCTTAATTTGCCTGGTTGCATGCGGGCTATTATGCTAAAAATCACTTTATACTATACCACAAACCGGCGCATTACAAAAACAAGGGCCAGAATAACTGCCCTTGTTTTCGGTGAACTAGTAGCGTGTATTGCGAACGGTTTTTCCATTCCTTCTGCGCCTCTTTTTCATTGCGACTTTCTTTTTTTTGTACATAGGTCCTTTCTTAGCTAGCAAGTACTGATTCAACAAATGACTGCAATTGCTCAAACGGAACATAACCCGAAACCGGCACAATCTGGTCATCAACTAATATCACTGAATACGGCGTACCCTGTCCGCCGGCGTTCACTGCCTCGCTTACCTGGCTCTGAACCTTTTGGGCATATTTTCCAGACGACAGGCATTCGGTGAACGCATCGCGATCTAATCCCACTTCCTCGGCAATCTGCGGCAGTTGCGCGGGATCTAATCCGTTGTTTGCCGGTGTTACTTCATACATACGATCTATAAACTTCCAAAACCCGTCATTGCCTCCAAGCTCCCCCGCACACTCGGTTGCTTCAGCTTCCTTTGGCGCCTTTGAGTGCAGGCTCACGAGCGGGTAATGGCGATATACCCAACGGACGTCATCTGGATATGTCGCAATAAGTTTCTGCAGCTCGGGATGAAACTTTTGACAGAACGGGCACTCGGTATCCGAAAACTCAACAATGGTAATGCGTGCATCCTCAGGCCCACGACTCCAATCATCTTTAGTGACCGGGGCAATGCTCGACGGATTTCCCTGTTGGCCTCCTTGCACGTTCGTGTTAACGGGCTGCTGTGTTGCGGTACTATTTGGCGAATCGTTTAACACCATGAAAAGCAGAACAAAAAAACCGACAATAAAAAAAACTCCCAACGCTGAACCAATGCCAAGAAAAAAATTCGTCTTTGGTGATACGGAGGAAAAAAAACTGCTCATAGTCTATCTGATAATAATGAAGTCCTTATAGTATACCGATCATGGCTGTTTTTGCAAACGAAAGCCTTAGTTTTTATAAAGAAATATGCTATTTTCGGACTCTTGTTCCCGCCATGCTCACGCTCCTGATTATCCCGGTCATGTACACCAGACCCTGTCGCAAGGCTATGAATCCTTCTTGCGTTCGCATAAATCGTTATGATAGAATGAGATTACTAATAAAGGGTATTGACCCTAGAGCAATCTCTGGGGTCTGATTCGCGGCAGCGCTACAGAGTATTAAACTCGGTGTTACATTCCTGCCGGCAGGGCTCGAAGAAATCGGAAATGGAAAAGATGACTTTTCTATCTCACTTGCCCTACGTCGCTCATAAAATCATATGCCGAAAAAATCAAAAACTGCCGGAAAAACTTCAGACCAGGAATTTACCGTCTCGGGCGATGAGCTTCTTAAAACCGTAAAGCGCATCATCAAAAATGGAAACGCCCGCAAAATCATTATCAAGAGCGAACACGGAAAAACCATGCTGGAAATTCCGCTCGCCATTGGCGCTGTTGCGGCGCTCATCGCGCCCGTGCTTGCCGCGGTTGGCGGCCTGGCCGCACTTATGACCAAGTGCACGATTGTGGTCAAGAAAAAATAACTGATTAAAACAGCCACCCTCTTCGCGAGGGCGGCTGTTTTGTTGTTGGCATTATATTGAAAATGTCTCGCCTCGCTTAGGCACAAAAACCCCGGTATCGATATGTTCTGTACTAAGCAAGCCCGCAAACGTCTGCATGGCCTCCCCTTCTCCATGCACAAGAAACACGTTACTCATCCGCGGAATCTCATCTAAGTATTCCAGCAGTTCCCGCTGGTCAGCGTGCGCTGACAGTGAAGGAATAGTCAGTACGCGCGCGCGGACGTCATACGCTCGTTTGAAAATATGCACCGGCGAAACACCCTCTTGAATTCGCCGACCAAGCGTATTTGCAGCCTGATACCCGGTAATCATAATAACGTTATCAGGATCACTAATCGTATGTTTTAAATGGTGCACCACCCGACCGGCTTCCATCATCCCGGATGCGGAAATAATAATCATTGGACCATCCTTGCCATTCAACTGCATTGAGTCGTTGCGCGTCCGCGAATATGACAACGAACCGAACACGAGCGGAAAATCTTTCGAAAAATCAAAGTCCTTTTTACTCTGCGCGTCATACACATTACGATTTTTTTTGAACACCTCAGTTACCTTGATCGCGAGCGGACTGTCGAGGTAGACCGGCACTCGGGGAAAGCCGGCAGAATCAAAAAGCTTATGCAGTATATAGAGAAATTCTTGCGTGCGCCCAAGCGCAAACGCGGGAACGATAATTTTGCTTTTGCGCTTGATAGCATACTCAATTACCTCTCGAATAGTGTGTGCAGCATCCTGAATCCGCTCATGGATGCGGTCGCCGTATGTCGTCTCGGTCAGCATCGCATCAAGCGGCTCCTGAATAGGTTGCGGATCCCTCAAAATTGGCGCGTTGTTTTTTCCTAAATCACCAGTAAAGCCAACGTGCCTGGTAACATCATTTTCTTTGAATCGAACTACTGAAACTGCTGATCCGAGAATATGCCCAGCATCATAAAATTTGAGAGACACGCCCGGAATTATTTCAGTCCATTCTTCACCCATGCTCGCGTACGGTATCGGTGAAAACTGCTCCATGGTTTTCTCCGCGTCTGCAAGTGTATACAAAGGTTTGTGAGGCTCTTCCCCTGGGTCAAGATGCCGATTGAGATATTCAGCATCTCCTTCTTGTATATCAGCCGAATCTTCAAGCATGTGATACGCAACATCAATAGTGGCCGGTGTCGCAAAAATACGCCCCTGATAGCCGTTGCGTATCAAGAGCGGCAATAGTCCGCAATGATCAAGGTGCGCGTGCGACAGTATGACCGCGTCAACGGATTTTGCGTCAAAAGGGAGTGTTTTGTTGAGTTTTTCAGCTTCCTTACGATGGCCTTGATGAAACCCACAATCAAGCAAAATACGCTTATTATCAACTGTTTCGATGAGGTGCTTTGAGCCGGTTACGTTTTCGGCCGCGCCATGAAAAGTAATCTGCATAGTATTCAAGGTTTAGAAAATTATCCCCCGCGTAGGTAGTGTAACATACTCATACTTATGAAACTATCAGTACGCCGGTTTTCATTAGTGTGCGGACAAGGTACAATACCTTATATGACGATTCGAGCGCTCACCTACAACGCATTTTCTCTTTTGGGCCGAAACAGAAAAAGAACACTTCTCACTGTGCTTGGTATTGTGATTGGGGTCGCGTCAGTAATTGTGATTCTGTCGGTCGGCGCATCAGCCCAGCGGCTCATTCTCTCGCAGGTCACTTCAGTCGGCTCAAATCTTGTTGCCATACTGCCTGGCTACAGCGACGAAAACGGTCCGCCGGCCTCAGTGTTCGGCGTGACGGTGACCACGCTCACGCAGGACGATGCCGACGCGCTGAACACTATTGCAGAAATTGAAGCCGCAACCGGATATGTGCGCGGCGTGGGCACGATCCAGTGGGCAAACCAATCCACTGACACCACGTTCGTGGGAACAACTTCCGATTATCTCAATGTTGAATCTCCAGAACTTCTCTACGGAAACTTTTATGATGAGAGCGATAATCGCGGCCTCGCGCGCGTCGTGGTGCTCGGCTACGGCCCATACCAGGAACTCTTTGGGAACGAAAACCCAATCGGGCAGCGAGTGAAAATCAAGCGAGAAAGCTTTCGTGTGATCGGCGTGCTTGATGAACGAGGCGTTGTAGCGTTCCAAAACCAGGACGACCAGGTATTTATTCCGCTTCAGACCGCGCAAAAAATTATGCTCGGCATCAACCACGTCAGCTTCATTCGCGCGAAAGTGACCAATGAGCAGGATATCCCGATTGCCATCGCGCAAGCTGAATCCATACTCCGAGATCGGCACAATATTTCTGAAAACTATGAAAACGATTTTTCAATCCGCTCAAGCGCCCAAGCGCTCGAAGCATTGACAACCATTACCGGCGCGCTCAAATTTTTTCTCGGCGGCATCGCAGCCATATCATTACTCGTTGGCGGTATCGGCATTATGAACATTATGCTGGTTTCGGTTAGGGAACGAACAAAGGAAATAGGGCTCCGAAAAGCAATTGGCGCGACGAAAAACATGATTCAGCTGCAATTTCTTACTGAGTCAGTCGTAGTCACTATGATTGGTGGCCTCATTGGCATGCTATTTGGCAGCCTCATCGCGCTCATGGTAGCTATTGGGGCACATGCGCTCGGTTATGAATGGTCTTTTGTCATCGCCGGAGATGCCATGGTGCTCGGGGTGACAGTATCGGCAATCGTCGGGATTCTCTTTGGCTGGTATCCCGCGCGCAAAGCCGCCGAGCTGGAGCCGGTTGAAGCATTACGATACGAATGATATGCGTATACTTACCTCACTCAACATAGCGTCAAAAGCGCTCGTCCTCCACAAAGTCCGCTCCGCGCTCACGGTGCTTGGGTTGATTATCGGGGTGGCGTCCATCATAACGGTCGTCAACACCGGCGACGCGCTGAAGCACCTTATTGTTGGAGAACTTGAAGCGTTCGGAACTGACTATATCAATATTGAAATCAAAGTTCCTTCAACTGGAAAAAACTCAACCGCAAATGCCGCCGGCATCGCGCAAGGCGTTTCAATCACCACACTTACGCTTGACGATGCTGAGGCAATCGCCAACCTGCCGAACGTCCGTGATTACTACGCAGGCATTGTGGGGCAGGATATTGCCGCCTACGGCAGGGAAAACAAGACCGCGAGCCTCTGGGGCGTCTCACCGAGTTTCTTTGAACTATTCAATGCAGAGCTTTCAGCAGGACGTCCATTCCTTGAAGACGAAAACCTGTCCCAGTCGCGCGTCGCGGTCATCGGATCCGCAATTGCTGAGGACATCTTCGGCCTTGAAGATCCGGTTGGCAAGCGCATAAAAATAGGCTCGCGCACTTTCCGTGTTGCGGGCGTCATGTCTGAACAAGGCTCACTCGCTTTTTTGGACATGGATAACACCATCTATATACCGGTGACGACGATGCAGCGGCAAGTACTCGGCGTGAGGCACATACAATTCATTTTGGCCTATCTCAACGATCCTTCATTAAACGAAGTAACCGCAGCTGACATTGAATCATTAATGCGTGAACGCCACGATATCACCGATCCAGATAAAGACGATTTCGCGGTCACCACCGCTGAAGAAGGGCTTGCTGTGCTCGACTCGGTAACCAGCGCCATTACCCTACTCCTTTTTGCCATCGCGGCCATATCGCTCATGGTCGGCGGCGTCGGTATTATGAATATTATGTATGTTTCGGTCGCTGAACGAACCTATGAAATAGGCTTGCGCAAATCAGTCGGCGCCACCAAGTCTGATATCCTGTGGCAGTTTCTGTGGGAGAGCCTGCTCCTGACGCTGCTTGGCGGATTCATCGGCGTTGTTATCGGCGAGGCAATCAGTCTGGCGGCTTCCGCCGCCGCAAGCTCTCTGGGGTATAGCTGGCCGTTCTCCCCATCGCTCAGCGGACTAGTGCTCGGCGTTGGCTTCTCGATGGTCGTCGGACTTGTCTTCGGTATTTACCCAGCAAAACAAGCATCAATCCTGCAACCGGTTGATGCGTTGCGCGAACAGTAGCTTTATTTTTCAAGGCCGCGCTTTCGGCGAACTTTCACTTTGTCGTCCAAAACAATACGCCCGTCTTTAATGTCGATTATCCGCTCAGCATACTCTGCTGTGTACTTTTCGTGGGTGACCAAGATAATCGTCTTTCCTTCCTGATTGAGATTTTCCAAAATTTCCATCACCTGCGCTCCTGATGTAGAATCAAGATTTCCCGTCGGCTCATCGGCAAAAAGAATAGTCGGGTCGTTCACCAGCGCGCGCGCAATGGCAACGCGTTGTTTTTCTCCGCCTGAGAGTTGGTTTGAGAGATTATCAACGCGATGCGAGAGTCCAACCGCGTCAACTGATTTTTTAACGCGCGCGGCGCGCTCTTTCTCGGAAATCTTTTTGGTGTACATGAGCGGAAGTCCAACATTATCAAAAACACTTGTCCGCGGAAGCAGGTTAAACTGCTGGAACACAAAACCAATCGCGTCGTTGCGTAATCGTGCAAGGTGTTCATCTGAAAATCCGACAGTCTGTTTTCCTCGGAAAAGATACTCCCCGGTCGTCGGCCGATCCAAAAAACTCATAATATGCATGAGGGTCGATTTTCCTGATCCTGAAGGACCCATAATGGCCACAAACTCCCCATTGCGTATTTCAAGATTAATGTCGTGCAGCACTTTGGTCACAACTTCCTCATTCCTGAATTCTTTATTCAACGACCTGATTTCAATCAATGTTTCAGATGCAGTCATGCGGTTATTCTTTGACAAACGTTATGACCTTCTCTCCTTGCGTAAGACCGCTCAAAACTTCAATACCGAGGTCGCCCCGAATACCAAGCGTTACTTCGCGTTCAGTTACGGTTCCTCCATCAGTCAATACTTCGACATAGCGCGTCCCGTTTCTTGATTTTACTGCTCGGAACGGCACCCAACTCGAAGCCTCTTTGGTCGCGGTCACAATGGTCACGTTCGCGGTCATGCCCGGCTTCACGCGATCAGTCGGATCCTCAAGTGAGACATGCACGCGATAGTACACCACGTCCTGAATCAGCGTCTCGGCCGGATCAATAAACGCGACCGTCCCCGCAAATTCCTCGTCATCGCCGAATGCGTCCAACGTAACGGTCGTACTTTGACCCAAAGTAACCTTTGAAATATCAGATTCCGGAATATCAACCTCAATTTCAAGCATGGCGTCTCCGATCATTTCAAAAATACTCTGTGAGAATGATGTCTGTTCACCCAGTTCGACAAAACGCTTTATGATTGTTCCGCTGATTGGGGCGCGAATCGAAGCCTCTTCTAATTTGCCATAGGCAAGAGAAAGCGAAGCTTGCGCCCGACTGACGCGCGCCTCCTGCGATGCTATTTCAAAATCACGCGGACCTGCCTTTTTAAGACTGAGTTGTGACTGCGCAACCGAAAGAGCGGCTCGCGCGCTCTCAACTGAGTCCTGAGCGCTAACAACTTGATCGGCGTATGAAGCAATCTTGTTGGTCCAGGTACTCTTAGCAGTCTGCACATTGGTAAGTGATGTGTTGGTTAGTGTCTGTTTTGCCTGAATATTTGCAATCAGAGTATCAAGCTCAGTTTCAGTAAACGAAGAAGTGGTCACACTCGCAAGAAGCACGTCTACCGTCGCTGACAGTGCCGACTTGACCGACTGAACCGTCGCGCGCGCTTGATCAAGAGCGTTGCGGATTTCTTGATCAGACGATGTTCCGTTCAAAGAAAGCGTCACCGCTTCGGCCGCATCTATCTCATTGTCGGCTGCGTCCTGAAGATCTTTCGCGCGAGGGAGGAGAGCGCCATTTTTAACGCCAAGTGTTGCTCGCGCGTCGTCGTCAGTCAGCGTATTTTCAATTTCAGCGATTGAATTCCCAGCAACTGTCAGTTCGTTCAGTATGGTAGTAAGCGCGGCATCTTTTAAATTCTCAAGTTCAATCACCTGTTTTTGCTCAAGCGTCGTGAGTGTATTCTCTGCCCCCCGAAGCGCATCCTCCTTTTGCGTAACTGTGTCCTGTGCAACCTGAATATCCTCAGGCGATGAACCCGCAAGCAGCTTTTCAAGCTGCGCCTCCTCATTCGCAAGCTGTGCCCGCGCGTCAGCCACCTGGCTCGAGAGTGTCTGGGATTCAAGCTGTGCTAAAAGCTGTCCGCGCGAAACACGATCGCCAGGACCCACGAATACGCGTGAAATGCGGCCGGTTGTTTTAAAATTCAATTCTATCCGCTCCGCTGATTCCACCTTGCCAGTTGCCTCGACAGTCTGTGTAAGTAAGCCGAATTGTACGGCTTCAGTCACGTACTCGGGACCCTTGTCTTTTCTAGTAACAGCAAAACCAACACCACCGGCAATAACCGCCAAAACAATAATAAGACTGATTGTTTTTTTACGAGTCATAGGTATCTTAGTATACCATATATGAGCCGCCGTGACGAGGTATCAAGAGCGTAATCGATAGTATGCGCTTCGCCCCGAAACGCCTACCTGCTCGATTCTATTTTCCTGCTCAAGTGCCTCAAGGTATCGCGTTGCGGTTGCGTCTGAAACACCAAGCAGTCGCTCAACGTCGTTATTGGTTATACGCTCATGCATAACCAAGAATTGAATAATGCGCTGTTTCCCGTCTGAACGCCGATCGTTGCGGCGCGGAGTTCGCTGGTATGAGACAATCCATCCTCCCAAAAGTATTCCCACCAGCGGAACAACAAGCTTTGCTACGGCAAACAAGCTCCCCCGGCCTCCACTGTTCAGCGCGGAAGCAAACGAATGAATCATAATGACGCCAACAAGAATGGATGCGTGGAGTAGTGGACGATGCGGCGCCAACCGTGCGGTCACTGCGCCGCTACAAATGCCAATGCAGAACGTAATAAACAAGCCTCCCGCGATAGTGCCAAGCGTGACATATACAATCCAAATGCCAAACAGCTCCGGCAACAAGAACGACAGAGCTAGATAGTACAGAATAGTTAACACCGACAGAGTGATGTACCCCGCCACTGCCGCGATTATCGAGCGGCCGAGCGAAGGCATGATTGATAAACGGCTCATATACGAAACAAACGGCTCATTTCTAAAGTGAGCCGTTTAAGCATTACTGTTTAAACGTTTTGCAAAATAACTAACCAAGAGCGGAGAGACAAGCGTTGATACCAGGCTCAAAATAACCATGGTCGTAATCAAGTCTTTAGGCAGAATACCCAAGCTGACACCGGAAAATACGACCGCGAGCGTGGTTGAGAGCGAAGGAATGGTGGCGGACGCAATCACGAGCGCGCTCTCGCGCGAAAAACCGCCAAACCGACCACCGATGTATCCGCTGATGAATTTTGAACCTATTGAGCCGAATATAGTTGCCGCCAACAGAGCCACGATAGCGCTCGCGCCAACAAACACTGACAAATCCGCCTCAGTGCCAATAACCACAAAAAACACCGGAATAAACAGCCCGTACGAAAGCGTTCGTATGCGGTCGCGCAACTTTCTACTGGTTATTGTGTCCGAAAGTACGAGTCCGGTAAAAAATCCCGCAATAATCGGATGCAATCCGAGGATCTCAAACAAAATAACCGTGCCGAGTAGAATAACAAAAACCGTACGCACTTCCCCGCGGAACAGCTCACCTGCACGCTTCTCTTTTTTGGCAACGTATTTTTCCACGCGCGGAATCGCCCAGCGCAAGAGTACGAGAAGCACAAACAGCATCATATAAAACGCGGGCAGCGGCAGTGGGGTCACTTGATCAACCGACTGCAGAATGATAGAAAGCAACACCAAGCTCGCGACGTCCTCAAGCACAGCCGCCGCAACCGTGGTTTTGCCAAGACGACCTTCAATCAGTTTGTTTGATTCGAGCGACGGAATGATAACCGCTATGGATGATGAAACGAATATAGTGCCTAGGAGCAGTGAAGCGAGCATGGAAAAATCAAAAAACATGCCAATCCCAAAACCGACTGTAAACGGAATCAGCGCATTAAAAAGTGCGATTGCAGCAACGGTTTTTGAAGCGGTTTTAATTTCTGAAATACGAGTTTCAAGCCCTGCCGAAAACATTAAAAAGATAAGGCCAATCTCCGCGAGAAAAGACATAGTCTGGTTTGGCTCAAAAATATCAAACCCATGAGGTCCGATCGCGATGCCCGCGACAATCATGGCGACAACCCACGGCACATTGAGCCTGCTGAACAGCCCGGTGAATACCACGCCGGCCATGAGGATGACAAAAAAGGAAATTAATTCAGTCATGTCTATATGGTAGCACAGCAAGAAGTATAAAAAAACGCCTCCCGCATGTGTCATGCGAGAGGCGAAGGCTCAGGCAGCAACCGCTTCTGCGGCGCCGAACCACTGACTCACCTGGTCAGAGGGATAGGTCTTCTTGCAGGAGTAGGCGTCGACCTCCAGGCACACGTCGATATGTCTCTGGTTGGGTCCCGTGGACTCGCTGACAACCACTCGGGCACGCTGGGCGAGCTCAGTCGCGACGGCGTCGAGCGTACGCTCCTGCATGCCGAGTAGCGGATCCAGCAGGTCGTAAAGGCGGACTGCACAGTTCAGGCGGATGCCTCCTTGCAGGCTCGTGACGAAGGAAACCTTGAGAACGTCGTCCTCAATGCCTTCGGAATCCCGCAGGTAGAGGTGGACGATCGGGAGCAGTCGCCCCTGTTCGCTGACGATCTCCAGGTTGGCGTCAACGATGCCTGCGGCAACGAGCGGCTCGCAGATCTCGATGTCGTTGATGCGCGGCATCTGCTCGACGTGCGGCAGAATGGGTCCGGTTATTGCGGTTTGCAGCATATACCCCTCCAGGGTTACAGGTGATTGGAAAGAACTGCTCCGAACGGAAAAAATTATTATACGACAAATCAGCCATTTGTCAAGATGGCGATACGCTATGAATTAAAGTCTATACAAGAATAGCAATAGCAAACAATACTGTTTTTTCAGGACTTAATTGCTCTTTTTTACGAATCTCCGCTTTCACTGGAAGCAAGTACGTATCTGTTTTACTGTCCGGAAAAATAGATGTGTGCCACGTTGTGCTGCCGACGGTAACCGCAACCGGAAGCGATCCCCAGCCACGCGCCATGCTGCCGAAGGTTTTCTTTATCTCTTGTGTCTTGTGCTTTGGAATGGAAATAAAATACCATGCCGCCTTGCCGGGGTACCTCCATACTTTTGCTCGAATTGAAAAATCAGGAGTCATAGCAGGGCATGTACATTTAATGTTCGCGCACTGTAAACCCTATCCTGCCCAACGCCTGTCCACGCTCGTTCTCAACGGACACGCGCCACTTTCCAGGAATAACATTCGTCTTAAATGAGTAGCCGCGGTACCCTGCTTTCCGTCCGCCGGTGACACCGAACGATAGCCGGTCTCGTTTAACCCATTGTTCATTCCGTTCGTCGTAGTATTCCCACTGATGATAGAGCTGGGTACGGATATCGGCAGGCGCAAAAATCGCCGTGTACACATACAATCGCTCTCCGAGATTTCGATATACAATCTGTCCGGGAATAATACGGTCAACAAATGATTCATCTTCGCCGACAAGCGCGTACGAATTGCGTTCGCGCGTAACTGAATAGTACACCCCTGCTTCACGGATAGAGAGCGGAATGGGCGGGATGACATTGGCGTAGTACAAGCTGGTCATGATAACAAATACCAAAAAGACCAAGCGCATACTGAGAGTCCGATGACGCGTGATATCCCCATTCGCCCGCGCGAGCGCAAAAATATAGAGCATCATAAAAACCACGCTCCCGAGACCAGCAAGCAGAAAAACCTGAGAACCCAGAGCATTCAACAGATATGGAAGCGCGATGGAAAAAAACGAGAATGAGATAAAAGAGTACGCCGCGACCTGTACCATCGGCGAAAGCATATGTTTCCGCAGTACCTCATTCGAAACCATGAGCGCCGCAATCAGAATCATAAACGGCCAGCTGACCGAAAGACTGGCGCTGAACCAGTAGAAAATAAAAGACGCCCCTAGCAGTGCGCCAAAACTAAACTGGTTCGCGAGCGGAGCGGCAAGCCGAACAAATTTAAACTTCTGCGAAATACGTCCGGCGTCATAGTACTGCATGAACATAATCGCGCTGCCGGCGAGCGCAAAATGTCCCGCCAAAACGAGCAACGCGAAATGGACTTCAATATTAGTGAACGTGAGGTAGTCAGCCACAAAACCAAAAATCAGCATGCCCGGAATCAGGATGCGTTCATACTGGCGATACAGCGTCTTCAGTTGATGATATCGTGAACGAAAAAATACGCGCATAAGATATGTTCACTATACCGTCGCTTCTCCAAAAAGTCTACGCGCTTTTTCTAGAGCGTTGCAAGATCAATGACGTCGTCGATGCGAACACCGGACACAAAGTCCGGAATATGCGACACCATAATCATGGCACCCTCATACGAATTGAGCGCTTCCGCAATCACCGGCAAATGGCGAAAATTAATATGGTTCGTCGGTTCATCCAGAATTAACAAGCCAGGCTGCAAGAGCACCAGCCTGCAGAATGACAACAGGCCTTTCTGCCCTTCGGACAGGGTGCGTACTTCGCTCGCCAACAGCGGCCCATCGAGCAGGAACCCTGCTGCTGATGAACGAAGCAGGTGCTCGTCGTCTGGGTCGTCCATAACCTCAGTAAGAGTTTCAAAAGCGGTCTTATCAAAATTAAGGTTGCTGAAATCCTGCTTGTAGTACCCCACCACCACATCCTCAGCGATGTGGAACCCGTCGTCTTCACGCCCTGCGATTTTTTCCAGTAGTGTCGTCTTGCCAATGCCGTTCGGACCCGCAATCAGCAGATGTGTATTCTTCCGGACAGTAAGCTCGAGTTTTTTCTCCACGGACTGTCCCTGTTTGAGCGCGGTCACGTGGTTGAACGTGACAATCTTGCCGTCAAAATGCGGATCAAACTCCTGCATTGGAATCGTAAAAGTGCGTATGGTTCTGTCCTCGCGACGAACATCAATAATATTCTCCTCAGCCTCTTCCGCTGACTCGCGCATCTTTTTAGCAACGCCGCGCAACTTGCCGCCTTTGTGCGCGAACACCTCTGCTTTTGCGCGCTTCTCTTTAATCTGCGCCTGCATGCGCGCGTTAAGCTTGTTCTCGCGCTCAATCCGATTCTTAATTTCTTCAACCACTACGTAGTAGTTGCCCGTATACTGCTCGACCTGTTTTGTATGCACATCAAGATACAGCACGCCGTCGGAAGATGCGTTTAAAAAATCAGCGTCATGCGAAATAACCATCACCGTCTTTTCATAGAGCATGAGATAACCGGTCAGATGCTCAATGCCCTGCTGATCAAGATTATTAGTCGGCTCATCGAGAAGTAAAATATCCGGCTCTTGGATAAGCGCATGCGCGAGCAGCAGCCGTGCCTGCTGTCCACCGGAGAGCGTCCGCACCTTTTGATCAATCGGCACTTCAAGGTGCACCACCTCAAACACGTTCTTAATCTGTTTGTCGAGGTCGTACTGCTTTTCAGAAAACGCGGTTTCAAAAAATGCGCGCACCGTCCCCTCTTTTGCGTCTTCCGGCATGGTCTGCCGCGCGAGCGCGACCGTGGCGTCACCGGGCGTGCGGAAAATCTGTCCAGCGGTCGGCTTAGACTCGCCGGTAATCAATTTAAAAATCGTGCTTTTGCCGGCGCCATTTTGGCCCATCAAGGTAATACGGCTTCCGGTGCGCACCGAAAAACTGACCTCGTCCAGGAGTTTTTTGTTGGACTGGTATTCAAAACTGACTTCTGCAAATCGTAAGACAACGTTTTCTGATGACATAGGCAACAGGCAAAAAAAGAGCCCGCGTACGCGGGTGGAAATAACCGTGAATAGCATACCGGAAAATTGTACAACGGTCAATACGCTAAGACAGTTATTCTTGCACACCTTTTAGGAATAGAGCGTTATTGACGCGGGTAATCAATGAAACCCTGTCCATCCCCGTTAAACAATATCAAAAACTATTCAGTTGCCATTCGTATCTCACCGCATTTATCACGATACTGATCTGCAATATCAAAAATATCATCTATCCTTGGCTCTTTGGCATTAATGATTATCCCGTTTTTCAGCTCAGCGGAAACATCTAACGCATGTGTTTGCATAATTGAAATAACCCGGCATTCAGCCACTGCCTGTTTTAACATTTCCCAAGAGGTTTCGTTTGACGTATGGTCAAAAGCCACTCGGCATTTGTTTTGTATGCACACCGGCTGTTCATCTCCGGAGCAGCTCAATGTTCCGATTGAAGGGTATGACCGAACTAATTTCGTAATGCTCTCAGCGCTTTCTTTATTAGTAACAATAGCACAGCTGAACGGAGACGCATTGCCGACAATCACGCAATCAGGAGTGTCTTCACAATAGCCTGCTTGAGCTATGTGATGATCTATATACGACCGCTTAGCGGGCAAAAACGAAACAAACCCCACTATCATAATTAATAAAATACCAAACAGAATACATGTCCGGTTAAGACGTTTTACTTTTAATTTTTTGTTTATCACCTGTATCAAACAATAGCCCAAAACAAACACAGCCAAGTACATAACATAATTTAGTATAAGGTACTGGTACATACTGCCCGGTGAAAATATCCACGTGTCTATCAAAAATCCGTCAACCACGTCTTTGATTTGGTGGGTAAAATACGAATACGGCAATCCATGATATCCGCTCATAACAGTGCCGCCGACTTTTACTTTAAAAACAGCCAGCGAAGCAAGGGTCGCGAACAAAGGTCCGGCACATATAATTACCCAATCAAGTTTTTGTTTGTATATAGAGTAAAGGCCCTTTAAAAATATCCCGAACAACCCGCCTAAAAACGCCAAAAATACATATGCTCCGGTCAGAACCAAAGGGCCCTGACCCCATAGTTCCCGAAGCGGCAAAGGCGGCGTATCATAAACCAAGTTGGTCAGCGCGTACATCCTAAAAAAAGTGAACAGGGTAAACGAAAAACCAAACAACACGGAACCAGCTAACAACTTATCCAGAAACTTGTAACTCATCGTCTCTTTTTGCACCCACACCATAAAACAGCCGGCCAGAATCACATACGGCAAAAGCGCCCAATCCATATGCGGTACCCAATAACTTGCGATTAAGAGGATGATAGCAAAAACAATTGCGGTTAACATAACCGGCTTATATTTTTTCATACATTTTATGTTTAGTGATTATGAGCGTAGTCCCTCTGATAACCAAACCTATTAATCCGCCAACAATGCTCAAAATTACAAAG